>Ga0134091_1001861_pt1 | contig 15539 bp, 19 predicted proteins | sample 2_5taG_FD_94451 | JGI IMG/M metagenome (GOLD analysis project Ga0134091, IMG submission 94451) | Switchgrass degrading microbial communities from high solid loading bioreactors in New Hampshire, USA - 2_5_20_6_A2 metaG | ecosystem: Engineered > Bioreactor > Semi-continuous > Anaerobic >...
ACATTTACCATTCTGGCAGAAGCATTATAGGAGTGCTCAAATCTTATGAGATTGCTCATCTCTTCATCCATAGAAACATTCATCATAGTTCCTTTTTTATTCTCCAACTCCTTATTCATAGAGCTGTGAGCCTCGGCAGTTATGGCAGCCTCCATACCTGTTTTACCTAGTTCCAAAATTATATTTCTGTAATACTCATCAAAATCATATTTGGCCTGTGTAACATCGTAATTTTCTTCCCCAAAGACCTTTTTATCTCTGATTTCAAGTATCTTTAAAGCTATGATATTATCCTCCCCATTGTATGGAGGAGGATTCAAAGCAGCTGCTATATTGTCATAGTCATTAAGTTCAGGATTGAACGCTATATTAGACATGTCTATATAATCACTGGTAGGGTCGCCGCTGTTTATGAAAAATTTTCTATGGATATCGTCACTTATACCGTAGCCGGAAATGTGAATGTTATTTATTTCCTTTGCTAAACCTTTTACCATCTCATCCAATCTTGATCGAAATCTATCTACAAGTTCATCTCTTGTATCAAAAAGAGCTTTAATCTTTCCTCCACTTATTTCTACTGCTTGGTTATCTCCTTCCCAAACAAGCTTTACCATACCGTTTTTTGATGAATCAGGTACTGTCTTAAGCTTTTCTACTATATTTCCATCTACAACAGCTCTGCCCTCCATCAATATGGTAACAGATTTACTGCCGATGACCTGGACATCTACTAATTGGGAAAGCTCATCAATAAGAAGATTTCTCTCATCTCTGAAATCATTGGCATAGGCTCCGTTTGCTTCAACCTTTAATATCAGTTCATTGAGCTCTCCTATTCTGTTTGTTATTTCATTTATTCTATTTACGTTTTCTATAATTTCCTTATCCTTATCGGCTCTATAATCCTTGAGAAGCTTGTCAGTATTGTGCAATGACTCTACCAGAGCGATGGCACTTTCCTTAACCAATGCTCTTGCAGTAAGCCTTCCCGTGGGCTTGGACAACTGATCCCATGCATTCCAGAAGTTATTCATAGCAGATTGTATTCCTTCATCGGTATAATCATTAAATATACCTTCCAAGTCTTCTACTCCTGTTTGGACAGCTTCCCAATAACCCAATTCCTTATTATTCTTTCTGATTTTGATGTCTAAAAATTCATCTCTGTATTGCATTACCAGAACCGCATCTACTCCGGTACCTTTGCTCATTCTTGTTCCTGCGCTGGTATAACCTATCAGCAAAGGTGATGAAGTAGAATGTATAACGTTTTGTCTCGAATAACCTTTTGTATTTACATTGCTTATATTATGTCCGGTAATATCCAAGGATCTCTGCTGAGCAAAAATACCTGATATTGCAATACTTAATCCGCCAAATGAACTCATCTAATACCCCCTAAACCTTGGCATCAAATAGTCTTACATTGTTCTCCCCGTTTGCTTCCTTTTTTCCTTCATATACTACTTTCTGGCCTTCCATCACATCTGCAACAAGATTTATAGAAAAGTTGATGAATTCCAGAGATTGCTCTATAAGCTTACCGTTTAAATCATTGATCTCCTTCAGTTCTTCCAATGTATTCCCTATAGAATCAGAAATTTTCTTTAGGTGTGCCACTCGTTTATCTACTACTTTGTTGCATAAATAGCTTATGCTCAATTCCTCCCGGTTGCAGCCCAGTTCCTTTGCCAAATCATTAACGGCTTTTTCCCTTTCATCCTCCAGTTTGCTGATTTCCATTATAAGGTTGCCTTCCATCTTAATAATGCTGTCCAATTCATTGATTTTGCCATCTATTATGATATCCTTTTTCTCTTTTGATATGGATAAAAGCTTCTCATATATGCTATTTTCTTTTTCCAAATAAAGTATTACCTTATCTAAATTATCCATGACAGCATCTCCTCATCATCATATCTTTTTATCAAATCCACCTGTCAGCATCTTCTCAGCTATGTCCTTTCCATTTATGTCGTACAGACCTTTGTCCATCTTCTGCTTGATTTCATTTACTTTATCCTCTCTGATGTCGGGAATCTGATTCATGGCTTTTATAGCTTTGGACACTATCTGATAATCCTTCGCCTTCTGGGATATGGTCAATTCATCCCTCTTGCCCTGCACTGAGGATATGTCTCTTACTCCTTTTTTCCTTTCAACAGAAAAACTTTTATATATTTTGCTTATTCCAGGAATTTTATCAAAGTTAATCCCCATTTTATCACCTCATATATCTTCTACTCATTTTATTTATCGGTAAAAAACACTGAATAGTTTATAGATGAATAAAAAAAAGAAAGGCACTATCTGCCTTCCCTCTTCCTAATGACATGCATTCTTTCTTTTCCTGATGTTTTTGCATATTCATGTTTGCTTTTGTTTAGACCAAATTCTCTTTTCATCTCACTGGCAATCTGGTTTTTGCACTCCTCACAATATCTTCCTGATTTAATCGGTCTTCCGCAGGATTCACATTCAAGGAGTAAATTAGTATTATCCGAGCTTAACTCCAATCTTTCCTCCCTCAGGAATTTCATTATCTTTTCCACTGATATTTCTGTAGCATCTGATACTTCAAATACTGTAGACCCTGGATTTTCATAGATGTATTCCTTTACGCGCTTAAACTCTTCTTCCTCTTGCTCAAGGCATTTATTACATACAGGATTGTATGTATAGGCAAAAACCTTTCCGCATCTAATACAATTTCTCAGTTCTGGCATCGCTCCACCTCCAAAATCAGGTATTAACTCCTGCAGCTCCAGTCAAAACATATATCTGCTTCGCTCCAGATGCCAAAAGTACCTTGCTGCATTCATCCACAGTACTGCCTGTGGTATATATATCATCTATGAGCAATATTCTCATGTTATTTACATTATATAGCATATTTAGAGAAAATGCATCAATCACATTTAATCTTCTTCCCGTTTTATCCAAAGAAGATTGTTCCTTGGTGTCCCTTTTCCTTATAAGGCAGTCCCACATGGGGATAGACATCATATTGGAAAGGTGTTCTCCTATGACCTTAGCCTGATTGAAGCCTCTTCTCGAGAGCTTTGACTCATGAATAGGAACAGGTACTATTATATCAGCTTTTAGATTCTCTGCCTTTGCTTCATATGCCATATATCTTGCCAAAATCTTGCCGACTTCCAGTATTCCTTCATATTTCAGCTTATGGATCAATTCCCTCCCTGCACCTTCATAATAAAAGCAGGAATAGGCTGAGTGAAAACTGTAGTTTCGTTCTAAGCAATCAGGACAAATATTTTTATCATAGTCCTCAGACAAACCTTTTCCGCATTTCATACATTTTCTCTCATGAATAAACTGGATGGAGGTGCTGCAAATATTGCACAAAGATTTTTCACATTTCACGCCGCACAATATACATTTATTCTTTGCGGGATAAAGAAATCTCAGTATATTCATCCCAGTTCCCAAGCCTTCGGAGCCTATACTCCAGGCCTGAGTACCTCCTCGTCACATAATTGTTTTTTATCATGGAATAAATGCATCTTTCCTGTCCCACCAGTACTACCATTTCCTTTGCCCTGGTCAAGGCTGTATATAGAAGATTCCTGGTGAGCAGCATAGGAGGTCCTGCTATGACAGGCATGACCAATACGGGAAATTCAGAACCCTGGCTCTTGTGAACCGTCACCGCATAGGACAGCTCCAGCTCATCCAAATCAGAGGGCTCATATCTCACCAGCCTTTCGCCGTCAAATATGACCTCGATTATTTGCTCCTCATTGTCTACCTTAGAAATTACTCCCATGTCCCCGTTGAATACTCCTTCGCCTTCGTAATCCGAATCCCACAAGCTCTGCCATTTCATCTTATAGTTGTTTCTTATCTGCATCACCTTATCCCCTTCGCGAAATATGGTGTCTCTGTATGTCTTTTCATTTTTGGTGAAATGGGGCGGATTCAATATCCTCTGAAGTTCTGTGTTAAGATTTATAACTCCACAGAGCCCCTTTTTCATAGGAGACAGAACCTGTATACCTTCATTGCTGCTGTAGCCCGAATATCTAGGCAGCCTATCCTTGCAAAGCTCTTTTATCTTTTCCAGAATCCCTGCCTGGCTTTCCTCCCTCATGAAGAAAAAGTCCTTGTCCTTTATATTGAGTATGGGAGCTTCACCCTTGTTAATCCTATGGGCATTAACCACTATAAGACTCTCCTGTGCCTGTCTGAATATCTCGTTGAGCCTTACCACCGTTACCGCCTGACTATTTATTATGTCTTTTAAGACACAGCCAGGACCTACAGAAGGGAGCTGATCCACATCCCCTACCAGAATAAGCCTTGTACCTTCGCTTATAGCCTTAAGGAGATTGTTCATCAATAGTATATCCACCATGGATACCTCATCCACAATGATTACATTTGCCTCCAGAGGCGAATCCTCATTCCTCTGAAACATCATATCCTCATCCTTGTCTCCATGGCCATATTCCAAAAGCCTGTGTATGGTTTTGGCTTCTCTCCCTGTGGCCTCCTGCATTCTTTTAGCAGCTCTGCCTGTAGGTGCACACAGAAGCACAGAAAGACCCATCCTCTCAAAAAGCCTTATGATTGTCTTTATAGTTGTGGTTTTGCCTGTTCCCGGTCCTCCAGTGACCACCAGCAACCCTTCTGTTACAGCCTTCTCCACCGCTTCCCTCTGGTTTGCTGCAAGGGATATGCCGTCCTCTTCCTCTATTCTGTTAATTTCATTATCTATGTACAATCTAGCTTCAGAGATCGGATATTGAGCCAAGGTCAGGAGCCTCCTGGCAACACCTATTTCAGCTCTGTGGAATGCTATGGAATACACTGCCTTTATGTCATCCAAAGTATCAACTATGATTTTTCTATCTATATATAAACCTAGCAATATATTTTCAACAGCTTCTTCTCTCACATTGAGAAGCTCTGCTGCAGTCTTTATGAGTTTATCTTGGGGCACATAACTGTGACCGTTGTTATGAAATTGATTCAGCACATATCTGGTTCCGGAGGCTATCCTGTAGTCCGAATCAAGGGGGATACCCATGCTTTGGGCTATTCTGTCTGCCATCTTGAAGCCTATGCCAAATACATCATCTGCCAGATTATATGGATTCTCTCTTATAACCTTGATGGTATTAGCCCCATAGGTTTTGTAAATCCTGACTGCATAGGCCGGGCTTATCTTATAACCCTCAAGAAAAAGCATTATATCCTTGAGCTCTCTTTGTTCCTGAAAAGCATCGTAGATCTTTTGAGCCTTCTTTTGTCCTATGCCATCTATTTCAGTAAGCTTCTGAGGATTGTATTGAATTATATCCAAGGTATCCAGGCCAAATTTCTCCACCATCTTCTTTGCAGTTACAACTCCTATGCCTGGTATCAATCCTGAAGCCAAATATCTTTCTATTCCATTTAATGTGGCTGGAGTTACAACCTGATAGGCCTCCATCTTGAACTGTGTTCCATAATCTGGATGCTCCACCCATGCACCTCCAGCCCTTATGCTCTCGCCAATATTTACATAGGGAAAATATCCTACCACAGTGGTTTCTACATCATCATCCTGAAGCTCCAAAACCGTATAACCATTTACTTCGTTTCTAAATACCACTTCACTTATCATGCCCTGAATCTCATCCATGCCAATACCCTCGTTCGTTTTTTCTTAATTATAACCTATTTTCATGGGCCTTTAAACTGTTTTTAATGGTTAGTATTTCCCTTGCCAATATTACAATATCCCCCTTAGTGGCCGGCTTATCCAAATTTGAATAAAGTCTTTCCAGCACCTCGGGATAGGCAGTGAGACCTTTCTCATTTCTATAATGTTCCAAAACCAGCCTGGCATTCTTGATGTGTTTCTTTACCGTTGCCATACTGCATAATACTTCTAATTTTCTTCCGTCTTTAAGCACAATCTCCGTTTTTCTGTTATCCCTTGCTTCTCTCAACTGAGCTATTGAAACCATGTCCAAATATCCCATGGCAGAATCATTTCTGAATCTGGGAGTTCTTACCTTCAGCTGTATAAATACCTTGGTGCTGCTTATGGGCAGAGGTACACAATTGACACTTCCGATTATCTGACCATATTTTCTTCTTAAACTATAATAGTCAATGGAATAAAAACGACATAGATTATTTCGGAAACTTCGCATAGTCATAGACAGAATCTGATCCTGCCCTTCCGGTACAATTATCCTGGTTACTTCCCCCATGCCTTGGAAATATTCAGGAGTAAATCCCCAAATATCATATTGTTGAAAAAAGTTCAAATCCAATCAAGCCACCTCCTTCTGGGCGAAATTACCACTTTTGAATTAATTATATACGAACATATGTTCGGTGTCAATTACCCTTTTTCTTAGTTCTTTAGTACTATTTTTCACAATATTTTACACTCTTCGACAGATTGTCTGTTCAAAATCATTCTCAATTGGTATAATAAGTTTATTAAGACATAAGATAGGAAGTGCGAAATGAAGACAGTCGATTTACTCAAATACATAGCATTATTCGCAGTATTTTCTATAATGGCATATCTTTATTACAATGTTATTAAAAAAAATAAAGCAGCTTCAGTAGAAGTTGCTGCTGCCAGAAAAGTTTCATTGGAAAAAGAGAAGATGCTTACCCAGATAAGACTTCAAAAAGACGAGATCGAAGCATTATATGAAGAAACATATGCCATAAACAACGAGCTTACCAGCTATATTAAGAAGTTAAATGAATCTCAAAAAGAGCTCCAGGATATAAATCAGGAAATATCAGCCTTATATGCTATTTCAAAAAAAATAAACTCAAACCTTAATATTGATACATTGTTTCATGATATGGGTGACCTTTTAAAAGGAATACTTGATTATGATATACTTGCCATATTGCTGCTGGATGATGAGAAAAAATCCTTGGTTATGAAGCATTGGAATGGACCAGCTATTGAAGGCTTATTAAATATAGAATTAGCTCTTGACGGTAAAGGTGTCTGTGCTCTCTGTGCAAGAGAAAAGAAAGCTTTACTTATAAAGGATGTCAATAGTTTTGACAACATAATCATTGTACATGATGAAACAAAACAAGAAATGGCATCTCCTCTTATGTATAATGATGAAGTCATTGGAGTATTTATTGTGGATACCTTCAAGGAAAACGCCTTTGATGAACATAAGCTGTCAATCTTATGTTCCTTTGCAAGCATTGCATCTACAGCTCTTTATAATGCTAAGATTTACAGTGACTTGAAGAGAACTTATGAATACACTGCAAAAGCCTTGGCAAAGGCCATCGAGGCTAAAGATACATATACAAAGGGACATTGCGACAGAGTCACGGAACTTTCCTTGAAAACTGCAAAATACCTGGGATTTAGTGATGAAAAGCTTAATAGAATAAAGATTGCTGCCATACTTCATGATATAGGGAAAATAGGAGTACCGGAAGGCATATTAAACAAGCCTGGCAGGCTTACACCAGAGGAATACTCTATTGTAAAGAAGCATCCTACCATAGGTTATGAAATATTGTCAGATATAGATTATTTGGATAATGTAAGGGAAATAGTCTACCAACACCATGAGAGGTTTGACGGAAAGGGTTACCCCCTTGGGCTGGAAGGAAACAATATGCTAACGGAGGCTAAGATTTTAGCTTTGGCAGATGCCTTCGATGCTATGACATCAAAAAGACCATACAGAAAGCCCTTCACCATTGAAGAAGCTATAGAAGAAATAAAAAGAAACAGAGGTACTCAATTTGATCCTGATATTGCCTCTGTTTTCATAGAAATGATACAAAAAGAGTATTAGCTGGGACCATCAGGTCCCAGCCTTTCATTTATCAAACCTGGAAGCTATTACTCTGGATAGTTCATTAATGGAGTTAGTCAGGTTTTCCATTTTCCCTTCTATTCTCATAAGGAGATAGATGGATACTGCTATAGGAAAACCTACATTTGCTACTCCATTAAAAATTTCCTCCATTATATCTCCCTCCTAGTCTATTCTACATCCAGCTCTTGAATGTTAGTATCCACTATCCTGGCTCCATCTATAGCAACCAGATCTCCGCCTTCGGTTGCAAATATATTTTTTGCTATGATGGTTTCCATAGCTGTTTTCACAGATTCTCCAGTTAGATTATCATCTGCATTATCCACACTTATCTTCATTGTTTTTCCCACAGCATCTCTAAACACCATTTCCAGCTTCTTAGCCATATACTACACCTCCTTTCCAATATCCTAGGGCTTGTAATACTAAGCCTCCACCAGCTCGGAGTCTTCAGCCTTGTTTATGCTATATACAGCATTAGTCTGAAGTCCGGCTATAGTTCCTGCCACGTCATAGATGTCTTGATCGAGAGCTTCAGGTTTTACCTTACTGTAGGTCTTTGTGATATATGTTTGTCTGCCGTCTACCACCTGACCAAGGTATTTAATCTGAAGCTTTACGCTTTTTACCATTGCTTCTACTGCCATTCATATCACCTCCCTTCGCTATATAAATAACTGCTGGGCAGAGAATTTTCCGCAAAAAAGCAAAAAAATTTTCCGGTATAATAATTACCGGAAAATCATTATTGACAACTTATGAAAAATATGGTAGTTTAATAATATGCTTTAGTACAAAATACTTAATTCCCTTCTGTTTTATATTTCTGCTTGATAAACTCTATATAGTCGTTTATCTGTCTTATAGCTTCATCAGGCAGACCGATATTATAGTAACTATCATGTGCTCCACTTTCTAAAACACAATCTTTTTCTATAACATCCGATTTCTCATAAAAGTTTCTTATATCAGTTCTTCCCAGAAGATAATCAATTGACACTTGAAAGACATCAGCTATTGCCTTTAGAGTTTCCTGATCAGGAAATCTAACATCAGTTTCATACTTTGATACCGACGAATAAGATATGTTTAGTGCTTTTGCAAGATCTCTCCTTGACATGCTTTTCTCTTCACGGAGCATAGCAAGTCGTTTAGCAAATACCATAAAAACCACCTCATCAATCTTATTTTATCACAGAAGATTAAATTATAATAGATTGGACAAAGTGTATAAAATCATATTGACATTATACATAATGCCCATTATAATATAATAAGCAGTGGACAATATGTCCACTAGAAATGCACTGGGGGTGACTTTTTTGAATAGTTTAGATGATAAGTATAAAGAGTTAAAAAGTTTGGAAATCGCAATCGATCAGATGCGAGACAAATTACATAATATGATGATGAATACATTAGATCCTCTGAATGATGAGGTGCTGGCTTTGAGCAGGGAATTAGATGAAATAATTCACAGATATACGGCTTTGAAAATGGAGCTTAAAGATTATTGATTTTATCTATAAAAACTGATAAATTTATTATAAGTAAATGGAGGGTTATGTCATGAATAATGAGGAAAGAATTCTACAAATCCTAGAAAATATGCAATCTGACATCAGAGAGCTTAAAGGGAGCCATGAAGATCTTAGAACAGGTCAGGAAGGGCTGAGGACAGATATAAATGGGTTAAGGGCAGATGTTAGTGAATTAAGGGCAGATGTTAGTGAATTAAGGACAGATGTTAATGATTTAAAAGCAGGTCAGGCAAGATTAGAAGGAGAGGTTAAGGCGATTAAATATGATGTAAAGATGCTTAAAAGTGATGTCAAATCCATCAAGACTGAGCTTAATTACATGTGGGAAGATATTAAAAAAATCGATAATCGCCTTATAAAACAGGAGCAGGAGATTTATTTACTTCAAAGAATAAATAATTGAATTTTTTGCATATGTTACATAAATTGGATTAATTACCCAACTTATTAGATATTCTCTTTATTGCATTCTTTCTTCTTCGAAACAAGGTTGTCCTGCTCATACCTAACTCCTTTGCTAAATCATCCAGAGTTCTTTGTCTCATAATACTTTCCTCGACTATATACCTATCTTCATAGTTTAAATTCATAAGAGCTTTATATGCTTCTTTGACTTCAATGTTTGATAATACAGCTTCTTCGATATAGCTAGATTCATCAACCAAAGTATCCCCCATCTCTATCCCTTCCCCTATGGGTTCATTAATGGATACAGTCTTTTTATAGTATCTACCATAATTCAGATAAAAATATTTAAGCTTCATTTTAAGATAGTAAAATATATCTGCAGCTTTTGTCTCATCATATTTTTCTAAAGACTCCAAGATAACTATTACACCTTCCTGATACAAATCTTCAAACTCACCCTTGCTTAGTGCATATTTGTTAATTGACGAAATAATCAATGGATGTGCTTTCTCCAGTATTGTGTTTTTATCCATTTTGGCCTTTCCGACCGGTCTTTTTCCATATTTCCGCGGATAAGGCCATTATAGAAGCACTGATACAAAAAATAAAAAACCGACTCTCTACAAGTCGGTTGTAAACTTACACCAGGTACACATATCAGGCATATACATCAAGGAGCAACCCTCGGATCTCTCCTATAAGGCTTAATACCTTTATTCCCTTCTCTTGCTTGTTTATTACTGCATCCGTCAGCTCCAGCAATTTATCATCCACTTTTTGCACGATTTTATATATTTTCATCCTCCCACCTCTGTTAAATCCTCTGCTTTGTTGAATCTTCAACCCATATTTAACAGCTTCGGAGAGGAACTCTTTTACCTTTTTCTTATAATCTCTCAAATCCTCAACGGTCATAGATTGGGCCAACACTTTACCTTGGGCATCCACATCTTCCATGAGCCGATTTAATCTCTCCACATCCATCTCGTCTCTACGAGTGGACATGACCTCACGAAAGGATATAGAAGCCTCGTCCTTGGCCTTCCTAGAGGCTATATGTTCTTTATTGGTTTTTTCGATGTTTCTGACTTTCATGATTATCACATCCATTCGCTATAGGGTATTCCTCTTGGGTCTTGGTGCATTGCCTGGGGTATTCCTTTCCCGTCCTGACTCGTGACCCGTGACTCGTGCTCGTGAATCATGGTATTCCTTATGAGCTTTGCTGCGTTGCCTAGGGTATTCCTTTTGGGTCTTTTTTGCTACTGTAATAGCTGCAGTATGCCTTGGGGTAGTTGGTTTGCCTGAGCCAACATAGCTGTTGCAGCTTGATTTATTATGTTGTTCTTCGTGAATTCTGACATCTCCAGAGCCATATCCACATCTCTTATTCTTGATTCTGCCGCAGTCATGTTTTCTGCTGCTGTTGTCAAGTTTGATATGGTGTGCTCCAGCCTGTTCTGATAAGCTCCAAGTCTGGAACGGGACTCAGAAACCATCCTTATGGCATTGTCGAAGAATCCTATGGCATTATTAGCATCTTCTTCATTGAGTACACTTATTCCTGCTTCTGCATCTACTCCTGCAGTAGAAATTATGCCTTTATGATCTGCCTTTCTGGCGATTCCCAAAAATGCTGTATCTACAACACCTATGAGAAGGTTCATGCTTTCACTGTCATTTGCTCCTATCTGAAGCTTTATATCCATTTCCTTACCTGCATAGGTTTCAAAATCATTATCCCTGAATTCAACTTCCAATGCATTACCATCACCATCATCAGTCTTGTTGGTAGAAAGTATCAATGAGTTACCATTAACTTTATAATCTGCCAAAGCCTCTGCTTTACTCTCGTTTTTCGCAGCAGTTATAACATTATATACTTCTGCTAGAACATCATATACAGTCCTATCCTTAACTCCCACCGCTGCTTTATTAGTGCTGTCATCATAAGGCATAGAATTATCTGCAAAGCTAATAGTTACACCATCTATTATAATTTGGTCTCCTGGCTTGGGCAGCTCTGTAAAATTGAGATACACTGTCTTCCAATTGGAGGAAGTGTCTGGGGCATTTAAAGTTGTTGTTTCATTCCCTTCATCATCTTTAAAGCTGGCGCCTGAACCGCCTTTATCTACTTCAATCTGCTTAGCTTCCAGTGGAGACATATTTTTAGTTGTTCTAAGGAATAGACTAGATCCTATAACTTCACTGGTTACGCTATCAAACATGTTATCGCTTTGTGCTATGGCATCCAATAAGTTATTCAGGGTTTCTTCACTATCATTACCAACCATTACAGCAATGCGACCAGCTTGTACACCCCACTTTTCGTCATCTGGATCAGAAGGATCGTCTGGCTTTTCAAATTCATAATACTTTCCATTTATAACTAGCCACTGCCCATCTATTGGATTAGCTGTCAGTTCAAGTTCTACCTGACCTCTTTCACTGGGTTCAGCTACCACATCCCCTTTCCAGGTGCCGCTTCCTGCATACTTTATTTCCGGTGAATTAGTAGTTATTACCGGCCTTGATAATAGAGAACCTCTGAGAAGAGGATTTGCATTAAACTGAGTAGTCTTTGCAATTCTGTCTATATCGTAAGTCAGTTGATCGATTTCGTTTTGTATAGCTAATCTATCGCTTTCAGCCATGGTTCCGTTGGCAGCCTGTATAGCCAACTCCCTCATTCTTTGAAGGCAATTATGTACTTCCTGTAGAGCACCTTCGGCAGTCTGTATCAAAGATACTCCGTCCAATGTATTTCTCTCCGCCATGTGCAGCCCCCTTATCTGGGATCTCATCTTTTCTGATATGGCCAGGCCTGCTGCATCATCGCCGGCTCTGTTAATTCTCAAGCCGGAGGAGAGTTTCTCAATATTCTTTGAAACCTTACCCTGGCTCACTGTTAATTGTCTATAGGCATTTATTGCCTGGATATTGGTATTTATCCTCATATTTTAATCTCCTTTCTTCAAAGTAACTTCATTCCATAATATCCACATTTGCTAGCTCATAATATAAATGATCCTCATAGTATTCCAGTCTTTTACTAATCCCTGTTTCCAGATTAGAAGCTTCCATAGCTGTAAACCAGCCTTGAGATATATTCTCCATAATCTTTAATACTTGTTCCAACATTTCTTTATCTTTATTAATATTTGCTTCTATAAGCTTCTGGGAGCAAAAATCATACAAGGCTTCCAACTGATCAGCTATAATCCCTGCCTTATAGTTGATTCCTCCTCCCAGTCTTTCCAATATATAATTGCAGCCCTGGAGCAGATAATTGGAGCCTACAGGGTCTCCTTTATCAAGGGCTTTTATAGTTCCTCTCAGCTTCTCCAAAAATGCCTGATATAGCAGAGAGGTAAGCTCCTGAGGTTTCATCTCCATTATTTCATGTTCACTATATATCCTCAAAATAACACCTCCAGATTCCTTCACTTAAAATATCGTCATAAAACCTCTTAATCTTTATACTGTACTCTCCATTCTTTCAATAAGCAGCAATATCTCAGCTATAACAGAGTAAAGCTGAGGTGGCACATTATCACCTAAGTCCATATCGATAAGCTCTGCCACAAGGCTCATATCCGCTTCTATAGGTATACTCCGTTCCTTTGCCATTTCAATTATCTTTGCTGCTACCAATCCCTTTCCGCTGGCAACAACCTTTGGTGCACCATCATCGCTGTCATCATAATGAAGAGCTGCAGCCATCATTCCCGACTTTTTTCTTTTCTGGCTTTGATTTATATTTTTGTATATCATATTCTAATGTCAAATCCTTTCTTTATTGTGCTTGTTGGGTTTGCAGACACAGCACCCAAGCGATTTGGATTTAGAGTCTTGTCCTCTTCCTTGCTATTCAGTCTTGTAAAATTTATGCTGCCTACTTCATAACCCAATTCCTTAAGATTTTCCTGAAATCCTTGAAGCAAAGGACTCACTATATCTTTCAGATCATCTCTATCATTCTTAACTGTAATATTCAGATTACCTCCTGAGGCTTGCAACAAAACCCCTGTCTCTCCCAGCTTCTTAGTATCTATTAGAAAAAATATGCTGCAGTTTTGCCAGTCCAGTTTTTTCTCATCCTTTTTAGAGTTGATATATACCTTCATGTCGCTTATCTTACCGTTAATAACCAAAGGCAGTGCAAAGAACATTGACTGGAGAACCCCGTTGCTTTCCTTATTTAATAGCTGATTCCCGGAGATTTTCTGAACCAGTTCCGAAGCGGCACCCTCTTTATCCGAAAGCCTCATAAGCAAAGATTTAATATTGTTATGAAGATCTTCCTGATTGACTTTCTCTCCAGCTAGAAACCTTCCAGTTTCCCCCTCATGATCCCCTCCCAATATTCTTATAGCTTCATATACCTTCCTTGGAGTATAATCCTGATTTTTAAAATTATCATTAAGGGCTTTAAATGCAACCTTAAGCTTGTCCTCAATATTAGGACTTTCCCTAAGACCATCCTTTAAGCTTGCCAGATGAATCACTCTGCTATTGGAAGGCTTCCAGTTCAGTGCCTCAATGCTTCTTTTTACTTTATCTACAATATCCCATGCCTTGTTGTAATCTCCTTTGTCCAGCAAAGTCCTGGCTTTCTGAAGCAAACTATCTGCCTTCAGCAATTCCTTCTCCAGCTTCATATCACCAAGCAATGCTATATCGCTTTTCAAAATAGCTTTGTCCAATAGGTCTATGGTTTTCTGCAAATTCACCTTGGCATTGTGGATAGCTGAAGCTCCAGATTCCTTTATGTATCTTGCCGCCATATCCAGATTATTGACAATCTCTCTTTTTATCTCCTTGAAGCTTTGAGCTGCTTCTTTGAGTCTGGGAGTTATCTCTGTCATCAAATATTCTTTTCCCTTCAAACCAGCAGCTGCCAGCAATGATGTCAGATATACCTCTTCAGCACCTTCTTGGAATTCGTCTAGTTGGCTTAAATGTATTCCTTGAGACTTTTGCTCCACCTTATATGGTTTTTCTTCAGCAGCCTCTTCCGAAAGCTCCTTCAAAGCCTTATTTATTATTTTCCATGCCATATCCTCCATCCTATAGGCAGCAGCCTGGCGTCCTTCATTGGCAGCCTTAGCGAGTATTGTCTTTGCTTTTGTATCATTATCCAAGGATTCTGCCTTGGCTTCCATAACATCTAATATTTTATCCAAGGAGACCCCCTTGGCAAGCAAACTTCTAATTTCAATGACTAAACTTTCAAGATTGTTGATCCCTTTATTTTCATTTCCACTGTCGAGGCCTACCCCCAATTCATTAAGCAGTTCACTAAAATCACTGCCGAGCAAAGCTTCGTGTACTAATTTCAAATTAGCCATATTTATATCCAAATCTTTATTTAAAAGGCTCTCTAACACCCTGATCTTATCGTCAATAGTTCCTGAAAACTTTTCAAGATAGTTTTTAATTGTCTGTATGGTGTCTCTATCCAGTGATATATCCTTACCAAAGATCTTCTCCAATAACTGTTTTAATTCCTGGGGCAATGAATTCAGATTATTTTTCCCAGGGCTTTCTCCCTTTTCTAATTCATGGGATTCATTACTTTTAACAGGTATGTTAGTTTTATCTCCATCGATTTTTACTTCACCTTTATGTTCCTTAAGCGCTCCATATATATTTTCAATATAATTTGAAATCTTCATCATCATCACCTCTTATTTGGTCTACTAATATATATATCGGCAGTAATGGAGTAAAAGTGTATAAAAAAATA
>Ga0134091_1001872_pt1 | contig 15463 bp, 13 predicted proteins | sample 2_5taG_FD_94451 | JGI IMG/M metagenome (GOLD analysis project Ga0134091, IMG submission 94451) | Switchgrass degrading microbial communities from high solid loading bioreactors in New Hampshire, USA - 2_5_20_6_A2 metaG | ecosystem: Engineered > Bioreactor > Semi-continuous > Anaerobic >...
AAGATTTTGTACTGCAACTTTGTCAGACTAGCCAGGATTTCTTAATACAGTTCTTAACTTGCATATCGGACAAAACTGCTATCTTGACAAGCAAAATTAAATCAATCTCCATGAAATCTATAAGGGAATCTATCATTGAATTCTTAAACTATGAGTACTACTCTCAAAAAAATAAAGAAATAAAACTTAATATGACAAAAAAGGAATTAGCCGAAAGGTTAGGTATTCAAAGAACTTCTCTTTCCCGTGAACTCAATAAGATGAAAAAAGATGGGTTGGTTGACTACAACACCCATTCTATTACTATCTGTGATTTTGATATTATTCGCAAATCTTGAGCAATAAACAGGGAACCCGTATTGAGTTCCCTTTAATCTGTTATTATCAACAATTAAACGCCTTTCATAATTATTGCAGGTCCGTAATAATTATTCTCTCTATCTTCTTTTCAAATGCTGTCAGGCTATCATCTATCAAAACATGTCCATAATAGTGGTCAATTTCTTTAGTTTCCCCATCTGAATATTTTATTGTGGTAATACAAGAAGGCTGGTCGGTAATGAACTCATTCTCTGGTTCATATATAAAAGACTTAAACCCAAATTCTTCAATCAAATCATTTAACTGTTTTACTTTTTTCTTTGATATTTTCCAGTGATGCTCACCAATTTTATATACAAACATTTCTCCATAATAATTTACATTCCCTTTGTTATCTACTGCTACACTATAGACAGGGCAAGTTCCAAAACACATTGTTCTCTGCAATTTTATGTATTCAAACATGATACACTTCCAATTAATGTACATAATAGGAAAATAATGTCATAATTATTAATGAAGATTGCATTAATTAATAGCATACTAAAATATCTGTGCTAGCATATAATTACAAAATTTCTGTGCTTCTGTCTCATTAATCTCCATCTTTTCACATGACCTATAACTGTTCAAGGCTTGATTAATAATATCGCTATATTCATTTGGTAGATTATTTAATCCCCAAATTCCACCTTGCTCCTTTGAGATAATCAAATTGTCCTTAATATAAGCAACAACTCTACACAAGTTTAATATAATATAAATTGGATTTTTAATAATCTCTATCCTTGCATTTTCAACATCATTCTTAATACTATCAATATAGTATTCTTTAGGCACTTCTCCAAAAACATCTCTTATAGGCGCTCCATATAAAGTAATGCCCACATGGCGAATTACAGTAAAATGTGCTGCTAAATCCCTATCTGTTTTTAGACTGTCATCGCATAACAGTAGAGGGTTTGCTAAATATTGTTCTAACCAATCTTTTGAAAAATGCAATTCATAAGGCGTAGGATATTTAAAATTAACGCAATGTTCCTTCAAAACAACACTCATTTCCAAACCTTTAGGTGGCGATTGTACTCTTAATGCTTCTAATATCTCTAACATACTCAACTTTTCATTTTTAGATAATTTTTTATTAACTACAACTAAAAAATCAATATCACTTTTATTCCAATTAAAGCAATTAAAAGCAATAGAACCATGAACATATATACCAACTAAATTGTCATCCAGTATCTCTTTATATTTTTTTACAATAAGATTAAGAATAGTTTTATAATCCATTTTTATCCCCCCATAAAAATACAAATAATCATTGCTTCGTAATATTCTACTATTATACATTAAATTTATTAACATAACTTCATTATCTGTATGATATAATTTTATTATTTTTAACGCAACTTTTTTATCTCTAACACGACTTTATTATTAACACAAGTTTTTTATCTCTGACACAACTTTTTTATTTTTCCCCTTATCCCTTAACCCTTTTTAGAATAAAACTTATTCCTAACTATGTATACAAATAAAAAACTCATGTCAAAACCCAACACCCCTAAAACCCTTGCCCCTTCTCGCCTTAACCCTATTTTCCCACTCTCTTCCAGATAAAAAAGTCATGTCAAAAATCACCCTATTTCCTTATCCCTATCTCCTATTTTCTTCCTATTTTCAGCCTCATTTTAGATAAAAAAGTCGTGTCAGAAATAGGGATAAGGTTCAAGGGAAAAAGGAGAAAGTTTTAATCAATATCTTTCATCAATACACCTTTCAAATCCTTTAAAATCAATATTTTTAGCCTTATACCTTACTCCTTGAGCCTAGTAATCCTAAGAAAAAATCATGGTTCCAATAAGGTTTTCTACCCTATTTTCACCATGATTCTTAACACAACTTTTTTATTTTTAACACGACTTTTTTATTCGTGACACGAGTTTTTTTGGGTTACACACCTGCAGCAAGTGAAGATTTCTCCTACATCTGCCACGGCATTTGGGAACAAACTTTATTATTTTAGAATCAACTTTATTATTTCTATATCATCCCCCTTATTCCTTATCCCTAAAAATCCTTATCACTAACTATGTATATTTAAAATAAACTCCGCTCCAAACCACTTCCCTCAAACCCTTATCCCATCTCACTTACACCCTATTTCACTAATCTCTTCCAGATAATAAAGTCCCCTCTAAAATTCAATATTTTTATTCCATTTAATAACATTTCTTCCTTAATTCTTGTAGTAATTTTTAAAATAAAGTCGGTTCCGAATAGGGATAAGATGCAAGAAGCGTAGGGCAAAGTTTCAAGGGGTAAGGGATAAGAGTTTATTTCACTTTTCCATTATTTTATCAATATATATTCAACATAGTCTTTCAATCTCTTTAAAATCAATATTTCTAACCCTATTTAATACTTCTTAACCATAGTAACCTTAATCCTTACACCTTAACCCTTTTACCTGTTAAAAAGTAAATCCCGCAGCAAATGAAGATTTCTCCTGCATCTGCTACGGGATTTTGGAATGAACTTTATTTTTATAGAGCGAACTTTATTATCATGGAGTGAACTTTATTTGAATTATACATCTAATTTTATTTAAATTTATTTCTTATTCAACCGTAACAGCCTTTGCAAGATTTCTTGGCTTGTCAATATCGCAGCCTCTTGCCTTAGCTATATAATATGAGAATAATTGTAGAGGTACTACTGAAAGTACTGGGGCAAGGATTGGACTTACTCTTGGAATATAAATTACATTATCTACTACTTTTTCTATAGTATCGTGTCCTTCCATTGCAATTCCTAAAACCTTAGCTCCTCTTGTTGAAACTTCTCTAACATTGCTTACAGTCTTTTCAAATAGGTTTTCCTGAGTTGCAAGAGCTATAACTGGTGTGCCTTCTTCTATTAAGGCAATAGTTCCATGTTTAAGTTCTCCTGCTGCATAAGCTTCTGAATGGATATATGAAATTTCCTTTGTCTTTAAGGATCCTTCCATTGCTACTGCGTAGTCAAGACCTCTACCTAAATAATACATATCTTCCTTATCTTTATTTGCTTCTGCAATTGCCTTTATTTCTTCTTCATACTTAAAGATTGTTGATATCTTATCTGATAGGCCAAGTAATCCTTCTTTAATTTCATTGATTTCTTCTTCAGTCATTGTAGCCTTTATTTCAGCAATATATAAAGCTACAATATATAAAGTTATGATTTGAGTTACATAAGCCTTTGTAGATGCAACTGCTATTTCTGGACCTGCCCAAGTGTATAATACGTCGTCAGCTTCTCTAGCTATTGAGCTTCCAACTACATTTGTTATAGCAAGAACTCTTGCATTGTTTTCCTTAGCAAGTCTTATAGCCGCTAGGGTATCTGCAGTTTCCCCTGATTGGCTTAAAACTATCATAAGGGTATTCTTATCTATTATTGGATCTCTATATCTAAATTCTGATGCTATATCAGTTTCTACAGGAAGTTTAATTGTCTTTTCTAATATAGATTTTCCAACAACTCCAGCATTATAAGCTGTTCCACAGGCAACTATATATACTCTATTTATGCTTTCTAAGTCTTCCTTAGTAAGCTTAACATCATCTAACTTAACTTTTTCTCCAAGAGCAATTCTTCCAGCTAAAGTATCCTTAACTGCCTTTGGCTGTTCATGGATTTCTTTTAGCATGAAGTGATCATATCCGCCCTTTTCTGCTGAATTTGCATCCCAAGTAACATGGAAGATTTCTTTCTTTATTTCTTCCTTGTCACTATTTATTATCTTAACACCATTATTATCTATAACAACAAATTCATTATCTTCTAGCAGATAGATATCTCTTGTGTGATTTAATATTGCGGGAATATCTGATGCTATAAAGCTTTCTTCTTCTCCTACTCCTACTATAAGCGGGCTGTCTTTTCTTACAGCTATAAGCTTGTTTGGTTCATCCTTGCAGATTATCCCAATAGCATAGCTTCCTGATAATTTCTTAGTAGCTTTTATAAATGCATCTAATAGATCTCCATTATAGTAGTAGTCAACTAAATGAGGAATAACTTCTGTATCTGTTTGTGACTTGAATTTATATCCCTCTGACATTAGCCATTCTCTAAGTTCAATATAGTTTTCTATGATACCATTATGAACTACTGCTATAGTTCCTGCTTCGTTTGTATGTGGGTGAGAGTTTATATCTGACGGCTCTCCATGAGTTGCCCATCTAGTGTGTCCAATTCCTAGGCTTCCCTTAACAGTCTTGTTAGAAATTTTACTCTCTAGATTTGCAAGTCTTCCCTTACACTTGTTTACATCAATTTTTCCTTCATCTAAAACTGCAATTCCAGCTGAATCATATCCTCTATATTCTAACTTAGATAATCCCTCTACTAAAATTTCTGATGCTTTATTTTTTCCTAAATATCCAACTATTCCACACATATTTAATTCTCCCTTTTCTTATTATTTTGATCAGGAAGCATTAAATTTAATATTCAATTTTCTTAGTACCCGATTAATTTTGTTCTAAAAATTGCTTTTTAGGTTTGTTAATCTTTAACGGTAGTACTAATACCGTAGGGCACCCGCCGAAAATTTCGATAAACCCTAACCTCGTCAGCCACGTGGGCTCTGGCGCTTTTATTTAATTTTATTATCTTTTTCCTCCTCTATCCCCCTTTTATAAATATTCTAGAAAACTGACTATAAATTCTAGCTTCCCTTTAAGATTATATTTTACATTTCAATCTATGTCAAACTTAATTAATAGGTTAATCAAAAATTTAACATTTGAATTTCAAATCAATAATTAACAGTTAGCAGTTTATAATAGCCCCCAAGGCAGCTCTACTAAACCACTAACTGTTATTTGCTATAATGTTATAAAAAATTATTTACTAATTATTTTTTAATTGCTCATAGTTTTCAATGATTAAGTCTATAACTTTCTCATTTTCTATGCCGCAAACTTTATTTATAGTCTTTCTTAGGCCTTCAGCCTTAATTAATTCTTGAACTTCCTTTGCCTTTGCATCATCTTCAGAATTGAATAATAAGCCTGCAGCTATTCCCTTGGCTATAGTAGCATATTCTAAATTATATTCAAGGCATAGTTTCAGTGGAGATACAAGTCTATCTTTATTGGAAAGTTTTCTTATAGGGTCTCTTCCTACACGGGAAACTACATCTTGAAGATAGCTGTTTTCAAATCTCTTTATTACCTTCTTAGAATATTCTTCTAAGGAGCTTATTTCCATTCCATGTTTTATATTTAAAGCCTTTAAGCATTCCTTATGGAAATTTAAAGCTGTTTCTCTTATTTTTTCATCTTTAATTGCTTCATGAATATATTCATATTTTTTAAGGTATCCTAAGTATGCTACTGTTGCATGAGCCCCGTTTAGCATAAATAATTTTCTTTCTAGATATGGTTCAAGATTATCTGTATATTCTGCTCCATCTATTTTAGAATTTACTTTTACCTTATTTTTTTCAATATCCCATTCAAAGAAGTCTTCAACTAATACATCAATTGGACATTCCTTTACTGCATTTGTATTTGGAACTATTCTATCAACTGCTGAGTTCGGGAAGCCTACCTTTTCATCTCAAATCCTGTTGGAATTTTTCCATCTACAAGTTCGTCGAATTTCTTAATTAACCATCCACCTAATGGTCCCATTGCCATTGCTCCAATGAACATTGGGATTGATGATCCGACAACAACACCGGCAGTAGCTATTGCACCAACTACTCCTCCTCTGTCGCCATATACAAGTTTACCACCTTGGAAACCTATTAATATTGGTAGTAAATATTTTAGTAAAGGATCTACTAAAGTAGCTAAAGATTCATTTGGTGTCCAACCTGTTGGTATAAATAATGCCGTAATAATTCCCCAAGCTATAAAAGCTGCTATATTTGGAAGTACCATACTTGATAAAAAGTTACCTAATTTTTGTACTCTCGCTTTTGTACTCATTCTATTTTCCCCCTAATATTTATTTTACCTGATATACGTTTACAAAGGCAGCGCTATTATTTAATCCTTTATAAAGTATATCTTGTAATCTTTATTAAATGATTTATTATTTCTTACAATTACATTATATTTTACAATTATATCGTTTTCAATTTAAAAGACGTTAATTGTGGCAGTCATTTCTTAGGACAAAATTAAAGTTAGAGAAAGCTTGTAAAACATTTATACAAATAAAAAACTACTAAGCCTAGAGCTGTTACCTGCTCTTAGCATAGTAGTTTTATAAATTCATATTTCCTTTAGCTTTCAATTTCTTTAAGCTCTTCCACCGCTTTTCTTGTCAAACGAAGCTGTTCTTCAACCTTCTTCAAATTATTTCTTGCCATTCCTATAAACAGCATATCAATAACAGCCAGCTGGGAAATTCTTGAGCTCATTGCACCTTCTCTTAAGGATTTTTCAACAAAAGGCACATTTAAAACTATATCTGCTATTTCTGCCAATGGATTGTGGATACTTGCTTTAGTTATTGCAATGACAGGTATCCCTTGTCTTTTAGCATTTTCTGCACAGATATTAACTTCCTTAGTTTGCCCTGAATAGGATATTGCTATTACAACATCCCCCTTTTCTAGGATTGCTGAAGATGTTATTTGAAGATGGGTATCTTCATGAGAAATGCACACCTTATTTATTCTGCTCAACTTATAATAAAAATCTTTTCCTACTAAAGCTGAGCTCCCTACACTAAATATGTAGATTTTTTTTGCCTTATTTAAGGTATTAATTGCTTTTTCTAATTCTTCTTCCTTTAGTACGCTTATTGTTTGGTTCATTATTGCATCAATGGAATTCTTAATGCCATACATAATATTTTTGACAGATAAATCTCCAGCCAAATACTCAAAATCTGAAGCCTCATCTTCAGCATTTAAATCAATTGATAATTGAAGCTTCATTTCATTTAAAGTATTAAAGCCTATTTTTTTAGAAAATCTAACTACAGTAGGAGCTGAAGTATTTGTTACATTTCCTATTTCTTTTGCAGACATTCCTAATATGCTTTTTTTATTTGTTAAAAGATAATCTGCAATTAATTTTTCTCTGTCTGTAAAACTTTCATAATTTTGCTTGATAAAATTAAATATGTTCACTATTTCACATCCCTATTGATCTATTTATAAATAATTTTATCAAATTATTTACTCAAGTTACTAATATTAAAGTAGAAACTCCTTCCGGCAGTAATATACTTTAATAAGTATAGATCCTTCTCCAATACTTTTCCAACTACATTAGTTCTTTCGTCAGCCTTCTGTTTTCTTTTAATTATTTGAAGCTCACCCATGTATCTTCCATAATTTTTATTATCTATAGTAATATCGCCGAAATCTTTATCTACTGTATTAAATGGTTCAATAATATTCCCATTTAGTTTTAATCTGCTTTCGCTTGCTCTTATTGCATCTCTTGCTTCATCAGTTCTGCTTGTGAAAACATTATTTAACAAGCTTATTATAGCATAATTTTTATCCATAATCTCTATATCAAGTTTTATTGCTCCAGATTTTAATTCAGATAAAGCTTTCATTTCTTCATAACTAGGGAGTGAATCACCGATAAAAATAGATTGATTTTCTAAGGCAATTAAATGATTAGCTGCTTCAACAACATCTAATCCTCTGTGATCTTCTAAGGTTGGAAGACCATCTTTTAAAGGACTTCTCTTCCTATTATTAGATTGAACAAAGGCGCAAGAAACAATTCCCCTCTCTAAAAGTATTTTATTTTTTTCTATCATACATTCTTCAGAAATTCCTGTACCTATCCTTGGATAAAAGTTATGCAAGGCATCCACATTACTATAATCAGGTGAGTATTTATCTAATTCTTTAAAGAACTTCTCAGTTATTGTAGATGCATTTAACTGTACTTTTAATCCATATTCATTTTTAGTCATTAAGGCTATTTCTTCTTCACTATAGCCAAAATCTATTCTTATTGTTTTAACCCCTAAATTTTTAAGTCCTTTTAAATCCATATTTTCTAAGTTTAAAAACTTAAAGGTATTTGGTGATATATCACTAATGATATCCATATCATAATCTTTTGCCAGTTCTAAAAATTCTTTAGCCTCTACTTTTAATACATCATAATTTGCTTCTGGTATATGAAGGGATGTAAATATTCTTGTAAAACCAAGTTCTTTAGCTTCCTTTAATAATTTAATATTTTCTTCTTTAGTATTGTCTAATCCAAAATATACTGAAATTCCAAATGACACTCTAATACCTCCTTCGTTGCTAGTGCACAGTGGTTTTTGTTAATTTTTGTAATGGGGTCAGTCCCCATTACAAGAAAAAGAAGATATTTCGCAGAATATTCTGCGAAAATCTTCTTTTTAATTTTAATAATTCTTTCATAATTCAGTTAGCTGAATTATTTCCTAAATTGTCCATTCTCAATTGTCAATTATTATTCCACTGGATCTTCAAATCCTAATATTGATGTAAAGAAGTATCCTGCTACATATGATGCTACAACACCGATTAAGAATTGAACCATTTTTCCATCTGCTATTAACAATGCAAGTGGTAAGCCTGAAACTCCTAGAGCTACTGAACCAACTTTGAATAATGCCATTACAGCTCCACCAACTCCAGCTCCTAAACAAGCTCCTAAGAATGGTTTTCCAAGTGGTAATGTAATACCGTATATTAATGGTTCACCAATTCCTAAAATTCCTGGAATAAGACCATTTTTAGCTGTTTTCTTTAATCTTTCATTTTTAGTTTTTCTTAATACTGCAAAAGTTGCTCCAACTTGTGCCATACCTGCTGTTGCTAATACAGGTAATAATAATGTATATCCATAATTAGCTATTAAATCTGTATGAATTGGAGTTAATGCTTGATGCATTCCTGTCATAACTAATGGTAAGAATAAAGCACCTGAAATAATACCTGAGAATACTGAAACTACAATATTTTCTGAAGCTACAGTATTAGCTACTAAAGCTCCAATTGAGTCTGAAATAAATCCACCTATCGGTTGTAATACAGCAAAAGCTGCTAATAATGAAACTGTTAATGTAACTATTGGAGTTACAAAAAGATCTAAAACTTCTGGAACTACTTTTCTAACTGCTTTTTCTATATAAACTGATAAAATAACAACTAAAATAACTGAAATAATACCACCACGGCCTGCAGTTAAAGGTTTACCAAAAAGAGTTATATCTGCTAATGTTGCTGCATTTAATATTGATCCTATTACTCCACCCATCATAGGCATATCTGAACCAAATACTTTAGCTGCATTTACACCAACTAATATTGGTAATATACCAAAGACACCATTACCAATAAGTCCTATTATTTTAGCTGCATTTGTTGCTTTATAAGCATCTCCAAACTGAACATTACAAATATTATTAATTGCTAATATAAGTCCGCATGCAATGAATAAAGGTATTAAAGGAATAAATACACTACCTAACTTCTTTAGTCCTCTCTTAAAAGGTGTATCATTTTTTTCTTTTAATTTTTCTTTTGTAGCCTTGACAGCTTCTTCACCAATTAATACTCTGTTTCCAACTATCTTTTTAACTTCTGAAGTTATTTTAGTTACTTTTCCCGGACCATAAATTACTTGTAATTGACCATTTTCATTTACTACCCCTAATGCTCCTTCTGACTTTTTAATTTTTTCAATATCTGCTAGGGATTCATCAACAAGTTCAAATCTACAGCGTGTCATGCAGTTTTCTACAGATCTGATATTGTCTTTACCTCCAACTAGCTCAACCAAGTTTTTTGCAATTTCTGCATTTGTCATAATTAACCCTCCCTTATATAATTACATTATTTATTGTTTTGTATATATTTTAAAGCTTTTGCTATATAGCCATTATTTAAATCTAAAACTTCTTTAGCTTTATCCTTTCCTTCTCCTGAAATTATCATTAGAATGGAAAGTTTAACATCATAGTTTGTTTCTTCTAATACCCTTTCTGCTTCTTCTCTTTCAGCACCTGTTGCTTCACAAACTATTCTTTTTGCTCTTTCTACTAACTTTTCATTGCTGGCCTTTACATCAACCATTAGATTTCCGTATACCTTACCTTGTTTTATCATTACTCCTGTTGAAAGCATATTTAAAACAAGTTTTTGGGCTGTACCAGCCTTAAGTCTTGTAGAACCTGTAACAACTTCTGGTCCAACTACTGGTGCTATTTCAATTTTTGCATATTTTGAAATTTCTGAATCCTTATTACAGCTTACTGAAATAGTTAATGCTCCTATCTCATTAGCATAATTAAGGCCGCCTATTACATAAGGAGTTCTTCCTGAAGCAGCTAGTCCAACAACTGTGTCATTTTCAGTTAACTTTATTGCCTTTAAATCTTCCACAGCAAGTTCCTTAGAATCTTCTGCGCCTTCTTTTGCTCTAAATATTGCCTCCTTTCCGCCTGCAATTATTCCTTGAACTAACTCCTCTGATACTCCATAAGTTGGAGGACATTCTGAAGCATCTAGTATTCCAAGTCTTCCTGAGGTTCCAGCTCCGATATAAATTAATCTTCCACCTTTACTCATTCTTTCTGAAATTCCATCTATTGCTTCAGCTATATTAGCTAATTCTTTTTCTACGGCTTCTGCTACTTTTTTGTCTTCATTATTCATTATTTTAACCATTTCAAGAGTTGAAACCTTATCTATGTCTAGTGTATTAGGATTTCTGCTTTCTGTGGTTAATTTATCTAAGTCTATTTTCTTCATATTATCCCTCCAAACTAAGTATTATTGACTACGTTTTCATCACACTATTATATTAGCACTATTGAAATAATATTTCAATAGTTTTTAAAAAATATTTTTATTTATTTCACATAATATTTATTTAAGTTTTTTTAGAAAGCATTTATTATAAAAATAAAAAGGACCCTTATAAGAGTCCCCTTAAAGTTTTCCTAAAAATAATTATTCTCCTTAGGAATTATAAAAAGTTTTAAATAATTTTATTGTATAGTAATTATCCTTAACTGAAGCTAATTCCCTAATTGAGTGCATTGATAATAAGGGAGCACCCATATCCATAACTGGAATTGTTAATCTTGATGAAATCATAGGTCCTATTGTACTTCCTCCCCTAACATCTGATCTGTTAAAGAAGCTTTGGTATGGAACTCCTGCTGCCTTGCATAAGCCTTCAAAAATTGCAGCATTATAACTGTCTGTACTATAGCTTCCTGAAGCTGCTGTCTTTAAAACAGGTCCTTCTCCTAATACAGGCCTATTTGTTGGATCATGTTTTTCTTCAGCATTTGGATGCACAGCATGAGCTAAATCTGCTGATATCATTATAGAATTTGCTAAGGCTCTATATAAACCTTCCTTATCCTTACCTAAGGCTATAGTTATCCTTTCTAATATGTTTAATAGTAAAGCTGAATCAGCTCCTTGAGCCGTATGGCTTCCTATTTCTTCATTATCAACGCAAACTAAAACATTGGTAGAAGCATTTATATCGCTATCAATTAAAGCCTTCATACCTGCATAAACCATCCATAGGTCATCCAACCTTCCAGCAGATATAAATTCTTCATTTATTCCCATTATTGAGCCTTTTTCTATTTCATATAAGCCTAAATCAAAGCCTATTATTTCATCTGCTTCCATCTTTAATTCTTCAGCTAAAATCTTTATTAAGTAATTATCTTTTTCAAATTTCTCATTAATTAATCCTAATAAAGGCAGAGTATCTTTTTGCTTATTTACTCCAAAGCCTTCATTTACATTTCTGTTCATATGAATTGCCACACTAGGTATTATAACTACAGGTCTATTTATATTTATAAGCTCTACTTTTGGCTTAAGAGGACTTTTTCCCTTTAAGGCAACCTTTCCTGCAATTCCTAAAGGTCTATCAAACCATGTATAAAGCAGTGGTCCTCCATATACTTCTGTATTTAATTTTATATATTTATTTTCAGATAGCATTTCTGGCTTTGCCTTAATTCTAAAACCTGGTGAATCTGTATGAGCTCCAATTAATTTAAATCCAGCTTCCTCTACCTCTCCCTTTCCAACAGTAAAGGCAATAAGGGCAGAATCATTTTTTGTAACATAATACTTACCTTCCTTTTGTAAGTTCCACTTTTCCTCTTCCTTTATTTCCTTAAATCCCCTTGAAGATAATATTTCTTTAATAGTCTTTACTGAATGATATGCTGTAGGACTTTTATATAAAAACTCTATTAAATCTGCTGCTAATTGCTTTTCCATTATAATCACTCCTTAACTTAAATTAACTATATTATACCACATTTAATATAAATCAATTATTAAATAGTTTACCCTTCTGTTAAAACTTAATAATGCATTAAAAACTGTAAATATAAACAGTTTTCTATTTGAAATAATGGCTTTTTCTCTTATAATAGATTTAATACCAAAATTTATATAATTATTGATGAAATTAAGGAAATTTTTTTATGGAATATTAACATTTTTTATTTGGAAAAATACTTTTAAATAGAGGTGATTAAATGATTTCTAATTTGCTGGTAAAATCTTTTATAAAAAACAGTGAAGATATAAAGGATTCTAAAGTTAGAAAAGCTTATGGAACCCTAGGCGGAATTGTAGGAATAGTTATAAATATAATTTTATTTTTAATAAAGTTTTTTGTAGGATTATTTGTCGGTTCTATTGCAATCTCAGCTGATGCTTTTAATAATTTATCTGATGCTGCCTCTTCAATAATTACCATAATTGGTTTTAAAATGGCAGACAAGCCAGCTGATGCTGAGCATCCTTTTGGTCATGGAAGAATTGAATATTTATCTGCCTTATTAGTTGCATTTTTGGTAATGTTAGTTGGTATACAATTCGTAAAATCTTCCTTTGAAAGAATTATGAATCCAACAGAAGTTAAGTTTGAAATGGTACCTTTTATTCTTCTTCTTATTTCAATAGGCTTTAAATATTGGCTATCTCGCTTTAATAAATTTATTGGTAACAAAATAGATTCGGGAGCTTTAAAGGCTTCTGCTGCTGATGCCTTAGGTGATGTTTTTACTTCCAGTACTGTTGTAATATCTTTTTTAAGTGCAAAATTTACCACTTTCCCTATTGATGGCTATATCGGTATGCTTGTAGCTTTAGCCATATTATATGCTGGATTTTCTCTAGTTAAAGAAACCTTAAATCCCCTCCTTGGAGAAGCTCCAGATCCTGAACTAGTAAACGAAATATATGAAAGACTTTTAAAATATCCTAATGTAACAGGAGTTCATGATTTAATTGTTCACAACTATGGTCCAGGCAGAATAATAGCTTCTGTTCATGCTGAAATTCCTTCTGATATTAATATAATGGAAATTCATAATATAATTGATACTGCAGAAAGGGAAATTTCTAAAGATTTAAATATACATTTAGTAATTCATATGGATCCTATCTGTGTTATGACAGAAGAAATTCAAGAAACTTGGAATTATATAGCCTCAGTTTTAAGAAAATACGAGCAAATAGAATCAATGCACGACTTTAGAATAGTTGGTGAAAAAGAAAAGAAAAATCTAATTTTTGATATAGTATTAAATAGTGCAAAAGCAGGAAATAAAAAGGACATAGATAATTTAGTAGAAAATATTAAAAAAGATATAAGAAAAGAACATCCTCAATATAACTGTATAATTACCGTAGATTTTGACTATATGGGATAAGAGCAGTGTGGAGTGAGATACAGTTAGGAGTGTGGAGTTTGGAGTTTGGAGTTTGGAGTTAGAAGTTTGGAGTTTGGAGTTTGGAGTTGGGAGTTGGGAGTTAAGGAAATGATTCAGCTTGGTTGAATTATTAAATAAATATCATTAGGAGAAGAATGTAATGAGCAAAAAATTATTTGTAAGCGTCAAATTTTTAGTACCTTTAATAACTTCAAAAATAGCATTAAAATATCCTAAGTAAGGCAATTTATTAAGCTTTACTAGGATTAATTTATTTCCTATCTTTAATTTTCATGTTTTCAGGGATCTTATTAGACCAAGGCATAAGATTATCTAAGCTTTCGCTATCGGATACATCTATCTTTGATAGATTATCAAATAAATAAACCAAATACCTTTCTACAACTAATTTATTAGCCTTGGCAGTTTCAACAATGCTATAAATATTGCCACTTGCAGTTGCACCTTTAGCAGTGTTTGCAAAAAGGAAATTTTTACGACCTATAACGAAAGGTTTAATAGCTCTTTCCGCTGCATTATTATCTACTTCTAAAGAACCATCTAGTAGTACATTTTTTAATCCTGGTAAATGTTTTTTAGCATAATCAAGTGCTTTACCAAGCGGACTTCTTGGAAGAGCATCTTTTATTTCTCTTTCAACATAATCAATAAAGTTATCTATAATTGGAGCTAATTTTTCAGCTCTTATTTTAAATCTAATATCATAATAATCGTCCTTACTTGAAAAGGATTCTCTAAGCTCTTTTTCAAGTTTGTAAATTTGCTCACAATAATTAAACCCTATTATTGCTCTAGAATTTTTTAGGGCTTCTTCATCTAAGTCTACAATGTGAAGAATTTTTAATTTGTCCATTTGTCTATTACAAAAAACAAATAACGATAGCATTACCTATTGTAATTTTTACTTCATTCAAAGCAAATGTATTTTCTTTGATAGTCTTTTCTTTACTATCTAAAGAGATAGCATGAAAAACAGGTGTGTTATTCTCAACTTCTGATTTCTCTAATCTTTTTTTATGATAATAAAATTGACTTTTAGTAAGTTTATTTTCTATACAAAAATCTTTAACAGTTATTGTCCCCTTACATGCATCAAATTTATTAATATATTCTTCCCAGGTTGCATTATCTAATTTTCTAGACATAATTATATCCTCCCATTAATAATCTTTTTCTTAATTTTATCAATTGGGAGGATATGCTATCTAGGTACTTAATTTTTTACGCTTACTCTTCTTCTAAGTAATACAATCCTTCATTTTTCACTATAAATATCTGCTCCCCCTTATTAAAGGATATTAGATTTCTTACTGAATCAATTGTATTTATTACACTCTTCTCAAAGTCTTCCATCCTTTTTACAAAGTTAGTATCAAATTCTCCTTTCTCATTCCATACT
>Ga0134091_1001890_pt1 | contig 15371 bp, 17 predicted proteins | sample 2_5taG_FD_94451 | JGI IMG/M metagenome (GOLD analysis project Ga0134091, IMG submission 94451) | Switchgrass degrading microbial communities from high solid loading bioreactors in New Hampshire, USA - 2_5_20_6_A2 metaG | ecosystem: Engineered > Bioreactor > Semi-continuous > Anaerobic >...
GATAACTGCGCCGGTGTTATTACATGGATGCATACGTTTTCACCTGCAAAGTCATGGATCCTGGGACTACAGGAGTACAGGAAACCGCTGCTCCACCTACATACCCAGTTTAATGAGGAAATACCTTATGATACAATCGACATGGATTTCATGAATGAGAACCAGTCGGCCCATGGTGACAGGGAGTACGGACATATCGTATCCCGTATGGGTATAGAGCGCAAGATCATTGTTGGCCATTGGAGCCATGAAAGGGTTATTAAGCGCATAGCAAGCTGGATGAGAACCGCCGTCGGTATCGCCGAAAGCAGCCATATCCGCGTGCTTCGTATTGCCGACAACATGAGAAATGTTGCCGTTACCGAAGGCGACAAGGTTGAGGCGCAGATTAAATTCGGCTGGGAAATTGATGCTTATCCGGTAAATGAAATCTATGAGTACGTAAATGATGTGCCGGCCGGTGAGGTGGAGGCGCTTGTAGAGGAATACTACAGCAAATACGACCTCATTCTGGACGGAAGGGACGAAAAGGAGTTCCGCAGGCACGTTGCCGTCCAAGCCGCTATAGAGATTGGATTTGAAAAGTTCCTGAAAGAAAAGAACTATCATGCAATAGTAACCCATTTCGGTGATTTGGGTAATCTTAAGCAGCTTCCTGGATTGGCAATCCAGCGCCTGATGGAGAAGGGATACGGATTTGGAGCCGAGGGAGACTGGAAGACTGCAGCCATGGTAAGGCTAATGAAGATTATGACGGCTGATATCAAGGACGCCAAGGGTACTTCGTTCATGGAGGACTATACCTACAATCTTGTTCCCGGCAAAGAGGGAATCCTTCAGGCCCATATGCTTGAGATTTGCCCTTCAATATCCGATGGACCGGTTGCCATAAGGGTATGCCCGCTGTCAATGGGTGAAAGAGAGGACCCGGCAAGGCTGGTATTCACCGCCAAGACAGGACCTGCAATCGCAGTTTCCCTGATTGACCTGGGCAACCGCTTCAGGCTGATTGTCAACGACGTGGAATGCAAGAAGACGGAAAAACCCATGCCGAAACTGCCTGTGGCTACAGCCTTCTGGACGCCTATGCCTAACCTTGAGGTGGGAGCCGAGGCATGGATTCTTGCCGGAGGCGCACATCATACTGCATTCACTTATGACCTGACCGCAGAGCAGATAGGCGATTGGGGAGCAGCCATGGGCATTGAGGTTGTTTACATTGATAAGGATACCAATATCAAGGACCTTAAGAACCAGTTACTGTGGAACTCGGTTGCTTTCAGGTAATCCTCCGGGAATATCAGAGAAGGAATGGAGGGGTATTATGGATAACGGTGTAATTGAAAAAAGAAGAAATGCCATTGCCGAGGGCAGGACCACCCTTGGCATTGAGCTTGGATCCACAAGGATAAAAGCTGTTCTTATGGACGAGAATTACGAGGCGATTGCCACCGGCAAGCACGACTGGGAAAACCGGTATGTCGATAATATATGGACATACACCCTTGATGACATCTGGGGAGGGGTTCAGGACAGCTACCGTAACCTAAAGCAAGATGTGAAAAACAAGTACGGAATAACCTTAACCACGGCCGGAGCTATCGGTTTCAGCGCCATGATGCACGGTTATATGGTATTTAACAAAAACGGGGACTTGCTGGTTCCCTTCCGTACATGGAGGAATACCATTACGGGACCGGCCTCCGACAAGCTTACGGAGCTGTTCCAGTATAACATTCCGCAAAGATGGAGCATTGCCCATCTGTACCAGGCAATTTTAAATAATGAACCCCATGTTCCCGATATAGATTACATGGTGACCCTTGAGGGATATGTCCACTGGATGCTCACCGGGGAAAGGGTGCTTGGTATTGGGGATTGCGCAGGAATGTTCCCGGTCGATACGCAGACAAAGGACTTTAATGAGCGCATGATCCGGCAGTTTGACGAGCTGGTTGCGGACAGGGGATATCCGTGGAAACTGCGTGATATCCTGCCCAAAGCCCTTGTAGCGGGTGAATACGCGGGAAAGCTTACGGAAAAGGGAGCAAAGCTTCTTGATCCGGAAGGGGACCTAAAACCTGGCATTCCGTTCTGCCCGCCCGAGGGAGACGCAGGAACGGGCATGGTTGCCACCAACAGCGTGGCGCGAAGGACAGCGAACGTTTCTGCCGGAACCAGCGTATTTGCCATGGTTGTGCTGGAGCATGAGTTGAAAAAGGTCCACAAGGAGATTGACCTGGTGGTCACGCCGGCGGGAGACCTGGTTGCCATGGCTCATAGCAACAACTGTACATCCGATCTGGATGCCTGGGTTTAGATATTCGGAGAATTTGCCAAGGCAGCAGGACTGGATATAAGCGTTCCGAAGCTGTATGATACCCTGTATTTCAAGGCCCTGGAGGGCGATGCGGATTGCGGCGGACTGCTCTCGTACGGATATATTTCAGGAGAGCATATAACTCATTTTGAGGAAGGGAGGCCGTTATTCGTAAGGAAGCCCGATTCCAGGTTCAACCTGGCCAACTTCATGAGAGTGCATCTGTATACCGCCCTTGGCGCGCTCAAGACTGGCATGGATATTCTCTTCAAGGAAGAGAATGTGAAGGTGGACAGCGTACTGGGGCACGGCGGTCTGTTCAAGACAGAAGGAGTAGGGCAGAGAATCCTTGCCGCAGCCATGAACACACCGGTTACAGTCATGGAGACGGCCGGAGAGGGCGGCGCATGGGGAATCGCAATACTTGCCGATTACATGCTCCGCAGGAAAGAAAATGAGACGCTTGACAAGTACCTGGCAGAAAAGGTATTTGCAAATATGAAAGGGAAAACCGTTGAACCGGACCCGAAGGAGGCGGAAGGCTTCGAGAAATTCATGAGGCTTTATACCGCCGGGCTCGCAATAGAAAGGGCTGCGGTCAACGTACTGCGGTAGGTGGTTAATATGCTGGAAAAGCTAAAAAAAGAAGTTTATGAAGCCAACATGGAGCTTCCAAGACGGGGCCTGGTAACATATACCTGGGGAAATGTCAGCGGAATTGACAGGGAGAAGGGCCTGTTTGTCATCAAGCCAAGCGGTGTAAGCTATGATGAGCTTAAACCCGAGGACATGGTGGTCATGGACCTGTCAGGAAGAAAGGTGGAAGGCGACTATAACCCTTCCTCCGATACAGCCACGCACCTGGAGCTTTACCTGGCATTTCCCGAAATTGGAGGGATAGTTCATACTCATTCACCTGCGGCAACGGCCTGGGCACAGGCAGGAAGGTCCATTCCATGTTACGGTACGACCCATGCGGATTACTTCTATGGAGAAATACCCTGCGCCAGAAGCCTGACCGAGGAAGAGGTTAAAAGCGAGTATGAGAGGAACACGGGCCTGGTTATTGTAGAAACATTTAAGAGCAATAATATTAACCCGATGTATGTCCCGGGAGTGCTGTGTAAAAACCACGGACCGTTTACATGGGGCAAAAATGCTGCCGAAGCGGTTCACAATGCGGTGGTCCTGGAGGAAATTGCGAAGATGAACCTTATGACGGAGCAGCTCAACAGAAATGCGGCTCCTGCGCCAAAGTACATCCAGGATAAGCATTTCTTAAGAAAGCACGGCCCGAACGCATACTACGGGCAAAAGAAACCGGGCATGTGATATATGCTGTGAACAGATAAAATCAATTGTGTATCAAGGAATAAAATTTATTATCTTGATATAAGGGGAGCCTTAATGCTCCTCTTTTCTTGTAGGTCTTCTGGTATCCTGAGTGGTATTGTCCATTATTGCGGGCTGCATAATCTGGCTTCTTATTAGGAAAGCGGTGGAGAAAAAATAATTATGGTGCCTGGCACCAATAAAAAAAGGTTGTATTATTCTGAAACCTGTGCTAATATATTAACCTGTGATATGTTATACAAATATTCCTTGCTCTTAAAATGCATAAATTTGAATGCATAAAAAGGGCCAGAAGTCCAAAAGGAGGTGCAAAGCAACTATGAACAAGTACGAATTAGCCTTAGTTGTGAATGCAAAAGTCGAGGATGAAGAGAGAATTGCAACCCTTGAGGCTGCAAAGGACATCATAACCAGATTCGGCGGTACTGTTACAAACGTTGAAGACTGGGGCAAGAAGAAATTAGCCTATGAGATTCAGAAGATGAATGAAGGCTATTATTATTTCATCCAATTCGATGCTGATTCAACTGTTCCGGGCGAAGTCGAGCAAAGAGTTCGTATACTGGAAAAGGTAATCAGGTATTTGTGCGTTAAAAAGAATGCATAATAGAGTACTACCTAAGGCGAATAATTAATAGGGAGGTAGTAAATTGAATAAAGTCATTTTAATTGGTCGTTTGACCAGGGACCCCAACATAAGGTATTCCCAGGGGGAAAATTCGGTGGCGGTAGCAAGGTATACTTTAGCCGTAGACCGCAGGTTCAAGAGAGCCGGTGATAATCAGGACGCAGACTTCATAAGCTGTGTCAGCTTTGGAAAGACGGCGGAGTTTGTTGAGAAGTACTTCAGGCAGGGCATGAAAATGGTTGCTGTCGGCCGGATTCAAACGGGAAGCTATACCAATAATGAGGGTCAGAAGGTATACACCACCGATGTGGTTGTAGAAGAGGTTGAGTTTGCTGAAAGCAAGTCAAGCAGCTCAGGTGCAGTCGGCGACGATTATCCAAGGGATTTCATGCCCGAACCCAGCGCAGCAATGGGTGAAGGGTTTATGAATATCCCCGACGGAATAGATGAAGAACTGCCATTTAATTAATTTAATATAAAACTGTAATTACCGGATAAGGAGGTTAAAACCTCCGTTGTGTATGATGTAATTTATAATTAATCCAGGAGGTTAAGGCATGTCTGTAAACAAGAGTGAAAAGACCGATGCCCAGAGCAAGAAAAAGACCTTTGCCCGCAGAAGGAAAAAGGTTTGCGTGTTCTGTGCAGACAAGGAATTCAAAGAAATCGATTATAAGGATGTAAATAAATTAAAGAGATATGTTTCAGAGAGAGGAAAGATTCTTCCCAGAAGAATTACCGGAAACTGCGCAAAGCACCAGAGGGCTTTGACAGTTGCGATTAAACGGGCAAGACATATCGCTTTGATGCCCTACACGGCAGAATAGTGTAAAAAGTTTATTGCCCTACACGGCTGAGCAGTTGGGCAGAGAGTAAATTCAATAAAGAAGATTAATAGCTGTTATATGACAAAGTGAAGAACGTCGCTTTGATCATGTAACAGCTATTTTTTTACTTGAAAAATGTTATAATTATGGTAAATTATTACATAAAAAGAAAAAAATATGGTTTTTTACTGTCGAAGAGGGTATAATGCTTATGTAATTATGTATATTTATTCGAAATAGCAAAATAGTGAATTTTGATACTATTTTATATATAATTTAATAGACAATTGCTGCTTCATTGACGAGTAGATATAAAGATATGGGAGGATAAGGGGAAATCTAATGAAGATAGCGATTTGTGAATCTGATATGAGAACCTGCGAATATATGAAGAGACAACTGCAGCAGGAACTCTCTACCAGATATAAAACTTTTTATATCGGAAGTTATTCTGACGGTTTCAGCATGTTGGATGGAGCGACTCATGATGACAATTTCGATTTATACTTTATCAATGCTTCTATGAGTGGTCTGAACGGCGTTGAGCTTGCCAGAGAATTGAAAAGGTACCGTGATAATAGTCTTCTTGTATTATATTCCGTGTCGGATAAATATGCTATGGCAGCCTGGAGTATTGAAGCTTTTTATTACCTGATGCTACCTCCGTTAAAGAAGGACATCAGTCGGATTATTACAAGAGCGGAGCAATGTCTGAAGGAAAGGGATAACCGCTTTCTGAGGGTGAAGTTAAAGGATGGCTGGTATCATATTCTGCTGCGGAATATTTTTTATATAGAGAGCAATGCCCATAAGATTATCATTAACATGGTTGACGGAGGGTCCCTGACAACCTATGGGAAGCTTGATAATTGTGAAGCGGCCATAAATGATGAACAGTTTATAAGGATTCACAAGTCGATTCTGCTTAATGGCATTTACATATCGAAAATCTCGGCTTCTGAGGTGGTTTGTTATAACGGCAGTGTTTTTCCGATATCAAGGGCTCTGCAGGAGATGACAAGACAAAAATATGAAGCTTTCGTAAAGAGTAATTCGTTTATTACGATATGAGGAATACATATGAATGAAATAATTGTACCTGCTAAGATTGAATATCTTAATGATGTTATGTCCTTTGTAAAAGAGTGCCTGAACGGATATGATACAGACCACGTTGAGTTTGCATTGGAGTTAGGGGTGGAGGAGCTGTTTACCAATATTGTTAATTACGCATATCCTGAAACAACCGGACAGGTAGTGGTACAGGGCGGAATTGAGCAGGCACCGTTACGTTGCAGGTTCTCATTTATTGATCAGGGGATTCCGTTTAATCCGCTGGAAAGAGAGATGCCTGACACAAATCTGCCGATCGAAGAACGTCCTATAGGCGGGCTGGGAATATTTCTGGTCCGGAAACTGTTTGATGAGGTTTATTATGAATATAAAGACAATTGTAATGTGTTGACTGTAGTTAAGAGATTATAATTCCAAATTTGTCGGGAAAGCTGCATTTTTTGCTTACCCTGATACAAATTAGGAATTTCATGTATGATTGGAGGTACAAGAAAATGGTTGAGAAATATATAAGGACAGCGGTGCGTATTGATGCCAATACTGCTCCAAAGCTGGATGCGGAACTGAAGGAGATATTGGATAGCGGCAATAACCATATTGTAATTGATATGGAAGATACGGTTTATATCAGTTCAATCGGTTTAAGAGCATTTGCCGCTGCACAGAAAAGAATCCGCAACTCAAAAGGAAGTATGGTAATAAAAAATGTAAAGCCAAAGATTATGGAGATATTTGAGGTAACCGGCTTTGCAGGCTTATTTACGATTGAGTAGTGGTTATCCAAAGATGGGGGTAGCTGTGAGAACCGAGTATATTCCTCGCAAATATTATTATGAAGACATGATATATTCCTTTCAGTCGGATCTTGTTGAACCGGAGGAACAGATAAATGCGGAGGCTTTTATACGTTCCTGCTTAAACTCGGAAAGGAACTCGCTTTATTTCGACATGCATAATGAAGAGGAGATCAGGAAGTTTATTAAAATCGCCAATACCTTTGACGCCAGACTGATCGGAGTTATTAACGAATGGGCAGAGGCCGAGGATAAAGCCTATGCCCGTGATGGCATTTTGCTGGATGGTAAGACTGCCTCTCAGATCATGTGGGAAAAGGGCTGCAGCTTTATTGATGTGGTATGCATGACCCAGAAAGCGTTGGACGACCCTCAGCATTCTCCTATTAAGAAAATCCAGATATCCATCGGCGGTCCGGCTTTTATGACCTCGGAAAACATATTGAATACAGTTAAGGAAAAGGGACAGATAAACAAAGGTAACAGAAAGAAAAGTGATCTGGGCAGAATGGAGCCTAATGCGCATCAGAGTACGCTTCAGTCCAAGAGCCGAAGTAACCGCGAATATCTGCTTGTAGAGTAAGAAGAATACAAAAAGCTTACGGATGGCAGATCCCGCCTGGAGAGAGAATACCTGGAGGAATTGATCGAGAAAGAGGAGCAGGCTCTGCAGCTCTTTGACGAGAGGACGGAAAAGGGTATTAAGCCCGGCGAATTTACAGCAACCTTTTATATGCTGGGCAGGGATGGAGAGGTGCACGAAAAGGTTACATCAAACGCAACGATTGCCGAGCATAAGGCGCAGCTTGAAGCCTTGTCTAAAGCGGATGAGCATAGGAAACATGCGCTTAATGATAAAACACGGGAGAGGATAAACCTGAAAGACCTTGAGGAGATGTCCGACAGTAAAAATTCCAAGCGGCAGGTTCATAAACCAAAACAAAAAGAGCCGGAGCTAAAGCGGGTACGGAAGGAGCCGTCTTTGAAAAGAGACGGTCTTCAAAAATAAGATGAATGGAGCTTACATATGAGTTTTCAGCAGAAATTATGGATAAAGCTGCTGGCTGTGATAAAGGCCTTGTGTCCGCTGCTTCTATACCTGTGTGTGCCGGCGTTGGTTATGGCTATAGGCAAAGTAATCCGCAATACCGGACAAACCATGGATGAATTTGCAGCCGCCAGCGGAAACTTCTATACGACTCTTGGCATAATTCTGGTAATTTGGCTGTTTTATTTAAGCAGCAAGCGGCGTAAGGTTAATTTCTTTGAAGATATCGTTTTGTCCTTTGATATAAAGGAATGGAAGAAGATATTAATGATGTTCGCATTTGGAATCAGCGCTGCGGTCGGAATTTCAGCGCTTATTACATTAATACCGCTGCCGGAATTTTTGGATGCCGATTATACGGAAAAATCCCAGATGATATATAATGGGACGGATATCCTGCTTATCATTTTCAGTCAGCTGGTATTGGCTCCCTTCATAGAGGAAGTGGTTTTCAGAGGATATATGCTGAATCGCTTGCTTCCGGCGTTACAGGAGAGAACCTCGATAATAATTGTTACCGTGATTTTTGCGCTATGCCATTTATCAGGGATTAGATATTACTTATCCTAAACTTGTCAGTCTGCATGATGCCTTGCCACGGGAGACGGACATGACGAAATCAGGTGAACAGGAGATGTTTTACAGGACACGTCTTAACCCGAGCATAAATCTTTTTGACTATATGGATAAAAACCGGAATGCTTCTAATGAGAAGCTTAGCCAGGAGCTGAAGAGGGAAAGAGAGGTTAGATATCCGAATCGGCAAAAAATAGAGCTGTTGGAAAAAATGATAGAGCATCCTGATTCGGAAGGCCGTAATGCTATCAGGGAAGAATACCTGCAGAACATGAAGGAAAATTTAAGAAAATACCTGTCGCTGTATAGGGAGGCTCTTGATACATATCCCTACCGTGAACTGGCTGATCCGAAGGCCATGGAAGAGCGTTCCAAACAGATGGCAGAGATTAAGGAGCAAATTAAGCCGGTACCTGATCAACTCCTAAAAGACTCAGCTCTTAGGGAAGCGAGAGTATATATGCTCAAAGAAGATCGGAACTTATTACGGCCGGAAGATAAACCGAGGGAAATTATAGGATATGTTGTTCCGAAGACCAGGGAGGAGGCACTGCAGCGGATTATAGATATTGACAAAAAGAATTGGGAAATGAAACCTTATATAGAGGCAAAGCAGCAAATCAGCAAAGGAAATGAATTTTTTACCGGTAATATTAATGATTATATGGCCAATCCCCAAATGGTACGCCAGGAGATCAGGGAGTTCCTGAAGTTTATGGACGGATTCCAGATTGATACCAGTTGCCTGGGAGATAAAAGAAGAACGGCTTATGAAGGAATCAGACATGATTTGGAAACAATCGCAGGACAAGAACCGACATCTCAATTAACCACTGATGATTATATTAATATCACCAGCATGGCCAATACTATTGTCAACACTCACTTATATGCACTTGGTGCAAAACCTGAATTTCCACGTTTCAGCGGGACACCTGATATGGAAAGTGACTATTTCAACAGAGATTGGGAGAGAGCGCAGCTGATTAAAGATCTTGCTGAATTTGAACGGAAGGAAGAAAAATCAAAGAGTACAATGCCCCGGGCGGAGCAGGGAAAGACAGAAGCCTCAAAGAGGGATAGGATTGACTTAAAGGACCTTTCCCGCGAAGCGGAAAAAGCCGGAGAAACACCTTCTATCAGGCAAAGGAGCAGATCCATGTCGTCCGGGCAAATGCAAAGACAGACAAGGGAGAGGTCAAAGTCCGAGCCTGCGCCGGTAAAACCCGAACTGCAAAAGGATGGCGGACCAAAAAGATAAAAGAGATAAAAGCATATAATAAACCGGAAAACACGCTTCGCGAGCTCTTGGATGCCTGTGCTGTAGGCATTCTTTGCGGGCGTGTTTCACTTGTGCTTAAGCAGCTTAAGTATTCCGCTGCGCTTATGGCGGCTCTTGCAGCAGCTGTTATAGACGAAGTGAAAAGCACATTGCTTAGCTCATGCAACAGCTATTATTTTGCTCTAAAAACCATTATAAAAATAAAAACTTTAAAAGATTCCCGATTTATGTTACAATGAAGGCGGGTTGGGCTAAGCGAACAATTAATAAGGAGTCATATCATGGGTAGAAAATCAAGGCTGAACGGTGCTTTAAAGGCTTATCTTATGTGGCCGGTCTATCTTACGGCGCTTTTGCTGCTGATGAACCTGGTCATATACGTTATAGATAAAAAAGCCGGTCATGTAATGTCCGGTTTTGTTCTGGCTTATTTTCTATTGGCAGGGTTTATTTTTTATTTTAGAAGGCATCAAATTGAAACAAATTTAGTCCGGTATGCCATGGATTTTGCCCAGGTGCAGAAGCGCCTGCTTAAAGAAATGGCAATTCCGTATGCGCTTCTTGATGTGGACGCAAGGCTTCAATGGGGCAACAACGAGTTCATGGATCTGATTTCAGGCAAAAAGGTGGTAGGTCGGCTTATAACGGATATAATTCCTGAAATTACAAAGGACAAGCTGCCAAAGGCCGAAGCCGATGAGGAGATCCGTTTTGTTCTGAACGACCGGAATTACAGGGCGGTGCTTCGTAAAATAATATCACCCAATTTTGATGATGACGCCAACTGGAGCTTTTATGAATCGGAAAAGGCATGGGAAACCAGGAATGCCCTGATAGCCATGTTTATGTTTGATGAAACCGAAATAATTGCCCTTCAAAAGGAGAACAAGGATCAGAAACTGATTGTAGGGCTGCTGTATATAGACAATTATGACGAGGCACTGGAAAGCATAGACGAAGTCAGACGGTCACTGCTTATCGCCCTGGTTGACAGGAAAATTAATAAGTACATGCAGGCCATTGATGCGATTGTCAAGAAGCTGGAGAAGGACAAGTTCATATTTGTATTCCAGCATAAATACCTTCCTATTCTTCAGAGCACAAAGTTTTCCATCCTGGAGGAGGTCAGGAACGTCAATATCGGAAATGAAATGGCGGTTACCATAAGCATCGGGCTTGGCGTAAATGCCGACAGCTATATAACAGGATATGATTATGCCCGTGCGGCCATTGATCTGGCCCTTGGCAGAGGCGGAGACCAGGCCGTAATAAAGGACGGGGACAAGATCTCCTATTACGGAGGCAAGAGCATCCAGGTTGAAAAGAGCACAAGGGTTAAGGCAAGGGTCAAGGCCCATGCATTCCGTGAGTTTGTAGAAGGAAAAGACAAGATCGTGGTAATGGGACATGCCCTGGCGGATGTGGATTCCTTCGGAGCCGCCATAGGTGTTTATAGAATAGGTAAGGCCTTTAACAAGAAGGTCCATATAGTTGTAAATGATATTACCACATCTCTCAGGCCGATGATAAGCAGGTTCGTGGGAAATCCGGATTATGAAGAAGATCTGTTCCTAAACAATGAGCAGGCGAAAGAGGTTGTCGATGTAAATACGCTGCTTGTCATTGTGGATGTAAACCGCCCCAGCCTGCTGGAATGCGAGGAGTTGCTTGATTATGCCAGGTCGGTAATAATATTCGACCATCACAGGCAGACAAACGAGGCAATTGAAAATGCGGCGTTGTCATATATCGAGCCTTATGCGTCCTCAACATGTGAAATGATTGCGGAGATCCTGCAGTATATAGGAGGAAACCTAAAGCTTAGGCCTGTTGAGGCGGACGCCCTGTATGCGGGCATAATGGTGGATACGAATAATTTCCTTACAAAGACCGGTGTCAGAACCTTTGAGGCCGCGGCATATTTAAGAAGAAACGGCGCTGATGTAACCAGGCTGCGCAAGATTTTCAGAAGCGATTATTCTGAGTTTAAGCAAAAGGCGGATGCCATAAGCAGTACGGAGATTTTCATGGACTGTTTTGCAATAGCAATATGCTCGGACACCGGAGTGGAGAGCCCGACCGTGTTGGGAGCCCAGGTGGCTAATGAGCTTCTTAACATAGCGGATATCAAAGCTTCCTTTGTTCTTACCGAGTTCAACAATAAAATTCATATCAGCGCAAGATCCATAGATGAGGTCAATGTCCAGCTTGTTATGGAAAGAATGGGCGGCGGAGGTCATCTGAGCGTGGCCGCCACCCAGCTTGAGGACTGTACAATAGAAGAGGCCAAAGACATGCTGAAAAACACGCTTGAGACAATGGTCAAGGAAGGCGATATCTGATATATGTCTTAGATGTTTTCAATATATCGTTATAGAGAGGGGTAAACCATATGGAAGTAATTTTACTGGAAGATGTCAAGAAGCTGGGCAAAAAGGGAGATATCGTAAAGGTCAGCGACGGATATGCCCGTAACTACATCCTTCCCAAGAAGCTTGGCGTTGAAGCAACAAAACAGAATTTGTATAAATTACAGCTTGAAAAGGAAGCTGAGGAAAAAAGGCAGAAAGAGATACTGGAGGAAGCCAGGGAACTGGCTAAAAAGGTGGAGGCTTCTTCGGTAAGGCTAAAGATAAAAACCGGAGAAGGCGGCAAGACCTTCGGATCTATCTCCACAAAGGAAATTGCCGCAGCATTAAGCGAGCAGACGGGGCTGGAGATAGACAAGAAAAAAATACAGCTTTCCGAGCCAATTAAAAATGCCGGCACATACATGGTAAACGTAAAACTGCACTCTCAGGTAAATGCAGAGCTGAAGGTTGTAGTTGAAGCGGTATAATGCCGTACCGATACTATAGGGGGATTACCGATGGATGAAGCTTTCATAAAGAAGATACTACCGCACAGTATGGAAGCCGAGCAGGCTGTCATAGGGTCCATGATAATGGATAAAGATGCCATTCTTGTTGCTTCTGAAATAATAAGCAGCAGTGATTTTTATGAGCAGCAGCATGGCATTCTTTTTGATGCAATGTTGGATCTGTACAACGAAGGAAAACCGGTGGACCTGGTAACGCTGCAGAACAAGCTTAAGGAAAAGGATGTCCCCCCGCAGATCAGCAGCCTTGAATACATAGGTGACATCGTGGCGGCCGTGCCTACATCCGCCAATGTAAAATATTATGCCCAGATCGTAAGGGATAAGGCGGTCCTCAGAAGATTAATCAAGGTTTCGGAGGAGACGGCAAACAACTGCTATCTTGACAAGGAAAATCTTGATACCATACTGGAAAAAGTCGAAAAAGAGGTATTTAATATATCTCAGACCCGCGGTGCCAGGGAATTTACCGATATAAAGGAAATTATACTCCGGTCAATTGACAGCATTGAAGCCGCCGCTAAAAACAAAGGAAGCGTAACGGGTATCGCAACGGGATTCTATGATTTGGACTACAAAACGGCGGGACTGCAGCCCTCGGACCTTATTCTGATAGCCGCAAGGCCTTCCATGGGGAAAACGGCATTTGCGCTTAACATCGCCGAATATGTGGCGCTCCGCCTGAATATAACCGTAGCAATATTCAGCCTGGAAATGTCCCAGGACCAGTTGGCAAAGAGGCTTCTTGCCATGAATTCCAGGGTTGACTCCCAGAAAATAAGAACCGGCAACCTGACAGCGGAAGAATGGCAGAAGCTGATGGAAAGCGCCAGGATAATAGGAAATTCCAGCCTGATAATAGATGACACTTCCTCCATTACGGTCAGCGAGTTAAGGTCAAAGTGCAGGAAGCTTAAGCTGGAAAGAAACCTTGGGCTTGTTATTATAGATTATCTGCAGCTTATGTCAGGAAATAAAAGAGCCGAATCGAGGCAGCAGGAGATATCCGAGATATCCCGCTCACTGAAGGCTCTGGCCAGGGAAATAAACGTACCCGTCATAGCGCTGTCCCAGCTAAGCCGCGCGGTTGAGCAGAGGCCGGATAAGAGGCCCATGCTGTCCGACCTGCGGGAATCCGGCGCGATTGAGCAGGACGCGGACGTGGTAATGTTCATTTATCGTGACGATTACTACCACCACGATTCCCAGGAACCCGGAGTAACCGAGATAATCATTGGAAAACAGCGAAACGGTCCTACCGGAACCATTAAACTGGCATGGCTGGCACAGTATATGAAATTTGCCAACAGGGAAAACAGGTAGCAGATATAAATGAAAAACCTTATATGGTGTTGACAGGGAGAGACTTCTAAGAAGTGCCTCCCTTTTTTGTCGACAAGTTCAAGCGGAATGTAAATGATATGTATTGCAATTGAGCCTTGCTGTGATATAATGAAAAAAGATGGTAAAATATTACAGTGGGTAAAAGTAATGGAGGATGTTCGATGGATGATGTCAGGTATATGATTTCTGAGGCTTCAAAAAAAGTCGGGGTAGAATCACATACTCTAAGATACTGGGAAGAAGAGCTTAAATTACCCATTGGAAGAAATGAAATGGGACATCGGTATTATAAAGAGTCCGATATTGACCTGTTAATTACGATAAAGCAGCTGAAAGAGAAGGGATTTCAACTGAAAGCCATAAATATGCTGCTGCCGAGCCTGGACAAGCCCGGAGCTTTTAATAGTCAAGCATTGATAAATCTAAAAAATGAACTGGGTGAAAGGATGATAAACATGAACGAGGAAGAAAAGACCTGCGGGCAAGTGGATAATGAAGAGACAAGCCTGGCATCCGGTGAAAGGATGCATGAGATCGAGGAGCCCCATGAAAAGATGCGTCAGTTCAGGGCCGTAATGAGCCAGATTATAAAATCCGCGCTGAAGGAAAACAACTTGGAATTATCCGGGGAGATAAGCAGCAGTGTTACAAACGCCGTCATAAGTGAAATGAATTACCTTATGCGCCTGCAGGAGGAAAAGGAGGAGGAGCGCTTCCGCAGGTTTGACGCAACCCTTCGGGATTACCAGAGAAGCAGAATGCATGCCGCAGCCGCATTCGAAGGCAGGAAAAAAAGGAAATCAAAATTCTTTAAAAAGCATAGAATTCATATATGATGATTATAATATAAAAGCACCCACGATAACCTGAAAGGTTAAGACTTTCATATTATCGTGAGTGTTCTTTTTGCATGTTTACAAATCAGCCGTTATATAACAAAATTATATATTACTGCTGAGAAATGGCAGCGTTAGGGCAGGTCTCTGCGCATGCGCCGCAGTCTATGCATGTATCAGGATTAATCTCATAATGTGCAGAACCTTCGGAAATTGAATTGGTAGGGCACTCTTCAACACATGCTCCGCAGCTGATGCACTCATCACTGATTATGTATGCCATAGTATTTTACCTCCTTGTACAATTAATATTGTATTAAATCAGTGACCGAAGCCACTGTTCGACCCATTAAAATTCATTGTTAACATAACACTTCAAACTTCATTCTTTTCTAAACATCAAGCACATCA
>Ga0134091_1001914_pt1 | contig 15258 bp, 15 predicted proteins | sample 2_5taG_FD_94451 | JGI IMG/M metagenome (GOLD analysis project Ga0134091, IMG submission 94451) | Switchgrass degrading microbial communities from high solid loading bioreactors in New Hampshire, USA - 2_5_20_6_A2 metaG | ecosystem: Engineered > Bioreactor > Semi-continuous > Anaerobic >...
TGATCGTCCTAAAATGCTTAAGGATTTTGGGGATATGTTTTTCTTTAAGCATACATCACAATCCTTTGCAGATTGGTTTTTCCAATTAGGTTTACAGGCTGCAGGATGGGCGACTGCAGAAATTGCAAAGACTTGGATTAATGAAGTACTATTTGCTGATATGGAAGCCATTCAAGTACCTACATTAATTATTCATGGCATTCATGATCAAGTTGTACCTTTTCAGCTAGGAGAGATACAACATAAGATGATAAGAAACTCTATACTAGTACCCCTTCAATTTTCAGGACATGGATCCTTTTATGACCAAAAGGACGAATTTAATGATATATTGGTGAGATTTATTGAAAGCTAGTTTTGATAAGTTGGATTATTCATTTCAATGTAAATTAGCAGAGCTTTAGCTCTGTTTTTGTTTTTTTAAGTAGAAAAAGTAATGAATTAGTTGTATAGATGATATATAATAAAATTAAATCAACTTTCTAATTTGTAAAAAAGTAAGGCCATAAATATATTGAATTTTCTGTATAATAAATGGATTGTGAATAGGAAGATGTAAAATGTTTATTGCGCGGCAGCCTATTTTTAACAAATCCATGAAAATTTATGGATACGAACTTTTATATAGAGCAGGCTTAAATGTACAGGAATTTGAAGGTGCCTCATCAACTTCTGCTACAGCATCTGTTCTTGGAGGTCTTTTTGAGCAGGGGATAAACCAGATTGTAGGAAACGCAAAAGCATTTGTTAATTTCGATTATGATTTCTTAATGTCAGATACCATTGAATTGATTCCTTCAGATTCACTTGTAATTGAAGTGCTGGAAAATGTAAAAATAGATGATGTTCTAATAGAACGACTAAAGTATTTAAGGGGAAAAGGGTACAAAATAGCCTTAGATGACTTTAATAGAGATATTTTTTCTTCTATTGTGCCTATTGCCGATATCATAAAATTTGATATTTTGAATACACCTTTAAATACAATTAGTCACCATGTTAGACAAGCAGTTTCACATCATATAACTGTTTTGGCAGAAAAAGTGGAGACAGAAGATGAATTCCATAAGGCCGTAGAAATGGGATTTCAATTGTTTCAGGGATTTTTCTTTAGCAAACCAAAGATTATTGGTAAATCAAATATAAAAAATTATTCAAAGGTTCAATACTACAGAATCTTAAAAGAATTAAAAGAGGAGGAGCCTTCTTTTAACAGGATAGCAAGCATTATTGTATCAGATGTAAATCTTTCATATCGTATAATGAGAGCTGTAAGTAATAAGAGAAAAAAAGATTCATTTAACTCAGTAAAACTAGCCTTGCAATATATGGGTCTTAAAGAATTGGAAAGGTGGATTCATGTGTTGATGCTTCAAGCTGTTTCAAAAGATAAACCAGTTGAACTGATGAGGATGTCTTTAGTTCGAGCCAAATTTGGTGAGTACATAGCAAGTCATAGTAAATTTAGAGATCGTAAGGATGAAATATATACCATGTGCCTGTTTAGTCTGTTGGATGCAATGCTTGACCAATCAATGTATGAAGCGTTGGAGAAAATATCAATATCAGATGACATCTATGATTCTCTGGTCAATCATAAGGGAAACTTAGTTCCAATTCTCAAACTGATTTCCGCATATGAGCAGGCAAATTGGTTAGATGTTCATAGATATGCTGATATAATCGGGATAGATCCAAGTAATCTTTTTGAAGGATACTTAGATGCACTACAATGGGCAGCAGATGTTTTATTAACATTATAGAAATTAAGTGGAAACATTTTAAATCAATATTAAATCAATATTTATGTATAATATTTTTTTAAGGAAAACAATTATGAAATCAGGTTTAATGAGTATGGATGTTATAAGTATGATGGAATAAACGGGTTTATGCTCTTTTAATGTTCAATGTGGTGTGTGTTTCAAATTAAAAATATTTATGATTTCAATAATGAATGTCAGGGTACATAATATACGTACTCTGACATATATTTTTTGCTTGATTAATTTAAAAAATATTGCGGATGAACAGGATGTACAAGCCTTTTCTAGCACATTACGATGGTGATTTAAATGAATAGATATAACCTGGATATAAAAAAGCTTAGGGAGTAAATTAATATCAAAAGAAAGGGGATAACATTATGAAATTATACGATTTTTTGGCAAGGGATATTAATGGAAATGAAGTAAGTATGGAAGATTATAGAGGAAAAGTTTTGCTTATAGTAAATACTGCTAGCAAGTGTGGATTTACACCACAATATAAAGATTTACAAAAGCTTTATGAAAAATATAATTCTAAAGGATTTGAAATTTTAGGTTTTCCATGTAATCAATTCATGGATCAAGAGCCTGGTACTAATGAAGAGATTAAGCAATTCTGTGAATTAAACTATGGGGTTACATTTCCAATGTTTGAGAAAATTCAAGTAAACGGAAAGATGGCTCACCCCATATTTAAATATCTAAAGGAAAATTCCACATTTGAAGGATTCGATATGAGCAATCCTACTTATAAAATTTTAGATGCAATGCTTAAAGAAAAGTTTCCACATTTCACTATTGGGAATGAAATAAGATGGAATTTTACTAAATTTTTAGTGGATAAGGAAGGCAATGTGGTTAAGAGATTTGAACCTGCAGAAGATTTCATAAAAATAGAAGAGAGTATAAACGAATTATTATAGAATTATTAAATAGAATATAATAAATATCGGATATAAGTATCTATAAAGCTTATATCCGATATTTTTATTTGTATTAAAATATACTTAAGGAGTTTCAGAAATATATTAAGAAAGTGAGGTAACAAATTGTATGAAAACCCTTATTATATATTACTCCGCTTATCGCAATAACACTGAAAAAATAGCCAGAGCATTTGCAAATAAGATTAATTCAGATCTAGTAAATCTAAAAGAACTCCAGAAAGTTAATATTGATGATTATCATCTCATTGGATTTGGATCTGGAATTTATAGAGAAAGCATGTCTCAAAAAATATTTGACTATGTTGAAAGATTGGATTTAAAGGGTAAGAATGTCTTTGTTTTTTCAACGAGTGGAGTTGGCATGAAATTTTATAATAAGAAACTGATAAATCTCCTAGAGTCAAAAGGAGCAATATGCAAGGGGAGCTTTGCATGTAAGGGAAGTTTTCAGAGTAGAGATTTCAGCAACAACAGAATATTTGAATTCTTAAGCAAATTTTCAGAAGATCATCCAAATAAAGATGATCTTCATAAAGCGGAAAAATTTATTGAAAAGTTAATTGGAAGAGAAACGGAGTAAAATAATTGAAAAAATTCTGAAAGATTGATATAATTAGCTATCAATAGAGAGTTCTGAATTTTTCTACATTTATTAGGAGGATTTGAGCTAATATGAAATTGGTAAGGAATATCTACCGTGACATGTTATCATTATTCAATTATCCTCATATTTCAAAGGAATTGAAAGAAAGTTTAAAGGGGCCAATATTACTGCACATAAGTGATACTCCTGTTGGCATATACAGTTATATTTATAGAGTGATTGATGTATTAAAACCTGAATTTATCATACATACAGGCGATATGGTGGATAACATTAAGTTAGGAAATAATAAGAATAAAATCAATCGATATAGTTATGAAGTTGCAAAACTCATTGAAAGATTAGAAGAGAATGAGTACTCAAAAGTTTATTATGTATTGGGAAATCATGATGATTATGAAACAGTTAATAAATTGAGTAAGAGAGGAACCATTCTCCAGGATGGACTTATAACAATTGATAATTGTAAGATTGCAGTTAGTCACTACTACAAGGGGTACTTTGGTAAAGCAGATTTTAATCTTTATGGTCATAGCTTTAATCCTGGGCATCATAAAAATAATGAAACAGTTGGTTTAAATGGGGTATTAAATATTAATGTAATAGATTTGTTTACAAGAGAGATATTTCATCTTGACTATCCAATAGGTACAAACAGGTTAAGACTAATGGAACCAAAAGGAATTAAATTATAAATGAATGGGGGATATCAATGTTTTTATTTAGGATGGGCCCACGTCACTTGTTTTTTAGAACGGAAAAAATTGATGAGGTTGCAAAATTCTTCGTAGAAAATCTTAATGGAGAGATTACGGACTTCTGGCAGGGAAGTGAGAAAGCATCGGAAAATAGCAGTCTATGCTATATAACAGGAATTAATCATGGATTAGTTAATGCTGTGGAGACAGAAAAAATTGTGCTTATTAACGATGCTTCCACAATAATACTAGCTACAATTATCAATAGTCAAGTATGTCATCTTATAAATAGAGTTGATATGGGCCCGGCGTCAATTGTTATGCGAGTGGCTGGTAATGAAAGTAAGCTAATAGAAAAAGTTAAGGAGAGATTTTCAGGTAAAGAGGTTGGTTTTACAGAAGGAATAAGATCTGGGTCAAAGGATGATACACTAATAGCTTTTACAAATAAAACCATTAATGGGCCTGTGTCTCCAAATGATCTACTGGATACAAAATTATTGATTCCAAGACCAATCAGAGAAGTTCAAGGGATATTGAGATTGGAAGCGTTAAGGCTTATTACCCAGTGTTTAAGTGACAGCCAGTGGTATGAACTGAGAATTAACATATATGATTCTAATGGAAAATATGAGGAAAACTATAACAGGCTCATTTATATACTATCAAAGTTGGAAATAGGCATGATTTTGGGGGAAAGCTGGACAAAGGATCATGCGGTGCTTTTTTCAGTGTTAACCTATCAGGTGAGGCTGTTTACATTTTCTACTCCTGAAGAGATTAAAAAGATATTAATGGCACTAGAGTATACAATGGATGGGAAAAGGTTGGTAGATTTTGATCTACACTATAAGAATAAAAAAATCTATTGGAGTGATATATTCAAGTCTAAGAAAAGAAAAAACAAGGTTGAGATGGCTATTAATTGTAGAAAAAGCCTATACGAAAAGCTTAGCCAGGAAGATATTGAAACCTTGGAGAATATGGAAAAGATGCTCATTTGAGAGATACCTGGACTTTTAAAAGTCCAGGTATCTCTGACTTTTAAATTGCAAAATAAAAATATATAGAAGTCTCTTTGAGATTAATCTAAATTAAGGAAATAATATTTATTGATATATAAAACTAAAAGGAAAGGAGAGCATGATGTCTAGAATAAGCATCGCTCCGATGGTAGATATTACTGATAGACATTTTAGATACTTTTGTAGACTTTTAACTAAAAAATCCATGCTATATACAGAGATGATTACCAGCAATGCCATTATCCATGGAGATAGAAATAAACTTCTAGATTTTGATCCTATAGAAAAGCCTATAGCCTTACAGATAGCAGGATGTGACAAAAGTGAAATTGCTGAAGCAGTTAAAATTGCTGAAGATTGGGATTATGATGAGATAAACCTAAATGTAGGATGTCCATCAGATCGGATTTCAGGTAATCAAATGGGAGCAGCTCTTATGGCCTATCCTGAATTGGTAGCTGAAATAGTTCAAGCTATGAAAATGGAAACTAAAAAGCCTATTACTATAAAGCATAGAATTGGTATTGATGGAACAAATGTGCTACCTAGTTCTTTACAAAGGGTAGTATTAGATAAATATGAGGATTTAGAGTATTTTGTAAAAGTTCTTTCAGAAGCAGGAATAAAGCACTTCATAATTCATGCTCGCATTGCTGTACTAGAAGGTTTAAGCCCAAAAGAGAATAGAGAAATTCCACCTCTTAGATATGAGGAAGTATATAGAATCAAAAAAACCTTTCCTAATTTGTTTATTGAAATAAATGGAGGAATAAAGACCATTGAATCCATTAAAGAACATTTAAAACATGTAGACGGAGTTATGTTAGGAAGAGTATCATATGAGAATCCGTTTATATTAACGGAAGTAGACCAATTTTTTGAAGAAGGTAAAATAAACAATATTTCTAGACGTGAAGTCATAGAAAAATTAATAGATTATGTTGAAAGATTGGGGAAAGATCAAAAAAAAGGGTATAATGCTATAAAGAACACTTTAGGTCTTTTTCATAACAAAAGGGGAAGTAAAATATGGAGAAGGCTCTTAACTCCTCCGTGGGATGAAGGTGTTTATGCTAAGGATATATTGGAAAAAGCATTACAGCTGCTTCCTGATGAGGTATTAGACCAAAGACCAATACCTGAATAGGACATGGATAGAAGTATTTTAAACATTAGAGATAAAATGTATATTTTAAGTTTGAAAGGAGCTGCCTAATAATGCTTCAAGAAGGAGATAAAGCTCCAGATTTTGCTTTAAAAGATCAGGATGGAAATCTGGTAAGATTATCTGACTATAGAGGAAAAAGAGTAGCGCTATTTTTCTATCCTAAAGACAGTACTCCTACATGAACAGATCAAGCAAATTTGTTTGCTGAAAACTATGATAGTTTTCAAAAAAGGGATATGGTAATAATAGGTATAAATAAGGATAGTCAAAAATCTCATCAGAGATTTGCCAAGAAAAACAGATTGCCATATAAGTTGTTATCAGATCCAAACCAAGAAGTTATTAATGCATATGGCGTTTGGCAAGAAAAGGGTTTTTGGGCTAAACTAGGCCTTGGTATTGTAAGGTCTACTTTTATAATAGATCCAGATGGAGTAATAGAAAAAGTTTTTTCAGAATCCAAAGCAAAATGCCATGCTGTTGAGGTATTGGAATATGTAGAGAGTCTAAAATAATCCATAAAGGAATATCAAGATGGAAGAACTGGTTTAGATTATAGGCAAGTTTCTTATCAACGGATTGTTATATTATAGACTATCATTGATAACGATTTTAAAGTTCTATATAATTACTTATTGGAGGTTAAGCAGAACAAATATAATCCTGCTTAACCTTCATATTGTTTTTGATATTTTCAATAAAATTCAAGAAATTTAAAATATAAAGCAAAGGATGAAAGCATATGAATAAAGCACAAGATTTTTTAATATCTGAAGCAAATAGATGTTTATTATGTAAGAATCCAAGATGTCAAAATAAATGTCCTATTAATACTGAGATTCCTAAGGTAATTAAACTGTTTAGGGAAGGGAATATTGATAAGGCCGGAGAAATACTATTTAAAAACAATCCATTATCAGCTATCTGTGCAGCCATATGCCCCCATGAGAATCAGTGTAAAGGCAATTGCATACGTGGATTAAAGGGAGAACCTATAGAATTTTATGAAATAGAAGAATTCATATCTAATGAATACCTTAAAAATTTAAACTTAAGACCTGAAGCAGATTTAGAAGATAGAATAGCAATTGTTGGCGCAGGTCCAGCAGGCATTACCATAGCATTAATTTTAGCTCAAAAAGGATATAAAGTAACATTATTTGAAAAAAATGAAAAAATAGGTGGAGTTCTAAGATACGGAATTCCTGAGTTTAGATTACCAAAGGATATATTGGATAGGTTTCATGACCTATTAATACAATTAGGAGTAAAAATTAGACCAAATACTTTAATAGGTCCAGTGTTGACTATAGATAAATTATTCGAAGATGGCTATAAGGCAATTTTCATTGGAACAGGAGTATGGAATCCCAAGAGGTTGAATATAAAAGGTGAGAGTTTAGGTAATGCACATTATGCTATAGACTATCTGAAATCACCTTCAGTATACAATCTAGGTAAGAAAGTTATAGTTATTGGTGCTGGTAATACTGCAATGGATTCAGCACGTACTGCTAAAAGATATGGTTCTGATGTTACAGTCGTCTATAGAAAAGGTTTTGAAAATATGACTGCTACAAAACATGAGATTGAAGAAGCAAAAGAAGAAGGAGTGAAGTTTGAACTCTATAAGACACCAATAGAAATTACCGATGAGGGCGTAATTTTTAGAGAAACTGAAAAGATAACTGATGAAAATGGTAGAGCCAAGTTTATTGAAAAAGAAGGAACAGAAACTCTATATAAATGCGATTCAGTATTGATTGCAATAAGTCAAGCACCAAAGAATGTTATTGTTGTAAATAACGCAGGATTCATGACAAATGGTGGCTTTTTAGTAACTTATAATGGACAAACTACTAGACAAGGTGTATTTGCATCAGGGGATGTAGTTACAGGCCAAAAAACTGTAGTTGCAGCTGTAGCTGGTGCAAAAATGGTAGCTGAAGCAATGGATGAATATTGTCAAAATCTAAGGTCATATAAAAATAGTACTTTAGCTTAAAAGAAAGCAATAACAGGGAATTAAAGTAAAAAAGAATCCTTGAAATGAAATAATAATTGCATTTCAGGATTCTTTTTTTACTCAATTAATCATGTTTATTTAACCATTTGATAAGTACATCTATATATTTATCAGTTTCTTCAACAAAAGGCATATGACGGCTGAATTCAAACAATTCCCATTCTGAATTTGGAATTTTATCATACATTATCTTTGCAATAAGTGGTGAGCAAAGGTCATCCAAACCGCTTGTGATCAAACAAGGTTCTTGAATATGTTCGATTTCATCCATAAAATCAAAATCTTTTAATGTACCAGTTGGAGTGAATTCATTTGGGCCCCATGCAGTTATATAGGATTCTGTTCCGGCAACCTTTGGACGTCTTAAGCATTCTGGAGAATCCTCAGTTACTTTTCCAGCACAGTGGCGTAGCATGAATTCTGCTTCTGCAGCTTTGTATTCTTCTGATGAATAGTCCCCAGTCGCTTCAGCTTTAGCAATGGCATCTTGCATTTCTTGTGGAAGATATTTTATTCTCCTGCGTTGTTCTTTTTCCCACAATTTAGCAGATGGTAAAGTACTGGATAGGATGTAGCTTTTTATACCCTTAGGTTTGTACTCACAAGCATATTGAATAACTAGCATTCCTCCCCAGGACTGTCCTAATAAATGGATTTCATCTAAACCTAAATGTTTGCGTAGCTGAACCAATTCTTCAATCCATGTCTTTGCATGCCATAAGTCAGGACGAGAAGGAGTAGAAGACAATCCACAGCCTAATTGATCATACATGATTAGGGCCCTTCCATCCTCTTCTGCAAGTCTGTCAAGTACTTCAAAGTAATTATGAGTGGAACCAGGTCCTCCATGTGCTAAAACTAATGGTTTCTTGTTTCCTTTACATTCTCCTACTATGCGATAGTAAGTTTTGTATTCTAGGTATGGCATATACCCTTCAGTAATTTTCATAGCTTACCTCTCCTTATTTTATTGTTATGATATACTGCTTATATACTGGCATGTCCATAAATTGTTATAAAATATACAAACATTATAATGTTATTGGAGAACTATGTCAATCTGCAAAATATGAAAAACAATGGATAATATAGAATAAATAATTTAGTTACATGAAAATTTCTGAAATTTTTAACAAAAATTAAATAAAAGGGTGAAACAAATTTAAAATAATGTATAATAGTAGTAAGCAATGATTTATTTTTTGTAAAGGAATATACAGAACAAAGGGGGAATTTTAATGAACAAACCTATATTATCATCCCATTATGCATCTAGAGAACCATCAGATGTTCGTTTGGCTCAAATGAAGTATGCTGAACGCAAGGTGAAACCAGAAGCAGTAATTAATGTTGGCATTGGAAACGTTTCCCTACCAACAAATCCAGCTATGCAGAAGAGAATGTTCTCACTTAATTCACCTGAAAGCCCATTTGCAAAGGGAGTAATCAGGTATACGCAAACATCAGGTACTGAAGAAGCACAAGAAGCTTTCAAAAATATTCTTAAGAGTGAAGGATTTGATATTAGTAAACTACATGTTCTAGTAACTGATGGCGGTTCATCAAGTATGGAATTGTTACTTTTGGGAGTATGCGGACCAGCTGGAAGTGATGAAAGACCTCTAATGATGATTGATCCAGCATATACAAACTATATTTCCTTTGCAGAGAGAATTGGACGTAAAACTGTTACTATTAAACGTCATATGGGTGAAGATGGAAAGTTTAATTTACCAGACATGAATGAAGTTGAAGAGATGATCAAGAAGTATAACCCAGGAGCACTATTAGTTATTCCTTATGATAACCCAACAGGACAGTTATATACTTATGATCTATTAAAAGACCTTGCTAGACTTTGCGTTAAATATAATATGTGGATGGTTAGTGATGAGGCTTATCGTGAATTATATTATACAGATGATGAAAAGCTAGTAAGTCTTTGGGGATTATCAGATGAAGATGTTCCAGGAATCGAAGGTAGAAGAATTAGCATTGAGACAGCTTCAAAAGTATGGAATGCATGTGGTTTGAGAATAGGTGCATTAGTTACAGATAATGAAGATTTCTACAGAGGAGCTGTTGCAGAGTATACAGCAAATCTTTGTGCTAATGCAATAGGCCAATACATTTTCGGAGCCTTGGCTCATGAAAGCAAAGAAAGTATTTTAGGATGGTGTAAACAACAAAGAGATTATTATAAAGATCTAATAGTAAAAGTATACAATGAACTTAAGAGATTAGAACCAGGTCTTATTGTTTCAAGTCCAGATGCATCCATTTATTCTGTAATAGATGTAAGAAATGTAGTAAAACCAGGATTTGATTCAATTGACTTCGTATTATATTGTGCAGGAGAAGGTTCTGTTGAAATAGACGGAGTAGAGACAACTCTTCTTGTTGCTCCAATGAAAGGTTTCTACAACGTTGACAACGATGATGAAAATCCAGGAAAAACTCAATTTAGAATTTCCTTCGTTGAAACTCCTGAAAATATGGCTAAAGTTCCAGAACTTTTCGTTAAACTTCTAAGAAAATATGAAGCACAAAGATAAAGGGATAAAATAGATTTTTAGTTTTAAGCATATCCTAAAAGTTAGCGGTGAGCCTAACTTTTGAGATATGCTTTTTATTTATAGGCTAAATTTTAACTAAGAATAATATCCCTTTTGATTTATAATAGAAATATAGAAGGAGGGAGATAGAATGCCAAATGAAGAATATCTAAGAGAAGTCGTAGTAGGAGAGTTGAAACCTCATAATGGACCAATTAATCTTGTAGAATACGATAGCCGTTGGCCTGAACTGTTCCAGAAAGAAGCTGATAGAATTCGTTTAGTGCTAGGTGATAAGGCATTGCAAATTGAACACGTAGGTTCTACTTCAGTGCCAGGTTTATGTGCAAAGCCAATTATAGATATAGTCCTAGTGGTGGAAAATTCAGCTGATGAGGATTCCTATGTACCAGAACTAGAGGCAGCTGGTTACACATTAAAGATTAGAGAGCCTGATTGGTATGAACATAGATTGTTTAAAGGACCTGATACTGATATAAATATGCATGTATTTAGCAAGGGTACACTGGAAGTTGAACGAATGATATGCTTTAGAGATTGGTTAAGATCAAACCAAAATGATAGGAACAAGTATGCTGATGTTAAGAGAAGTTTAGCAAAACGCAATTGGAAATATGTACAGGATTATGCAGATGCTAAAACTTCTATTATTGAAGAGATTATGAATAGAGCTACTGCATCATTAATGAACAAATAGAGTAATATGATATAAATATATTATTTAATTATATATAAAAGGATGGTACTTATGAAAGATATAAATGATAGATTGTTAAAGATTAAAGCTGATTTAAGGGAAAAGCAAAGGCTTGAGAAAATACTTAATGATGCAATGAATCAGAAGAGAGAATTGGAAGGAAAGAAGGCTCAGTTGTATAAACAATTGCAAAAAGAAGAAAAAGATGTGAAAAAGCTGGAAGGAATGTCTTTTTCCAATTTTATCAATACAATATTAGGAACAAAGTGGGAAAAATTAGATGAGGAGAAAAAGGAATTACTTTCTGCCAAACTTAAATATGATGCCATTTGCGATGAATTAAATGAATTAATCAGTGATATCGAGAAAGTTAAGGCTAATATATCTAAATTAGGGAATCTGGATTATGAATACAAAAAGTTAATAAGGGAAAAAGAAGAATTACTTAAATATGTGGACGATGAAGTAGCTGCTAAATTAGAAAGGATAACGGAGGAAGAATCTTTACTTATGCATAGAAAAAAGGAACTGGAAGAAGCAATTTCTGCTGGCAATGAGTTATTATATTCTCTTGACCGTATTGAGAAAAGCTTGAAATCTGCAGGAAACTGGGGAATGTGGGATATATTTGGTGGAGATATGATTGCAACCATGGTAAAACACTCAAAATTGGATAGTGCTAAGTATGAAATTTCAAGAGCCCAATCCTTGTTTATGAAGTTTCATAGAGAGCTTAATGATGTTGGAGGGTATATAGATATCCAACTAAATATAGGTTCTTTTTTAACTTTTGCAGACTACTTCTTTGATGGCCTATTTTCAGATTTAGCAGTTCAATCTAGAATAAGAGATGCAGAGAATAGGGTAATGGATGCAAGGTATAAAGTAAATAGCATAGTCATAAGGCTTAAAGATGAGCTTAAGGAAGTAAACAGTAGAGTGGAGACGATAAACAGAGAAAGATTAAAAATTATTGAACAGGCTTAGAAGTTTTATAGAAAAAAGTTTGTTATAGTATACAAAAAATACTCTTGACAAATTATCAAAACCATTTTATTATTAAATACATTATAATAATTTTTAAATTATACAAAATACATATAAAATGTTGAAGAAGCAGAGGAGTAATTATGACGAGTACATCCTACAGAGAACCTGGGTTAGGTGAGAGCCGGGAGATGGAAAGCATAATGAAAAGAGCTGCAGAGATGGATAGGACAAAGCTTTATAGCAAGTATCTTATCCCGCATTCAAAGCGTTATTTGATTAGAGTTGGTTGTTTACTAGAGTAATCTAGTTAAAATACAATGAGAGTGGTACCGCGGGATTAAACTCGTCTCTTATAAAGAGACGAGTTTTTTTAATAAAATTAAATATATAAAGTCTGTGAAGCAGAGAGTAACTATATCAATAGATTCTACAGAGAGCTGGGTAGGTGAGAGCCAGCGAATCGAAAGTATAGCGAAGAGAGCTGTGGAGACAAATGGGACAAAGCCATTTAGGTGAGTATCCTATTTCGCATTTAAAGCGTTATTTGATTTGAGGTGGGTTTGTCATAAACCAATAAGAGTGGCACCGCGGGTTAACTCGTCTCTTATATTTCTAATATAAGAGGCGAGTTTTTTTATATATTTTACAACATTTTATCTAAAATCTACCAATTAATAAAATTAAGAAAGGAGAGGTTACAAAATGAAAAAGAAAATTAGTTTATTAATGGTATTAGTACTTGTATTGTCAAGCTTACTTGTGGCTTGTGGGGACAGTAAAGAAGTGAGTTCAGATGAGAACTCAGAAGTAGAAAGCTCCATTTTGGAAGGTATCAAAAATAAAGGTAAATTGATAGTTGGGACCAGTGCTGATTATCCACCATTTGAGTTTCATAAGATGATAAATGGAAAGGATGAGATAGTTGGTTTTGATATTGAGATTGCAAAATATATTGCAGATCAACTAGGCGTTGAACTAGAGATAAAGGATATGGATTTTGATAAACTCCTAGGTGGATTATCAACTGGAATGTTGGATGTTGTAATTGCTGGCATGAATGCAACTCCAGAAAGACAAGAAGAGGCAAACTTTACAGATGTATATTATAAATCCAATCACAGCGTATTAATCCATAAGGAGGATGCTGATAAAATCACTACAATGGAAGATTTAAAAGGTAAAAGCATAGGAGTGCAAATTGGTACTGTTCAAGAGAATATGGCTAAAACATCTATAGAAAATGCAGATGTGCTCAGTTTAACTACAAATCCAGAAATAATTATGAATCTAAAGACTAGAAAGATAGACTGTGCTATTATGGAGGATCTAGTTGCTAAATCCTTTGCAAAGGAAAATGATGATTTGATGGTTGTTGAAAGTATCAGTATTGATCCAGGTGGAGAAGGTGTAGCAATAGCCTTAAAGAAAGGAAATGATGAGTTAACAGAGAAGTTAAATGAAATATTAGCTGATGCTAAATCAAAAGGGCTATTAGATAAATGGTTTGTTGAAGCTAATGAACTTAGCAATTAGGAGGAGTGAAATTGAAGGTTTTGGAGTTGTTTGTAGAATATAAGCATTACTATATAACAGGGATTAAAATAACTATATTGCTATCATTTTTATCCCTAATTGCAGGAGTTTTGTTGGGAACTCTATTGTGTCTTTTAAAGATGTCGAAAATTAAATTGTTGAGTACTGTTTCAACTATATACATTGAAGTAGTTCGAGGTACTCCTATGATGGTACAGATTGCTTTGGTTTATTTTGGAAGTTACGTAATCATGGGAATGAGTATGGATGGATTCTTTGCTGCTTTAATAGCTGTTTCTTTAAACAGCGCTGCTTATGTAGCGGAAATCATCCGATCTGGCATACAATCAATAGACAAGGGGCAATGGGAAGCTAGCAGAAGCTTAGGCCTATCTAATAAAGAAACTATGAGATATATAATATTGCCTCAGGCTATAAAGAATATACTTCCAGCTTTAGGAAATGAATTTGTTACCTTGATAAAAGAGACGGCTGTAGCATCTACAATAGGTGTAGCAGATCTAATGTATGCATCCAAAATAGTCCAAAGCAATAGCTATCAGGCTTTTAATCCATTGATAGTAGTAGCAGTAATATATTTTATGCTGACATTTACTCTATCTCAGTTAATAGGAGTATTTGAAAGGAGATTATCACACAGTGATTAGAATAGAAAGATTAAATAAACATTTTGGAGATAAGCATGTATTAAAAGACATAAATCTAGAAATAGAAAAGGGAGAAGTTGTAGCCCTTATAGGCCCTTCTGGATCTGGCAAAAGTACTCTGATAAGGTGTATTGACTATTTAGAAGAGCCTACATCTGGCAGTATATACATTGACGGTAAAGACATAACTAAAGCAGGCAAAGATATAGATAAAATTAGACAGAGTATAGGAATGGTTTTTCAGCATTTTAATCTTTTTCCTCATAAAACAGTTTTGGAGAATATAACATTAGCTCCAGTTTTAACAGGAAAACTTAGTAAAAATGAAGCAGAGAAAAAAGCTATAGAATTGCTTAAAACAATGGATTTATTGGATAAGAAGGACGTATATCCAAACAGTTTATCAGGAGGGCAAAAACAGAGAATTGCCATTGCTAGGGCTCTCGCTATGGATCCTGAAATAATGCTATTTGATGAAGCTACATCAGCCTTAGACCCAGAAATGGTTGGTGAAGTGTTGAATGTAATGAAATATCTAGCTGAAGCAGGTATGACAA
>Ga0134091_1001939_pt1 | contig 15118 bp, 13 predicted proteins | sample 2_5taG_FD_94451 | JGI IMG/M metagenome (GOLD analysis project Ga0134091, IMG submission 94451) | Switchgrass degrading microbial communities from high solid loading bioreactors in New Hampshire, USA - 2_5_20_6_A2 metaG | ecosystem: Engineered > Bioreactor > Semi-continuous > Anaerobic >...
TCTGTCAAATTTGGGTTTGATTATCATTGACGAAGAACATGAAACTACTTTCAAACAATCAGAACCGGATCCACGTTATCATGCCCGGGAAGTAGCTCTTTATAGGGCTAAAAGAAATAATGCAGTATTAGTTTTAGGCAGTGCAACCCCCTCTTTAGAAACTTATTATCGGATGATTAAAGGGGAATATGAATTAATCAATATGCCGGAAAGGGTAACTCCTCAACCATTGCCCCAGGTAGAAATAGTTGATATGCGGAAGGAATTCTTAAAAGGAAATAAAAGTATTTTTAGTCAAAGACTTAAAATAAATATAGAAGAAACCTTAGCCCGAGGAGAACAAATTATCCTTTTTCTCAACCGACGTGGGTATTCTACTTTTGTACTCTGTCGTGAATGTGGTAAGCCCTTGGAATGTAAGAATTGTGCTATTTCTTTAACCTATCATTCAATACCTCATCATATGAAATGTCATTATTGCGATTTTACTATGCCTGTTCCCCACAGATGTCCCCATTGTGGTAGCTCCTTTATTCGATATTTTGGTGCCGGGACTCAACAAGTAGAGGCGGAAATAAAAAAAATATGGCCAGGGGTTAAAGTAATCAGGATGGATGTGGATACTACTCAGAATAAAGATGCCCATCAAAAACTTTTAGCGGAGTTTGGAAGCAATAAAAGCAGTATACTTTTAGGCACGCAAATGATAGCCAAAGGTCTGGATTTTCCTAATGTGACTCTGGTAGGTGTAATAGCGGCTGATCTATCATTAAGTTTTCCTGATTACAATGCCGGGGAAAGAACTTTTCAGTTATTAACACAGGTAGCGGGAAGAGCAGGTAGGGGAAGTTTGGCCGGCAAAGTAATTATCCAGACTTATAATCCGGAACATTATGCTATAACTACCGGGAAAAATTATGCTTACCTTGAATTTTTTCAAAAAGAGCTAGCCCTAAGAAAGCAAATGGATTATCCTCCTTTTAGTTCATTGGTGAGAATTTTGGTTACTGACGTAAAAGAAAAAAATGTAGTTAATTGTATTGGGCAGATTGCAGCTTTTTTACAAGATCACTTTGGAGAAAAAATCGAAATCCTGGGGCCGGCAACGGCACCTATTAAAAAAATAAAGAACCGTTATCGATATCAGTTAATTTTAAAAGGTACTGATTTAGATTTATTACGGGTGGCTGCCCGAAACAGTTTTAATCATATCTTAAAAGGAGAAAATAGTAAAACATTGCGGATTATTATTGATGTAGAACCGGAAAATATTTTATAATATAATAATACAAGTGTGATTTACTAAATTATTGTAATAAAGAAAAGGAAGAGATGTAATGGCTATTTATAATATTGTCAAAGATGAAAAGGAAGGATTACGTGAGAAATCGAAAATCGTTTCCAAAATAACTCCAAATATTAAAAAGTTAATCGATAATATGCTAGAAACTATGTACGATGCTAAGGGAGTAGGACTGGCTGCTCCCCAAGTTGGTGTTTTAAAAAGGGTTATTGTAATTGACGTGGGAGAAGGACCTCTTGCTTTAATCAATCCGGAAATAGTGGAGGCCAGTGGGGAAGAAACAGATTATGAAGGATGTTTAAGTTTTCCGGGTTTAATTGGTGAAGTAACACGTAAGGCCTGGGTGAAAGTGAAAGGTTTGGATAGAGATGGAAAAACCATCACTGTGGAAGGTGAAGGATTATTAGCCAGGGCTTTACAGCATGAAATTGACCATTTAGAAGGCATTTTATTTATTGATAGGGCTAAAAATTTGCGGAGACAGGACTAGGAGGTAAGAAATTGCGGATTGTTTTTATGGGAACACCTACATTTGCGGTGAACTCTTTAGAACAACTAACTCAGGCAGGACATGAGATTATAGCCGTTATAACTCAACCGGACCGCCCAAAGGGTAGGGGAAAAAAACTTTCGCCGCCTCCGGTAAAAGAGAAAGCGCTGGAGTTAGGTCTAAAGGTTTTGCAACCGGAAAAAGTTAAAGACAGTATTTTTATAGAAAAATTACAGCAATTAAATCCTCAGGTAATTGTTGTGGTGGCTTTTGGGCAGATACTTCCTAAAGCTATTTTAGATTTGCCTGAATATGGTTGTATTAATGTCCATGCATCCCTGCTACCTCGCTATCGGGGTCCCGCTCCTATTCATTGGGCGATAATCAACGGTGAGACAGAAAGCGGTGTAACAACCATGTTGATGGATGAGGGACTGGATACCGGTGATATGCTTTTAAAAGCACGGGTTTTAATCGATCAAAATATGACCACCGGAGAACTTCATGACCGGCTGGCTATTTTGGGCGGACAGGTTTTAGTGGAAACTTTAGAAAAACTGGAAAAAAATCTGTTAAAACCTGAACCCCAAAACCATGAATTGGCTACCTATGCTCCTTTATTAACAAAGGAACATGAAAAAATTGATTGGAAAAAGAGTGCCGTTTCAGTTCATAACCTGGTTAGGGGTATGAATCCCTGGCCGGGTGCGTATACTTTTATTGAAGATAGAAGGATAAAAATTAAAGAAACCAGGCTAAAAGATAAATTAGATCTGCAAGGCCAACCAGGGGAAGTATTAGCCATTACTTCAGAAGGGTTATGGGTGCAAACCGGTGATAAACCTCTGTTAATTACTAAAGTACAGCCCTCCGGTAAAAATGAAATGTCTGTTAATGATTTTGTCAACGGTTATCGGATTAAGCCAGGTCAAATTTTTGGTGAGTTAAATGGATGATCGGGTAAGAAAACGTTTGTTTATCACCCTTTTGGCTTGTAGTCTATTATTTTTAGTTTTTGTTTTTTCCTTTGCCTGGTGGCTAGTTGCTAAACAGTATTTATTTGTTAACCAGATTATCCTAACCTTAGCCCTTATGTTTTTTATCCTTCTTTTTTTAATAGCAGGTGCAGGTATATTTTTTTTAGTATTCAGTTTATGGAGGGCCCAAAATTATAGAATTTTAAATACTTATATTCATAAAACTATTGATTTTCTATTTCCTTTAGCCTTAACAATCGGTCAATGGTTGGGTTTTGAGAAAGATCGGATTAAAAATTCATATATCCAGGTAAGTAACCAGTTAGTAAAAATTGCCCGGCCACAAATTTCTCCCGAAAATATCTTGATTTTAGCACCTCATTGTTTGCAAAGAGTGCAATGCCCCCATAAGATAACTGTAGATGTTAATAATTGTAGGGGTTGTGGTTTATGTCCGGTAGGAGATCTATTAACATTAAGTCGGGAAAAAGGTACACAGCTAGTAATAGCTACCGGTGGAACCTTTGCCCGAAAATTTGTTAAAGAAAGAAAGCCTCAGGCCATTGTGGCTATTGCCTGTGAAAGAGACTTGACCAGTGGCATGCAGGATGTGGATAAAATACCGGTAATAGGTGTTGTTAATGAAAGACCAGAGGGACCCTGTCATAATACCAGGGTAAACCTCTGTGAAGTGGAAAGGGCCATCAATTACTTTATTCAAGGAGGAGAGGTATAATGTTTTATCCTATGTTTGATCCAACCATGATTCTATTAATCCCCGGTATTATTGTAGCTTTGTATGCACAATCTAAAGTACAAACCACTTTTGCCAGGTATTCCCGGATTTTATCTCAAAGAGGAATTACAGGGGCGCAAGCTGCCAGACAAATTCTGGACAGTAACGGCTTATATGATGTCAATATTGAACTAATTTCCGGTCATCTATCTGACCATTATGATCCACGTACAAGAACGGTGAGATTATCCAGTGAAGTTTACCATGGAAGTTCTCTGGCCTCTTTGGGTGTTGCCGCCCATGAAGTCGGTCATGCCATTCAACATGATACAGGATATCTACCTTTGCATATCAGAAACAGCATTATTCCTGTTACCCAGTTTGGTTCTAATTTAGCCTTTCCTTTACTTCTCATTGGTATAATTATGGGTTCTCCTTTCCTAATGCAAGCAGGAGTACTTCTTTTTACAGCCGTAGTCTTTTTCCAACTTGTTACTTTACCTGTGGAATTCAATGCTAGTTCCCGGGCATTGGCTATTTTAGAAGGCCAAGGTTTTTTAGGAAGAGAAGAAATTAAAGGTACGAAGAGTGTTTTAGATGCTGCTGCATTAACTTATGTTGCTGCTGCTTTGATGGCTTTCTTAAACTTAGTGCGTTTATTAATAATATCCGGAATGTTAGGTGGTAGAAGAGATTAATGAATGCCAGACAATTGGCTTTAAAAGTTATATATCAAGTAAATGAAGAAGGAGCTTTTGCTAACCTTGCTTTAGACAAAATTCTTTTAGAAAATAAACTGGCTAACCCTAAAGATAAAGGGTTAGCCACAGAATTAGTTTATGGTTCCATAAAATATAGGGGTTATTTAGATTGGGTCCTTGACCAATTTGCTAAACCAAAAGTTAAAAATATGGCCCCTTGGATAAGAAATATTTTGCGGCTGGGACTTTATCAATTACTATTTTTGGATAAAGTCCCAGTTTCTGCTGCTATAAATGAATCAGTAAAACTAGCGAAAAAATACGGTCATCCTGGTACGGTGAAATTTGTAAATGGTGTTTTAAGAAACATTGAAAGAAATAAAGATAACTTAGCTATTCCTGATGTACAAAAAAGTCCTGTAGAGTACCTGAGTGTTATCTTTTCTTTTCCCCAGTGGCTGGCAAAGATGTGGGTAGAAAAATACGGAGTAAAAAATGCTTTAAAATTAGCAGATTACTTCAATCAACCATCACCCTTATGGATTAGAGCCAATACCCTTAAAATTACGTCAGATGAATTATGTGAAAAACTTGAAAAAAAAGGGATAAAAACTGTTAAGAGTAGCAAAGCACCTGAAGGATTGGAAATACTAGATAGTGTAGAAATAGGAAAGTTAGAGGAGTTTAGACAAGGTTATTTTACCGTCCAAGATGAAAGTTCAATGCTTGTTAGTCACGTGGTAGCACCCCAATCAGGACAAGTTATTTTAGATGTCTGCAGTGGACCAGGGGGAAAAACAAGTCACTTAGCTCAATTAATGGGTAATAAAGGGCGAATTTTAGCTTTTGATGTTCACCAACATAGGTTAAAATTAATCCAGGATACATGTCGCAGGCTAGGAATTACGAACGTAGAGACAATTTTAAAAGATGCACGATTTTTAAGCCAATTTATTCACGAACCTGCTGATGCGGTTTTAGTAGATGCTCCTTGTTCGGGTTTAGGTGTTTTAGGACGGAGACCTGATGCACGTTGGCGCAAATCTCCCGAGGATATTCGAGAATTACAAATAATCCAGAAAGAAATTATTCAGGAAGCAGCTAAATTAGTTAAACCCGGTGGTACACTGGTTTATAGTACCTGTACTACAACTGTCGAAGAAAATAACCAGGTAATAGAAGATTTCTTAGCAAATAATAAGGAGTTTTATTTAGATAAAGATTTAAATAAATATTTACCCTATCAAACTGAAGAAGGCTCCCAGGGCTGGATTCAATTTTTACCCTTTATTCATAATACTGACGGCTTTTTTATCGCCAGAATGAAGAGAAGAAAGTAATAAAGTCTATTAGTGAGCGAGTGGGCGAGATTTCTAGTCTCTAGTCACCAGTCACTAGTCACTAATTTTAAGGATTGTGATAATTTTGGTTCAGGATCTGCGTTCTTTAGATTTATCGGAAATGCTTCAATTAATGGAAGAGTTAAATGAACCGGCTTTTAGAGCGAAACAGCTATTTGCTTGGGTACATAATAAGGAAATCTCCAGTTTAGATGAAGCCAGTAATTTGGGAAAAGGTCTTTTAGAAAAATTAAGCCAAAAAGTTTTGATTTCATCTTTGAATATAGTAAAGAAACAAGTGTCTCAGGATGGTACTACTAAATTTTTGCTGGCTTTACCAGATGGTAATTATATAGAGTGTGTTTTAATGTGTTACCGAGGTGATAGAAGTAAAAAACGCAACACTTTATGTATTTCCACTCAAGTAGGTTGTGCTATGGGGTGTGGCTTTTGTGCAACCGGTAAAAGTGGTTTTACCAGAAACCTGACGGTAGGAGAAATTTTGGGACAGGTATATACAGTGAATAATTTCCTTAGCCAGGAAAAAGATGGGTATAAAATAGGCAATGTAGTATATATGGGCATGGGTGAACCTTTATTAAACTATGCAAATGTAATTAAGTCTGTTAGACTGTTAAATTCTAAGGATGGTCAAAATATTAGTATGCGAAGAATTACTATTTCTAGTTGTGGTATTGCTCCTCAAATAAAAAAACTGGCTGATCAGAAGTTGGATTTAGTTTTAGCTATCTCTCTCCATGCGCCTACAAATGAATTAAGGTCAAAGATTATGCCTATTAATCATAAATATCCTTTAGAAAAGTTGAAAAAGGCCTGTCAATATTATAATGAAGTAACAAAAAAGAGAATCACTTTTGAGTATGCGTTAATTAAGGACTTTAATGATCAACCACAGCATAGCAAAGAATTAGCTCAGTTCTTAAAAGGTATACACTGTCATGTAAATCTTATCCCTATAAATTCTGTGCCAGGTTCTAGTTTTACAAGACCTTCTAAAAAAAGGATTTACGAGTTTTTAAGAGAAATAAAAGAGCTAGGTGTGGAAGTCAGTATCCGCGAAGAAAAAGGAACAGATATAGATGCAGCTTGTGGGCAGTTAAGGGGAAAAGTGGTGAACTAAATATGTGGATATTAACTTATTGGTGGCAATTTTTTATCTTACTGGTTCTATATACATTTCTTTATCAAATATATAAAGAAATGAAAAAAAGTGATTTCAGTCAGCCTGCTGCCCTTTTTTTAGTCAACACATCCCTAAATAACGATGGGTTACGCCCTTTAGAAGGTGAGATAATAATTCTTTATCCCCAGGATACCTTAGAATTATCCGGAGATAAAGTTTTTATTGAAAACGGAAAAGTAATTTTGAGCAGTAAAGGTAATCTAAGCAAAGAGATTGCACCAGGAGAGGTTTTTGATTTTGCAGGTGGGTCTCTAAAGCTAGTGAGGTGGAATAATGCACGTCAATTCCTTAACAGAAATCGGGTTAGTGCGAAAAGCCAATGAAGATAAGTTTTTAGCCGATAAAAAGCGGGGGCTTTTTATAGTAGCAGACGGGATGGGAGGTCATGAGGCTGGAGAGCTAGCCAGTAGCCTGGCCATTAAAACCCTTGATGAATTTTTAACCTTAGAAACTATAACAAATAATGATGGGCAAGTTTTAAAAGATGCCGTCGAAATAGCTAATAGGGTTATTTATAATGAGGCAAAATCAAAAAGTATGTGCAAAGGTATGGGTACTACTATTACTGCCGCCATTTTTAAAGATTATAAACTCTATATAGCTCATATTGGTGATAGTAGAGCTTATTTAATTCGCGACGGCAATATCCGGCTTTTGACTAAAGACCACTCTTTAGTCGGGGAATTAATCAGACAAGGTGAATTAACTCCCCAAGAAGCTGAAAATCACCCCCATCGAAATATCCTCACCAGGGCTTTAGGAACTGAACCTGTAGTTGAAATTGATCTTCTGGAAATGGTTATACAACCCGGGGATATTCTGCTTTTATGTACTGATGGACTTTCAAATTTTGTAAACGACCAGGAGATATTAACTGAAGTAGTCAATAATGGCAACAATTTAAAAAATACCGTAAATAATTTAGTCCAGTTGGCCTTAAAACGAGGCGGACTGGATAATATTACAGTGGTATTAGTTAGTTATGATGGTTAAGAATAATTATTATTATTTAAAGATAGCAACTGCCCTAGGTTTAGCCGGTTTCATTTCTCATTCTTTGTATAAAACAGAAAATTATTTCAGTGGGTTTCCATTGCTCATCACTCTTTTAGTCACTCTCTATATTACGCAATTTTTTTTATTAAGGATTTTAAAAGAAAATAACTTGTTATTTAATTTGACTGTTTTTCTCATAGTGATAGGTTTTTTAATCTTATTGAAAGTTAACCCTAAATTAGCCCCACGGCAGTTGTTATGGATAATTATAGGGTGTTTTGTTTGCTTAATAAGTCTCACTTTCTTAAAATATTTTTCTCATGACTTTGTTTTAAAGGCTAAATTTAAATGGTTATTTTTAACTATATTTCTTTTAAGCACACCTTTAATTTGGGGAATTGAGGTTAGCGGAGCCACCAGTTGGCTGGATATATGGGGATTAAGGTTTCAGCCGGCAGAAGCCGCAAAATTAAGTTTTTCAGTCTTTTTAGCCAGCTGGTTTAAGGATAATCAGGAGAAAAGAAATTTAGCCGGTTGGCCTGTGTGGGTGAGTACATTTCTTTGTCTAGCTTTATTAGTGCTCCAACGTGACTTAGGGACAGGTTTAGTTTTTTATCTGGTATTTTTAGTTTTTCTTTACGTAAGTTCAGGTAAATTAAAGGGACCAATCTTAGGATTAATTTTCTTAGTTTTTGGTGGCTTATGGGCTTATTATTATTTCCCTCATGTTGAAAATAGAATTTTAGCCTGGCTTAATCCCTGGTCAGAACCCCATCGTGGTGGTTATCAGATTATCCGGTCCCTTTTCGCTTTAGCCAATGGTGGAATTTTCGGGGTAGGGTTGGGAGGAGGACTTCCGCAGATGATCCCCGAAGCCCATACGGATTTTATCTTTTCCGCATTGGGTGAGCAATTAGGTTTATTAGGAAGTACAGGGGCTATTCTTATCTATATATTCTTTCTTCATTTTAGTTTGCAAAGGGCTCAATCTATACCTACTATCGGGAGTAGATTGTTGGCTGTTGGCTTAACCTCTTTAATTATCATCCAGACCCTCATAATCATGGGCGGAGTATCTAAATTGATACCTTTAACCGGTCTGCCCTTACCTTTTATGAGTTATGGCGGTAGTGCCATTGTAAGTAATTTTGTTTTATTAAGCATTATTCTGTGGCTAGAAAGAGGTCAGGGTGCTGTAGAATTAACACATAAAATAAGGATCATCAAATTAAAAAAACTGTTATTTTTCCTTTTTCTTATTTTAGTAATTAATCTTTCTTTTTGGCAGGTAATTAAGGCTCAGGACTTAAAAGAAAATCCAGAAAATCCTCGTTGGGGTTTAATAGAGAAATTAACCGCCAGAGGAACAATCTATGATTCCCAGGGTGGTATTTTAGCCGGTTCATCCTCAAATTCCACAGAAAGATATTATCCCTTGAAAGATTCTGCTGCCCATTTAGTTGGCTATATTTCAGCAATTTACGGAAAAGCCGGTTTAGAAAATACCTTAGAACACTATTTATTAGCTATTCCTGATTTAAAATCAGGTATTCTACCATTTAATAGACAAGGTTGGAATGTTCATACAACAATCAACCCTCGTTTACAACAGCTGGCGGGGGAACTTTTACAAAATAAGAAAGGGGCTATCGTTGTTCTAGAGGTAGATACTGGAAATATATTGGCTCTAGCCTCTGGTCCAAGCTTTAATCCTAATGAGTTAACAAAATACTGGAATGAACTTCAGGATAATGAAACTGGTGTTTTTGTAAATCGAGCCACTCAGGGTCTGTACCCTCCAGGTTCTGTTTTCAAAATTTTAACCGGAACGGTTCTTTTGCAATTAAAACCTGAAGTTTTAAAAGATAAAACACATCTTCCTCAGGAAATTCTAGTAGAAGGTTATAAAATAAAAGATATGGTTTATCGACCTTTTTTATCTTTTCAGGAAGCTTTGGGTTATTCTAGTAACGTATTTTTTATTAAACATTTTTTAGATTTTAATTGGGAAGAAATTAATTTAGCTTTGGAAAAAAGCTTTCAAATAAATAATGATTTTTCTACTTTAGGTTTATCAGTTGCCCAGGCCAGTTTAGGTCAGGTTATTGATCAGCCTGATTTTGCAGCTACTGTTATCGGACAAGGAGAAGTATTGGTTACACCGCTACATATGGCTGTATGGGCCGGAGCAATTGCCAACGGGGGAACGATGTTAAAACCCCGTATTGTAGATAAAATAGTAAGTTCTGATGATGTTGTTATCATGAAAACTGGGCTTGAGGTAATGGCACAGGTGTGTTCGCAGGATATAACTCAGGAAATATTAAAAGGATTGGCCTTTACCGTTGAACAGGGAACTGGTACGAGAGTGCAAATTCCAGGAGTTAAAGTCGGCGGTAAAACCGGAAGTGCAGAAAATATTCAAGGACCTCCTCATGGTTGGTTTGTAGGGATTGCCCCTCTGGATAAACCCAAGTATGTAGTAGTTGTCATAATAGAAAACGGTGGGTCTGGTGGGGATAGTGCCGCCCCTGTTGCGAGAAGGTTATTAGAGGCTGCTTTAGAGTAAAGAGGTGGGAGCATGATAGGCAAAAAGTTAGGAAATAGATATGAGGTACTAGATTTAATAGGTGGAGGCGGAATGTCTCTCGTTTACCAGGCTAAAGATACATTTTTAGACCGTATTGTAGCCCTTAAGGTTTTACGAGAACAATTTACCAGTGATATTGAATTTGTTCGGCGTTTCCGCCGTGAAGCTCAAGCGGTAGCCAAGCTATCTCATCCAAATATTGTTAGCATTTACGATGTTGGTCAAGATGGCGAAATTCATTATTTAGTAATGGAGTACATAAAAGGAAAAACCCTGAAAGAAATCATCTTAGAACAGGGTCCTTTAGAGTTGGCAGAAATTATAGACATAGCTAAACAAATCTGTGATGCTTTAGAGCATGCCCATGAAAATTCTATTATTCATCGTGATATTAAGCCACATAATATTTTGATAACCAGAGGTAAAAGAGTAAAGGTAACTGATTTTGGTATTGCCAGGGCGGCAACCAATATTACTATGACCCATACTAAAGATATAATCGGTTCTGTTCATTATTTTTCTCCGGAACAGGCTAAAGGAGAGATAACTGGTGAAAAATCAGATATTTATTCTTTGGGGATAGTCCTCTATGAAATGGTTACGGGTAGGTTGCCTTTTGAAGGGGATTCTCCCATTAGTATAGCCTTAAAGCACATTCAAACAGAACCGGAACCACCATCTACTTTTAACCCTTCTATTCCTGACAGCTTAGAGAAAATTATTTTAAAAGCAATCCAAAAAGATCCTCAAAAACGTTATGATAATGTAGGTAGCCTACGTTTGGAATTGGTGTCTTCTTTATTGGATAATGTTGTCGGTCAACCGATTAAATTTCCGGAAAGTGTTATAGAAAATAAACAAAGTGAAAAAGGAGTATCCGAGGATACTTTGGTATTTAACGATAAAAATGTTTTGCCCAATACAGAAGAAAAAAATGGGGAAAGCATTATAGAAGATAAAAAAGTAGGCAGAAAAATAAAACCTGCCGGCTGGGTTTTAATAATTCTTATTGGTTTATTATCATTTGCCGGTGGGTTTTGGGGTATAAGCACTCTTTTCTTTAAAGAAGAGGTTATTGTTCCCAATATTATAGATCTTTCTACAACAGAAGCCCAGCGGATACTAAAAGAAAAAGATTTAAAAATGGAGGTTGTTAAGGAAATTTTTCATAAGGAAATAGCTGAAGGAAAGATTGTTAGTCAGGATCCTCTGCCGGATACAAAAACAAAAGCGGGACGGGTTATTCAGGTAGTAGTTAGTAAAGGACCTGAATTGGTTTCTGTCCCTAATGTTGTAGGAAGTCATTATATAACGGCTGATGTCAGTCTTACCAATGCGGGTCTTCTTGTGGGGGAAATAAAACAGGAGTATAGCTCAGAATACGATAAGGATTTTGTGATCAGACAGGACCCGAAAGCCGGTGAAATGATAACCGAAAAAAGCAAGGTAAACTTAGTATTGAGTAAAGGCCCTGAACCTGTTAATATACCAATGCCTTCTGTGATAAATATGAATTTAACGGAGGCTACCGAGGAATTACAAAAGTTAGGTTTGTCAGTAGGAGAAATAACTCGAAAGGAAAGTAACTTATATTTAAAAAATGTTGTAATGGAACAGGATCCAGCCCCGGGTCAGGAAATTTTGCAAGGCTCAGAGGTTAAACTGGTTGTAAGTGATGGACCTGGTCCTACAGCCCAGGCGGCTAATGTTAAAGTAAACATGTATCAAGGAGGAATTGTTAGGATAGACGTTAAAGATGTAACTGGTACCAGGACTGTCTATGAAAAAGCTCATAGCCGCGGTGAGGTATTTGTGCGAACTGTTGAATACTACGGGCAAGGAGTTATTACTGTATATATAGACGGTAAAAAAGTCAGTGAACAAGAAGTTTCATAAGCAACGCTCTAGGCAACCAGTCACAAATCAGGAGGTATTTGATGAAAGAAGGCATAATCCTTAAAGGATACAGTGGATTTTATTACGTTAAAACTCAAAATCAGGTTTATGAATGTTCTTTAAGGGGAAAAAATCGTATAAAAAAAGTTAAGTTTTTGCCTGGTGATAGGGTAAAAATTTCAATTATAAACGAGAATAAAGGTGTTATCGAAGAATTATTGCCCCGTAAAAATGAGTTAATCAGGCCTCCTTTGGCAAATATAGAACAGCTTATTATTGTTAGCTCTTTAGCTAACCCTGAGCCGGATTTATGGCTAATTGACCGTTTAACAGTATTGGCATTGTGGAATAAGGTAAATCCCATCATTTGTTTTAATAAGGCGGATTTGGTCAGCGAAAACCAAATTGAAGAATTACTTAAGATTTACCGACAAGCAAATTTCATTACCATTGTTTCCAGTGTAAAAAACGGTCAAGGCTTAGCAGATTTAAAATCAGTTTTAAAAGATAAAATTTCTGCTTTTTCTGGACCTTCAGGTGTAGGTAAATCCAGTTTGTTAAATGCATTACAACCTGGTCTAAAATTAACAACAGGCCAAATTAGTAAAAAATTAAAAAGGGGTAAACATACCACACGGCACGTTGAATTATTATCTCTGGATTTCGGTGGGGTTGTTGCTGATACCCCTGGTTTTAGTTCTTTGAATTTGCCTTCAGATATTCTGCGGGAAGAATTGGCCTTTTTATTCCCGGATTTTGAACCTTTTCGCAGTGATTGCAAATTTAATACATGTTTACATAAAGAAGAACCTAATTGTGCTGTAAAAAAAGGTGTAGAAGAAGGAAAAATACCTGTAAGTAGATATGAAAATTATATAGCATTTATAGAAGAGGTCATTAAACAGGAGAGGAGTTATTAACTTGTTAAAAATTGCCCCATCCTTATTATCTGCAGATTTTAGTTGTCTAAAAGATGAGATACAAAGCATTGAAAAAGCCGGTGCCGATTGGCTACATTTAGATGTTATGGACGGTCATTTTGTACCGAATATTACATTTGGGCCATTAATAATTAAATCTCTTAGGTCCCAAACGGATCTTTTTTTTGATACACATTTAATGATTTCCAATCCTGATCAATATATAGAGGATTTTGTGCGTGCAGGTTCCGATTTAATAACCGTTCATGCTGAGTCGACTTTACATTTACACCGGACCATTCAAAAAATAAAAGCCTTAGGAGTCAAAGCTGGTGTAGCTTTAAATCCTGCTACCCCTTTAAGTTTAATTGATTATGTCTTGGAGGATATTGACCTAGTTTTAGTTATGAGCGTTAATCCCGGGTTTGGCGGACAAAAATTTATTCCGGCTGTTCTGCCGAAAATTGAGAAACTCAGTGAAATAATTAAAGTAAAAGGTTTATCTATAGAAATTCAGGTAGATGGGGGAATAAATATTGAAACCGCTCCTTCCGTTTATAAAAGTGGGGCCAGTGTTTTAGTAGCCGGCTCTGCAGTTTTTGGCAGTTCTGATCGTAAAAAGGTAATTGCCGATTTAAAAAAAGTAGCTGATATTAATTGACAGATTATCCTTTATTAAGTATGATAGAAAACAGGAAAAGTAAATAAATTTTTTACTCTTTCGGGGTTAGGTGAAATTCCTTACCGGCGGTAAAGCCCGCGAGCCTTTTTCAAGGCAGGATCCGGTGAAATTCCGGAGCCGACAGTTAAAGTCTGGATGGGAGAAAGAGGATTTTTAATGAGCATTATTTTTATGCTTTCTTTTTGCATTTTACCCCGAAGTTATGTAACTTCGGGGTTTAAATTTTTAGTGGCTAGCTATTAGTGGCTGGTGGCTGGTTTAGTGACTGGTGACTAGATTTATTAACCACGGATTAACACGGATGGACATTGATTATCATTAATAATTCGCCTGACGGCGAAGGTTAAGGTTGATTTAGGGTTAATTTTTGGGTCTTAAATCAGAATTGTTCCATCTCCTTAGCCTTAACCTTAAATATTATGTTTAGATAGGGTGACTTGGAAGTATGGAAGTATGGTAGTAAAGTGGCCCATAAAATAAATATAAAAATCAAAAATCCAGGAGATGAGAGTATATGAATACAAAAATTTTGGCGAGAATTGCTTTATTATCTGCTTTTGGTTTCATTTTACAGTTTTTATCTTTTCCTTTACCATTTTTCCCTGAGTATTTACGTTATGATGCTGCCGAAGTTCCGGCTCTGATTGCAGCTTTTGCTATTGGGCCCTGGGCGGGTGTTTTAGTTGATTTTGGTAAAAATGCCCTTTCTTTTTTAATGGGTAATGCCCCTTCCGGATTAATAGGAATTACCGCCAATTTTATAGCCGGAGCCAGTTTTTCTTTTGTGGCAGGTTCAATTTATGCTTTTCATAAAACTAAAAAGACGGCATTATTATCTTTAATCCTTGGTACAATATGTACAACCGTGGTTATGGCTATTGCCAATTATTTTTGGTTGTTACCTTTGTGGGGAATTCCCCAAAACAGTATTTTACCTTTATTAACAGCTTCTATAATTCCCTTTAACTTATTTAAAGCCAGTTTAACCAGTCTATTCACTTTTGTTATGTATAAAAAAGTAAAAGTTTTCTTTGAGCCGGAGTTGCAACCGAAAAAGGAAGCTTTTGTTGAAAAATAAATTTACTGTAATCCCAATAGTAAATAGGTGCAATTTTAGATATAATAATATTCATGATTGTAGTTTAATACAAATTTAAGGCAGGTACAGGTTCAGGACATGGGTAACACATTTGGTTCAGGACATAGGTAACACTATATCCTGTTTTGAATAGTGTAAAAGCTGTAAGATTGCAAGTCAACCTCTCCAATAAGGAATTTATTAA
>Ga0134091_1001943_pt1 | contig 15099 bp, 12 predicted proteins | sample 2_5taG_FD_94451 | JGI IMG/M metagenome (GOLD analysis project Ga0134091, IMG submission 94451) | Switchgrass degrading microbial communities from high solid loading bioreactors in New Hampshire, USA - 2_5_20_6_A2 metaG | ecosystem: Engineered > Bioreactor > Semi-continuous > Anaerobic >...
ACAATTTAAACAATATAGCTTGTTATAATAATCTAAATTATCTGAACAAACTATCATTGTTAAGTTATCCGAAGTATTGACTGAAAAAGAGCAATTATCACAGTTAATTTCATTTACAGAACCAATTTTTACACCCTTCTATATTAAGTAGATGTTCATTCCTCACATACAAGATTACAATTACTATTTTCGCTACTAACTTTGTTTGTTAGGTAAATACCATTTTTCTTTTCTAACTTTCAGCCTGAGCCTATTACCATTTCTGTTAATAACGAGCATCTAAATTGATAGCCAAACCATAACTTGCCATATCTTACAAGCTCTCTATCATTTCCTTCATGCAGAGATCTGTGAATGAATTTATACATCGATGGATGTCTATGTAGATGAATGAATTGATGTGTTTAATTCTTTTTATTTCCAATCTCTTGGACTATTTTAGCAAACTCAGAATCAGATAAAACAGGTTTTATTCCGTCTATAGATACTTCCTTTAACAAATGAGCATATTTTAAACCACGAGTTCTCTCAACAATAATTGGCTCTTTTAATTTGTAAACTCTTAAAATCCATACATATGGCTTTTGGTTTTTAAAATAAGATTTAATGTGCTTGTCAGTCCAAATATGAAGATTAGATAGCCCTCCAATTCTAGTAATGGGTTTTTCAACAACAGATTCGACTTTTGCAAAATATTTGACTTCCATTTTTTTCCCATCACGATTAGGGAAACTATTTTCTTCTACAAAATGACGATATTTATCTTTGAAACTTTCTAAATAATTGCCATGTGCATAACTTATTGTGGGATACAGGATGAATTCTTTGAGATTAGTGTTATACTTTCTAACAAGGATTGATTGTTCTCCTTGACCTAACGCTTCAATAATTGCGTTCCATTCTGTAAGACATTTGTTAAATAATTCCATCAAACCACGTCAATCTTTATTATTCTTAATCATGTTAAATTCATCTTCGTAGATATATTTGCCACCTACACTAACAAATCTCTTGGGTTTTACAGGTTGTTTAAAATTTTTAAAGTTTTCAAACTCAATTACAGTCATTTCTGTTTTGCCTTTAGAATATTCCTTTAATTCTTCATCTGTTATCATTAATTCTTCCCCATAATTAGGAAAAATTAAATTCGATTTCATTCTTTGAATTGTTTTTATAACTGCCCATCCTGTGTAGGCCTTGGCACCATATGATTCGTAAATAACAAATTTGTCCCCAGCAGAAACTTTATTCAAATATGTTTTACATACAAAAACTGTTTTTCCCTCATTGTATATTCTATTAGCGTATTCTGTTGGTATGGGATGACTTATGGCTTTAATTTTTTTCATTATGTTTCCCCCTATCCATAAGTTAATTTATAATATTGCTTATTTAATTATATTTAATAATAAGATATATATCTTCACTGATTGGGAGGACTACAATGGCAGATTCCTTGATAGAAAATCTACCTAAACTAATGAAAAACGGTAAAAAGGAAGCACAACGAATTTTAGATGGAATTTCAAACTCCAATAAGATTACATTACAGACTAATGAACTTGTTTTGCCTTCAAAAGATAGCTCTGGATTGTTTAGAGGTCAGATTAAAGATATGGGGACTAATGAATGGTTTAATAGGATAATATATGGGGATAACCTTTTAGCAATGCAGGCATTACTTGCGGGTGATGAAACAACTCCTTCATTAAGAGGAAAAATTGATTTAATTTATATAGACCCTCCTTTTGATTCAAAAGCGGATTATAGAACTAAAGTCCAGTTATGTGATTCTAATATAGAACAGAGACCTACCGTTATAGAGCAATTTGCTTATTCGGATACTTGGAAAGATGGCACTGTTAGTTATCTGCAGATGATGATACCTCGACTAATTTTAATGAGAGAATTATTATCAGAGAGAGGTTCGATATATGTGCATATTGATTGGCATGTTGGCCATTATTTAAAAATCATTATGGACGAAATTTTTGGAAGGGATAAATTTAGAAATGAAATAATATGGTATTATGGTGAAAGACAACTGCCTACTGCTACTAAATTTAACAATAAGCACGATGTAATATATTATTATTCTAAATCAGATAATCCCTATTTTAAAATGGTATATAAGCCTTTTTCAGAAAGTTACATTAAACAATTTTTCAAAAAGGATGCCGATGGGAGATATTATACTTCAACTGATGGGGGTAGGGGAAAACCTCGTTATAAAAGATATCTGGATGATATACCTGGAATTGCTATGGATACTGTTTGGGGTGATATTAAAATGATGGGTAATATCTCTATGAAAAAAGAGCGTGTTGGATATCAAACTCAAAAACCAGAGGCATTACTCAAAAGGATTATTGAAGCTTCTTGTCCTCCAAATGGTTTAGTTGCCGATTTTTTCGCGGGTTCTGGAACTACTGGTGCAGTTGCAGAAAAACTTGGAAGAAAATGGATTATGAGTGATTTAGGAAAACCCGCTTGTATGATTACTCGTAAACGTATGATAGATCAAGATTCTAAACCCTTTTTATTCCAGTCAATAGGTGACTACCAAAAAGAGCAATATGAACAATCTGAATTTAAAACAATTCGTGATTTAGCCCATGTAGTTGTTAATTTGTATGGGGCTACTCCTTTCCCTTCAAATGAGGGGGCTCCAGCTAACGCAGGATATATAAAACAATCCAGAACCCTAGTTGTAGTTGATTCTCCTTCTAAAATGACTGGATATAACACTTTGAAGCGTGCTCAAGAGTTTAGAAATTCATTCGCTGGAGGCTGGAAAAAAGTAGTAGTTCTTGGATGGAATTTTGTTTCAAACATTGGGGAGATTATTAGCAATTTAAATGATAAAAATCTTGAAGTTCTTGTGATTCCAGCTGATTTACTTGACATACTCAAGACTAAAGCAAAATATAAGAAATTAATTCAGTCAGGTAAGGTAAGATTTTCATCTCTCCAATATTTAACTGTAAAACCCGTACAAAAATCACAATATGATTCAAATAATGATAAAATAACTGTGGAGTTGGATAATTATATTTTACTCTCTCCTGAAGCGCTTCCGCTTGATGATAAGAATAAAGCTAAGTTGGATAAAGTTATTGCTGAGGACCCAATGAGTCTTATTGAGTATTGGAGTATTGATCCAGATTATGATGGTGAGGTTTTCCGTAGTAAGTGGCAGGATTATCGGCAAAATGTGGCCAATGATAATGACCCTTACAGGGTGGTCCATAAAGCAGAATTAATTATTCCTAAAGAGGATAGGAAGAGGAAGGTTTGTGTTAAGGCTGTGGATGTGTTTGGTTTTGAAAGTGCAACGGTTGTAGAGGTGGAATAGTATGTCTAGGATGGCACATCAAGGGACAAGGGATATTCCACTTCTTTTTGCTAAGGAATTAACAAAGAATGTTAAAAGAGCTTGGCGAGATGGGTCTTTTATTGAAAGTGTTACTCCAATAACTAAAGATTTGTTGAGGTTTTGGTTTAGTGATGCATTCTGTGATACTCGGAATTTCAATTTCCATGAGGGTCAGAAACAGGCAATTTTGAATACTATATATCTCCATGAGGTGTTGGGTGTTAAAAGTGTAATGGATATGTATCAGTCGGTTAGTCCAGAGTTGCTTGGAGAAATGGACCTTCTGGACTTGGAGAAAGAAAAGTATAAACATCCTAAATATGCTATTAAAATGGCTACGGGCACAGGGAAGACATGGGTTTTGCACGCATTACTTATTTGGCAGTTTTTAAATGCTAAAACTGAGAATGAATCTTCAAGAAGATATTCTAAGAATTTTTTACTTGTCGCACCGGGATTGATTGTTTATGAAAGGCTTCTTGATGCATTTTTAGGTAAAGAGCAAGTGGATGGTAATCGTGACTTTGATGAATCAGATTTTAAAACATTTGAGAAGTTATTTATTCCTCCTGCTTATAAGGATATTATTTTTGGTTTTATTCAGTCCAATGTGGTTCGTAAAGATGAAATAGGAACTAAGGTAACTGGTGAGGGACTTATAGCCATCACCAATTGGCATTTGTTAGCTGGTGAAGAGGAAAAAACTAATGATAAATCACCAATTGAGGATCCCACAGCAGTGATTAAAGATGTTCTTCCAATTACTCCTGGAAAGACAGCAGGTAATGCTTTAGATTCATTGGACAGTCAGTATCTCAGAGGTAGGGAGATAGAATATCTTGCTAATTTGCCGGATTTAGTTGTATTTAATGATGAAGCTCACCATATACATGAAGTTAAACGGGGCGGGGAAATATTTGAGGTGCAATGGCAAAGAAGTCTCCTACAGATTTCAGAGCCGAAAAAGGATAGGTTTATTCAGATAGATTTTTCAGCAACTCCTTATAGTGTTACGGGTAGTGGTCAGAAAAGGACTAAACATTTTTTCCCTTATATTGTTGTTGATTTTGACCTTAAAACATCCATTAGGCACGGTTTGATTAAAACAATTGCTTTAGATAGGAGAAAAGAAGTTGCCACAATGAAATTGGATTTCAAAGCAGTTAGGGAAGGTAAAGATGTTGTTGGTTTGTCTGATGGTCAGAAAATCATGCTTAGAGCTGGTTTACAAAAGTTAAATATTCTTGAGAGGGAATTTGTTGATTTAACTGCTGATGAAAGTGGTTTGTCCAGTAAACATCCAAAGATGATGGTTATTTGTGAAGACACTAAAGTTGCCCCTTTTGTAACTGACTTTTTAACTAAGTCCGAGGGTTTATCTGAAGATGATGTCATGGAAATACACTCAGACCGTAAAGGGAATATACCTAAACGTGAGTGGGATGAAACCAAACAGCGACTGTTCAATATTGACAAACACCAAAGTCCCAGAGTAATTGTCTCGGTTCTAATGCTCCGTGAAGGTTTTGATGTAAATAATATTTGTGTTATTGTTCCTTTAAGGTCCACAACTTCATTTATCCTCCTGGAACAGACCATTGGTCGTGGTTTAAGGTTAATGTGGAGGGAACCTATTTTTGAAGAGGTTAAAACTGAGAATAGGATAAGGTTATTGGATAAAAAGGAAGAACCAATTAATTATTTGGATATTTTGAGTATTGTGGAGCATCCTGCATTTATTGAGTTTTATGAGAAATTAATTGATGAAGGTGCAGTGGGGACTGCTGAAAAACCACCAACTGAAAGGGAGAACATCTTAGGTGACATTATTAATGTTGGATTAAGGGAAGATTATGAGAAATATGATTTATACTGGCCTTTAATTATCAGGGAGAGTGAAGAAAACCTCGCACCTACAGAATTATCTTTTGATAATATGGAGCCATTCCCTATTGCATTGGAAGACTTGGAGAATCTGATTCCTAAGGAAGGGGATGTTTTTTATTCAGAGGAAGTTACTGTTAGGACTAGGTTTGGCGAGTATTCGGTTACTGCAGAGATATTTACTGCCAATAGTTACAATGAGTTCCTGTCAAAATTAGTTAGAGGTGTAACCTCTCTTTTAATACCTGTAGGTCGTAAAAAGAAAAAGTCTTTCCCTATGATGCAGGTTAATACTGCAGAAATAGCCAAACTTACTGATGATTATATACGGCATAAGTTGTTTGATCAAGAGTTTAATCCAATGGTTGATAATAATTGGAGAATCCTCTTTTTATCTGAGTCTAAGATCCTATCACATATCATTAAAAATGTCAGCAAAGCAATTTATGAGATGCAAAAAAATGTTGATGTAACTGAAGCAGAAGTAATTAAAAAACCATTTTCGGATGTTGCAGAAATAAAAATGCGGGAGAACTTCTGCTTGGATATTTCAAAGGCCATTTATGAGAAATTAGCTTATCCCTCCAATAAGGGAGGGTTCGAAAAAGCATTCATAGAGTTTGTTGATAAAGATTCAGAGGTTCATTCCTTCCTTAAAATCAATGAAATCTACCATGATTTTGCCCATATAACTTATATACGAGAAGATGGTCTTTTATCTCATTACTACCCTGACTTCTTAGTGAGAACATCCAGTAAAGTGTATTTGGTTGAAACTAAAGCCCAAAAAGATGTAAATAACCCTAATGTGCAGCAAAAGAGAAGAGCCACTATTGACTGGATAGATAAAATAAACCAACTTAAACCAGAGGATAGGTTATACTCTCAATGGACTTATGTATTGCTTGGTGAAAACACATTTTATGAGCTGAGTGAAAAGGGTGCCGATACTGTGGATATTCTGGAATATGAGAAGAAAACACGAGGGCAAATAGAAGGCACTCTAGAAGATTATTTCATTTAACCATTCCTCTTCTTTTTTTTAGTCGCATCCTATTTTAATTACCCAACACACAGTTCTACTAATGTACTAATCCATTCATTGCTATATGTATAAATGAATTCATGTTTTGATTTAAAAATACGTTTAAAAAGATGTATTAAGTTTGAGTAGATTACCTCTCACATATAGGGCAAGTTGCACTTTTTTGGGTTAGTATTGCATTAAATTTAGTAATTTACTCATAAATATTGCAACAAATTTATTTATTTATTCATTTATTGAGTTATTGTGGGATGTGGGGGTTGGGAATAGAACTAGGCACGTATGTGGGATTCTTGTTCAGCAATGGATATTTTTAAGTGATATCGTTTAATTTTTTGAGTAATACTTTGGCAAAATTAACCGATCTATGTTATTTCTCATATTTTCACCACTTTTTGCACTGGTTATATAAAGGAAAATTAACCGCATCAATAGTGCATATATAAAGGAATGTAAAAAAGCATGTTAATTTGCCAAAATCATTAAAAACCGAAATTATTACTTTTGACTGTTAAATAAGTAGAATAAAAGAGTTTAAATACTATGTGGGTTATATTAACCTTGTTAATGTAAAATGAAATGTGGAGGGATTCCTATGTAATGCATAATTAATTGTCAATGAAGAGTAAAAACCGGTAGAAAAAAGACATATTGACAAACGACATGTTTAATAGAACGCCAGGAGGATTGGGTAATATGAATATGAAAACGAAATTTAAGTGGAAGCATGATGGAACGATTACTAGAAGTAGAAAGAAGACTATTAAAGATTGAATACTATTTTTCAAGTTTATCGTTTTATCTGGGCCCTTGTAATTACTTTCAAGGGTCCCTCCACAATAATATATAAATGGAGCAGATAAGATGAGTATAGAAATTGCATATGAAAATTTTTATGAACCTACGGAAACCCCCCAGTTCATAGAAGATTATTTCTATTGGAATAAAAGAACTTACATAAAACTAAGCAGTGGACCAACAGTCTATTTTGTTGTGGATACACACAAAAATATTTGCGAATCAGTTAGAATTAAAGAAGACAAAGATGATGGAACAAGAGAAGAAAGTTCAAAAAATAAAATGGCATATTTCTCTATTTCAGATTTAGTTGAATATCCGCCAATATATGAACTGAAAACTTCACCGATGTTTTCGTTCAAAATGACAAGTGCTGATGGTGCTAGTGATAAAATTAAACCTGCAACAATAGATGAGATAGTTGGGGATTTAAAATCACGTGGACTTTTCCATAATGCAAACAGAGCAAGGGACATTGTAACTAATGCTATTTATGCCCTTAAAATGACACAACAATATAGAGTTGAAAACCAGCCACCATACCCAGGCTTCTTTATTTTGAATGACAAACTTGTGTCCACAGAATCATACACGATACCTACTCAACAACAGATGTACAATGCATTGAAAACATTTAATGACATTGGAGAACATTATGGTAAGTTTCGCCCGAAACTGGGATATGTTGCACACTGGATGATTTTGGCACCTTTCTCTTTTGTAATCAAACAACAAGGTAAAGGAACCAAAATAAACAATTTATTCTTGTATGGAACAACACGCTATGGGAAGACGACAATTGCACATATGTCAAGTTTCATATGGTGCAGAGATAAAGAAGAACAGTTAAGTTCGGGGAGTAATGTGCACAGTCCTTACCAATATGGGAAAGCCATTTCACAAAGCACTTTTCCCATTATTGTTGATGAAGGAGAAGGATTATTCAACAGCCCTGATTTATTGAACTTAATGAAAACAGCGACCCATTCAATATCGGCAAGATCTAGGTTCAACAGTCATTTACAAAGAGATGAAGAGGTTATGGCACTTTCACCAGTCATCATAACTGCTAACTATGACAAACCGAATGACGGTGCATTAGGAGCTAGATTAGACCTCATAAAATACTTCAAAAAACGATTACGTTCTGACGAAGAGAAAAAAGCATTCATGAAAAAATTCGAACCAGACAACGATAATGGGCCTTTGAAAGTATTTAAATATATAGGAAATTATGTAGCTGCACAAATAACATCAAACCCTAAACTTTTAGAGAAAGACTGGTTAACATTATCAAAGATCCTATGGATAAATATGTACAAGCTAGCAGAGATTGATATGCCTGACTGGATGAGGAACTTCAGTTCACCTGAAGGTGTAGAAGAAGCATTTAAAGATGAAAATGACCATTACTTATCAAACATCAAATCTCTCATCTTACGCAATGCAAGAGTGGATGAATATGATGCTGAGACCAGAGATACTATACACCATATTACACCTAGGGACAAGGCACAAGATGTTGTTTTAAGGGCAAGAGAACCTTGGATTAATTTACATATGCCAACAAGGGGTCCAGATGCAAATAAAGAATTTGTGTTTATAGAAAAATCTATAGAAACTGACTTACGGCAATATAAAAATATATATATCCAGTTAGATAGGATAGCAGAGCTTCTTGGTGGTAAAGTACAAAGAAAGACCGTAAATGGCCAAAAAAGGACAGTTGCAGTCTTCGATTATGAAGAGTTTCTCAACCTATTTTAAATTGGACATGAGTAAAATAAAGGATTTAATTAGCTAAAAATGCAGATAAATCCTTTTACTCCTTATTTTTTTTTAAACTAGACTAATTGGACATCAACTGGACACATTAAAAAGTCCAGTTTTAAAGACAACTAAAACATTATCTAACGAAAAAGAGAGTTTTCTGTTCTTTTTATATTATTGGACATTAAAATAAATTATATATTATATGGAGTGATTAGATTGAAAATTATATTACATAAGGGTGTGTGTCCTGGGAATATATGTCCAGTTTGTCCAGTTATTATTGGAGAACTCAGAAGATCTATTTACCACATTTAACACCCATATGTTCTTTAAAACTGGTTGTCTAATTAAGGTCTAGTTAGTTCCATTTGTATTAGATATCAAATAAAAAGTATTACATCCGAAATAAATAGCATAAAAGGCCGTTAGAAATTATCACGCTCGTACAAAAATATATAAATGTATTAATTAATGCAACATGGTTTTTATTCTCAAATTGTATTATTAACTTGATTTCAACTTATTTTGAGCTTTAGTTGACACTTCTACAACTTCGGGTCTTTCGTCATTCAATAAATATTCTAATGGTTGAATAGCCTTCTTATCTCCGATATTTCCAAGTGCTTCGGCTGCGCGCATTCTCACTTTGTACTCTGAATCATTAAGTGCATTAATTAATGGGTCAACAGCCCTTTCATCCCCAATCCTGATTAAAGCATTTGCTGCTCTGCGTCTTACATATTTTTCTGGGTCGTTTAGTCTTTCAGTTAATGGAATTACAGCGCGAGGATCTCCTATAAGTCCAAGTGCATCGCATGCCTTTCTTATTATTACAGGATTTGGATTATTTAATGCATTTAGTAATGGATTTATTGCAGGTTCGCCTATTTTAACTATGGCTTTAACAGCTTTATTGCGAGTTTCGCTATCAGAATTGAATGTATTAATTAAAGGGATTATTGCTGGTTCCCCTATCTCTGCACATCTATTGAAATCTCTTTGACCAATCAAAAACTTAATTGAACGTTCATCCGTGTTAGGAGTCCATCCTATTTTATGTAGTGCTCTTACAGACTCTTCACGTACACTACTGTTGCGATCCATTGATGAGTTGATGAGATGATTTACTGCATTATTATCTCCGATATTTCCTAGTGCTGTAGCTGCTCGAGAGCGAACTTTGGATTCAGGATCATTAAGGGCATTGATTAACGACGACACAGCCCTTTCATCCCCAATCCTGATTAAAGCATTTGCTGCTCTGCGCCTCACAAACCTATCTGAATCAGCCAGTAATGTAGTAAGTGGTATAACAGCACGAGGATTACCCATTAAACCCAATGCATCACAACATTTACGCCTAATAACACTGTCATCGCTTACACTAGCTTCTAAAATAGGTTCAAAGGCAGGTTCTCCAATTTTAGCCAGCATTTGAACTGCATTATTACGTTCTTCACGATTATCGGAGTTGAAAAACACAAATATTATGGTTTCTAATTCGTCTGTTAACTGTTGCTTTTTAATTAAAGATTCACCATCAACGCCCATCTGTTTAAGAGCTTCAGATGCTGATAAACTTAATGCGGGGTTAGAACTCATCAATGCTCTTTTTAATGGTTCTATTGCCCGATGATCTCTTATAGTTCCGAGTGATATTGCAGAAGCTACTTGAACATCCCATTCTGGATCATCAGGATGTGGATCTATATAATAAACAGGCGGAGCTTCTAAAACTTGTATTAGTGGCCATACAGCACGAGTATCCCCTATGTTTCCTAAAATACTTGCAGCATAAGCTTGAATACATTTATTGGGATTTTGTAATGCATTAATCAACGGTTCTACAGCAATATTGCCCATATTACTTAGAACTAAAGCAGCTAGGTCTTGAACATCTTCCACATGATCGCCTAATGTTTTAATTATGGGGTCTATTGCATGGGGATCAGCAATTTTTCCAAGTGCATCTATAGAATTAATGCGCCCCATAAAGCTTTCATCATCTAAAGTTTTTATGAGGGGATTGACTGCACGTGGATCTCCAATATCTCCAAGAGCATCAACGGAATTTCTACGTACAATAAAATCTGAATCATCTAATGATTTTATCAGTGGTTCAACTGCACGAGGATCTCCTATATGTCCCAAAGCCCAACTTGAAAGGCCCCTAACTTCATATGAATCATCATTTAGAGCTTTTATTAAAGGCCCAACACTTTTATCCAATGATTGTTGAATAATGATATTTTCATTTTCTTTTAATATTCTAGCAGTATTGCCAAGGGCTTCTGCTGCTAGTGTTCTCCCAATATGATTATCAGAAGACTCCAGTGTTGTTATTAGAAAGTCAATAAACTTTTCATCACCGATATTAATTAATTCAATAACTGATTGGATCCTCACTTCAGGTTCAGGATCAGTTAATCCTGTATTAATTAACCCTTCAATATCCCCATAACTACCCATTCGGTTGATGTCTTCGATAGAAACCATGATAAAATCCCCATTATTATTTTTAATATTTTTTATAAGAATATAAATAATTAATGATGCCTAGGAATGAATTCTAGATTTATTTCATTTAGTAATACGAAAGGGTTTTTAATGTAATATTGATTATCAAATTTTTGTATTGTGATTCCATTTTGTGTGTATTATCCAATAAATTATAGTTCCTAAAACATAACATAATATATCAAATGGGTCAGAAACGCTGTTAGGTTTAATATAAACTACTAAATACTCCCATACAATGGAAACTAACAGTATGAATAATATTAAATATCTTAATGTGTATAGTTTTTTGTTATAAATGGAAAGGAGTAAATTAACATACGAAAGGAGTAAAATCGGAGCTAATAGGTCGTCAAAATAACACGAGAAAAAATAGTGTAAACTAGAGTTGTTAATTTTTAAAAAAACTAATACATTCATGAAATGTAGGATCACACAAGTAATGAAAATCGAAATATTTTCTAACCTATGTAACTTTTTTAAATTACTATATATTTTGGGAATATTCATTTAACTCGGGATTCTTCTTAAAAAGAAAAACAACATTAATATCCTGAATAAACACCTGAGTTTCCTCCTAATGGACAACAACAAACTGCCAAAATAAGTACCGCAAGTATAATTGCTATTGTAATTACTATTATCATAACAATTGGATTTTGATTAGCCATTTAAATACACGCCCAACAATTATATCAGTCATCAAAATATTGTATTAATGTATACTTTAATGTTTTACTATAAAAATACATATCATTTAACAATGTATTAAGAAAAAAAACTATTTTCTCCGTAAATAAAAAAGTATGGCCAGTTATTCACTGGCTGATGTATTTTCTGGAACTGGTTTTGAATACTTAAAAATCTCTTCAATGCATAAATGACAGACTTTCCGTTCCCCACTTGTCATTTTATCGTTTATACGAAATTTTTGACCACACACAACACAAGTTTTTAGTTTCATTGGTGGAGAATTTAATCTCCCTTTTACTTCATATGCCCAAGGAATACTACAAAATGCTAATGATGCAATTAAGCCACCAACATCGCCAATAACAAAAGAAATACTCACAATGAGGCCTGTGATACCTATTCCGAATTTAATATCTTCATCCATTTTTCGTCACCTTTTATGTTATTTTCAAAAAATGGTTTAAGAGAGACTTTCAATCTCCCTTATTATTGCTTCTGCAGTGGATACGACTTTTTTGCCCCTACCACGGAGCTCTTCAGTACTACTACACCATGATCTGATATAATATTGAGATTTATCATTTTGCAGGCCTAGATATCTGGTCACAAGATGTGAAACACATTCACTTTCTATTTCCTTGATTCCTTTGTCTAAATCACTACCTACATGTCCCAGCTTGTAATGGGCTATCTCATGAATCAAAGTAGCCACCATTGCAGCTTCATTATCTTTAGGCGCAACTAAAATACGTTCTTTATTAACATTAGCATTGCTCGTTCCGGAATACTGGACAATCACAGGTAATGGACTTATCTGTTTAATCTTATCAAATGAAATATCACCTTTAACCTTGTCCGGATGCCCGAATTCAAGGTTTTCACCTTCAGTCTGGTTTACATCAAAGACATTCACATATTTGAACCCCTTAACAATGTACATGTCTTCATCTGTATCTTTATCCTTCACTTTCCTTTTTAATGGAGCTAAAATTCTTATAGCTTTTTCACCTTTGCATACAGTTCTACCGAGCTTTTGCCAATTCTTAAATCCACTCAACATACTTACTTGAGGATACTGCGCCCATGCGAGGATGACATTCCCGATGCTGTATTCATGTAGATTCAGGTTAGAGCTCCAAAGACTAATAAACTCATTTACTGCATCTATATCTTGAGAAAAAGCCCCATCGATGACTTCATCTAGTTTGTCCACTAAAAACGCACTTAGTTCCTTTCCTTTCAGTTCCTTTGGTATTTCCATGCTATCCTCTCCTTGTTTTTTTATTAATCACCAAAGGAGTAGATAGAGCTAGAAAGCAATACACAAGCTAATACATACATAAATCGATGGAAAGAAGGTACGGAAACACATCCACGTCGACTTGTGGGGTACCCGGGTCTTTTTTCTCTGCTAGTTTTTCAAAGCCAAGATAAAGGAGTCCCTTGAATTATTGCGGAAAATAATAAATGATATAATAAAAAATTATAAAAAAGTAATAAAAGAAGTTATATTATTTAGTGTCTGATAATTTTACTCAGATGCAGGCTCATACTCATCCCATGTATCTAATATAATCCTCTCTTTTTCATTTGGATTTTCTTTTAAGCGTTTTACAGCTTCATTTACTATATCCTGAAAGTTATCAAGATCTACATCAGATTTTATTACTTTTTCTTCTTCTATGGCTTCTAATCTCGCTTTAAGATCATAAATGACAGAATTTAAGCTATTTATTTCCTTGTCTTTTTGGTGCAACTTTTGATTTATCTCTTTATACTCAGGACTAGTATAATCCTTCATTTTAATTTCATCAATAGATAAGAACGGATAAGCCTGTTTATATCTTTCTAAATATTTTTTTTTCATCAGGAGCGTTGTAAGCCTGTGAAATTCTATCAGGTACATGACCCGCCAGATAATCAGCCAATGCAAGGTCTCCTGTGTTATTGGATATTGTAGATATAAAATACTTTCTCAATCCATGACTTCTATGCCTTCTAAAAGCACCGCTCTGGTGAGAAAAATTATTTCTTTCACCTAATTTAGTAAAAATCTTTGTAAATCCACGGGTAGTTAATTGATCCCCATATCTATTCACAAAAACAAGCCCATCAATTTCAGGATGAATTTTAGGATTTTTACTCTCTAATCTAGCTTTCAAATAAGCAAAAATTCTTTTGTGAGCCTCCGGAGGTAAAAAACAAAAATGTAAGTGATTAGACTTTTGTCGTTTAATATAAAGAGTAAGGAATGTTTCTTTTATTTCTCTCTCACTATCAAGAAGTTCCTGTAAATTATTAATAGGCCTATCAATCTCTTTTTCAATACTATTAGCAATCTTACGTATAGTTAATTTCCGTATCTCATTTTGAGCCAGGCCAGTTAGTGACATAGTATAAACAATGACAGCATCTCTCAAATTAGCTACATCAATCATCTTAGAAATTTCCTCCCTAGTTAAAATAGGGCCTTGGTTCTTTTCTAAAACTGTATTTCCCTTCTTTTTGGCAATAAAAGGAGTTTCAACATCAAACGTTTCATAAAAAGATAAAATTGCAGCTAAACGATTATTGAATGTCCCAGGAGAGTTCCCAATTTCTTCCAAATGGCCAATATATGAAATAATATGTGAAGTAATTTTACGCTGCCGTAAAATCTTCCCAGAACTTTGTTCTTCCTCTGCTTCTTTTAATAACGTTTCAGGCGTGTATTCTGCACCATCTCGATTTAAAAAATTTATATACCTATTTATAGAATCTTTATAACCTTTACGAGTATTTTTTGCGAGACCGCGCCGTGAAAACCAATCCATTAGAACAATATCGCTTTCTATCATAGTATTATATTGAACTTTCTCCCTATTATATCCCCCTGGAGTTTAATATAATAAGTATTATACTCCCTGGTTTGCATATCTTTTTTATATTAGATATGGCTTTTTTCCAGTCTTGCACATGTTCCAGCATTTCAGTGGAAATCACAAGGTCAAAACTATTCTTTTCGAAGCAATTA
>Ga0134091_1001974_pt1 | contig 14911 bp, 11 predicted proteins | sample 2_5taG_FD_94451 | JGI IMG/M metagenome (GOLD analysis project Ga0134091, IMG submission 94451) | Switchgrass degrading microbial communities from high solid loading bioreactors in New Hampshire, USA - 2_5_20_6_A2 metaG | ecosystem: Engineered > Bioreactor > Semi-continuous > Anaerobic >...
AGGAACAAGGAATTCAGGCAGCAGCTTGAGGAGATGTCGGCCAGGATCTCGGAAATGGTTGAGATGATTCCCGTGACAAGGGCCCATGCGCTGGAAGATGTGGAACTTGAAAGGATGAAGGTACAGCTTGAAAAGGTCAGGGAAAGCGGTTACCGTCTCGATATGGCGCAGGCGTTTTTCGGTTCATCGGCCTGGGTGTCCTTCCATTTCTTCCAGACGGCCTGTCTGGTATTCAGCATAATACTGGCCTACAACAAGGTCATAACAGTCGGAGATGTGACGCTGTACCAGGGCTTTTTCAGCTCCATTCTCTCGTCGGTCAACAGTATTATAAGCGTATATCCCAATATTGCGAGGGGTTTTGAAGCGGTAAATTCCATAAACGAACTTCTCTCTGCCGATGACGTGGAGGATTACAGCGGCAAAAAAGAAGTAAAATCGGTTGAAGGGGAAATCGTGTTTGAAAATGTCAGCTTCAAATACCCAGATTCGGACGAATGGGTGCTGAAGGATTTCAGCCTTCATGTCAGGAAAGGCGAGTGCATCGCCATTGTAGGCGAGTCGGGGGCCGGCAAATCGACCCTTATGAATCTTATAATAGGTTTTGAAAAACCGGTGAAAGGGAAGATCTATCTCGATGGAGAGGATTTCTCAAATATAGATATGAGAAGCTACAGGAAGCACCTTGCTGTCGTCACCCAGGACAACATACTCTTTTCGGGCTCCATACTGGAGAACATAACATACGGGCTTCCCCGTGTGGACAGGGAAAGGCTGGACATGATCCTGGAAGCCGCCAATGTAAAGGAGTTTGTTGACAGGCTTCCCGACGGAATATACACAAGGGTTGGCGAATATGGCGGAAAACTTTCAGGAGGACAAAGGCAGCGCATTGCAATCGCAAGGGCTCTTATCCGGGATCCGCGGATCATTATTTTCGATGAGGCCACTTCTGCCCTTGACAATATTTCGGAGCATCATGTCAAGGAGGCAATGAAAAACCTCATCAAGGGACGCACGACGTTTATAGTCGCCCACAGGCTTTCGACCATCAGGGACGCCGACAGGATTGTGGTGATGAAAAACGGTGAATGTGTTGAATGCGGAACCTATGAGGAACTGATGGATCTGAAAGGCGAGTTTTACAATCTCAACAATATTCAGGCATAAAAGCCTGTTACCTTTCAGCATTTCTGTTTTTCCCGGGAAATTCATTTATGAATTTTACATGGAAGGATAATGGGTGAAGAGTCTTAAAATCTGTTGACACAATATATAGTGCATGTTAAAATAAAAACTAACAAAATATAGGTGTTGCGGCTGCCTGCTGCAGCGGATTTAAAAAGCAGGGAAAGGCCTGCGCGGTTGTACCATTCAGTAGTCAAATATGGCCTCTTGACTTAAGGTCGAGAGGTTTTTGCAATTAATCAGAGCTGAAAAAATCAATAAACTTAAGAAAAGGGATGTGCATGGGATGATTACAAAAATAAGGAAGAGGGACGGAAGGGAAGTACCCTTCAACATCGAGAAGATTGTCAATGCCATTTTCAAGGCTACAAGGGCCGCAGGCGAGGAGAGTTATTCAACCGCGCTGGAACTGGCCGAAAGAGTTGTTGAGGAGCTCAACAAAAGTCCCGAAAAAAAGATTCCCGGCGTGGAAGATATCCAGGATGTCGTTGAAAGGGTACTGATTGAAGCCGGACATGCGGAAACCGCCAAGAAATACATACTCTACAGGGCTGAGCGTACCCGAATCAGGGAGATGAATACCCGGCTCATGAAAGTCTACGAGGAACTGACTTTCAAGGAATCCAAGGACAATGATCTAAAAAGGGAAAATGCCAATATTGACGGCGACACCGCCATGGGAACCATGCTCAAGTATGGTTCGGAAGGCGCAAAGCAGTTCTACGAGATGTTCATACTGAAACCTGAACATGCAAAGGCCCATAAAGACGGGGATATCCATATACATGACCTTGATTTTCTCACCCTTACAACAACCTGCTGTCAGATTGACATTCTCAAGCTTTTCAAGGGTGGCTTCAGCACAGGGCACGGTCATCTCAGGGAGCCCAACGATATCCAGAGCTACTCTGCCCTGGCATGCATAGCCATCCAGTCAAACCAGAACGACCAGCACGGAGGCCAGAGCATACCGAATTTTGATTATGGCATGGCCCCCGGGGTTGCGAAAACTTATTCCAGGCTTTACAGGGAAAATCTTTCAAAGGCACTGGAACTGCTGGCCGGCATCGAAAATGCGGCGTCAGTGGTTGATAACGTCTCAGTGAGGATCAGGGACGAATACAATCTTTATCCTTCCCTGGTTCCCAATGAAGAATATGCCAGACTGGAGCGGGAATTCCTTGCCGAATATGTGCACGATGTTTCCGCCATTGAGAAGGCGCAGGCGTTTGCCTGCGGGAAGGCATACGGTGAAACTGACAGAAAAACATATCAGGCAATGGAAGCCTTTATCCACAACCTGAATACCATGCACAGCAGGGCGGGGGCACAGGTTCCTTTCAGTTCCATAAACTATGGAACCGATACCTCCCCCGAGGGAAGAATGGTCATCAAGAACATTCTCCTTGCCACCGAGGCAGGTCTTGGCAACGGGGAAACTCCCATATTCCCGGTACATATTTTCAAGGTAAAGGAAGGGATAAATTACAATCCGGGGGATCCCAACTATGATATGTTCAAGCTTGCCTGCAGGGTCAGCGCAAAGAGGCTGTTCCCCAACTTCTCATTCCTGGATGCGCCCTTTAACCTCAAATATTACAAGCCCGGAAGGCCTGAGACTGAAATTGCCTACATGGGCTGCAGAACGAGGGTGATAGGAAATGTCCATGATCCCTCGAGGGAAATAATATACGGAAGGGGAAACCTGAGCTTCACGACAATAAACCTTCCGAGAATTGCCCTTAAGAGTAACGGCGACATAAACGCGTTTTTCAATGAGCTGGATGAAAAGATTGACCTGGTAATTGACCAGCTCCTTGAAAGGTATGAGATCCAGGCCCGCAAGAAGGTCAAGAACTTCCCGTTCCTGATGGGACAGGGCATTTGGATAGATTCCGACAGGCTTGGCTGGGAAGATGAGATAAGAGAGGTCCTGAAACACGGGACCCTCACGGCGGGCTTCATCGGGCTTGCGGAATGCCTGAAGGCCCTGACCGGAAAGCATCATGGCGAATCTGAAGAGGCCCAGCAGCTTGGCCTCAAAATCGTGGGACATATGCGCAAGCGCATGGACGAGGCCAGCAGGAAATACAACATGAACTTCACCCTCATAGCAACACCTGCCGAGGGCCTTGCGGGAAGATTTGTCAGGATGGACAGGAAGATATTCGGAAGCATTGAGGGTATTACAGACAGGGACTATTACACTAACAGCTTCCATGTCCCGGTCTACTACCCGATAGGCATTTTCGACAAGATAAGGATTGAGGCCCCCTACCATGAGCTTACCAATGCGGGACATATAACATATGTCGAGGTGGACGGGGATCCGACACAAAACCTGGAAGCCTTCGAGAAGATCATCAGGGCAATGAAGGAAGCCGGGATCGGTTATGGATCCATTAATCACCCGGTGGACAGGGATCCTGTATGCGGCTACACAGGCATCATTGGCAATAAATGCCCTTCCTGCGGAAGGGAAGAAGGGGATGTCAAGTTCGAGAGGATAAGGCGTATCACTGGATACCTGGTAGGGACCCTCGAAAGATTTAACGACGCCAAGAGGGCAGAGGAACGCGACCGGGTAAAGCATATGTCCTTCAAATGTTAGGGACAGGGATTGCTGGTACGGGGGGACAGGCCCCTTGTACCGGTGTGCCACTCCCACGCCCACAGACAATGGTGATTGCAGATGAATGTAAGAATTGCAGGAATAATAAATGAGTCAATAGTGGACGGGCCTGGAATCAGGATGGTGATCTTCGCGCAGGGCTGCAGGCACAGGTGCGAGGGCTGTCATAACCCAGAGACCCATTCCTTTGACGGCGGAAGATTAGTGACGGTGGATTCAATACTTGAGCAGGCCAGGGCAAATCCATTGCTGGACGGCCTGACACTAAGCGGGGGAGACCCTTTTGAACAGGCCGAAAGCTTTGCCGTTCTTGCCAGGGAAGCAAGAAAGCTGGGGCTGAATATAATGACTTATACGGGCTACACTTATGAATACATTGCTGAAAACGCCCCAAAACACAGGGGATGGAAAGAGCTTCTCGATGAGACCGACATTCTTGTTGACGGACGATTTGAGCTGGAGAGAAGAAATCTGCTGCTGAAATTCCGCGGCTCTGAAAACCAGAGGATCATAGACGTCAAAAAGTCAAAGGCGGAGAACAGGGCTGTTATCATAGAGTTATAAAAGATTTAACAAGTCGGTTATATTTTAGAATTTCATTGAAGTACCGGAGTTGAGCGACGGTAAAATAGAGCTTTGCAGTGTTGCAAAAAATCCTGCCATTCCGGAAAAGAAATGGGTTCCGGGCTATCAGTTTGAAATCCGCCGTGAAGGCAAACGTGCCGGCGAGGTCAACCTTCGTATAGGTTATACAGATGGTCTGTATTACAGCGGTAATATAGGATATATGGTTGATAAGCAGTACCGTGGGCATGGTTATGCAGAAAAGGCCTGCCGGCTGCTTGTACCGGTAATCCGGGCCCATGGGATGAAGAAGGTATTGATTACCAACAACCCTGAAAACATAGCCTCCAGGCGTACATGTGAAAAGCTTGGAGCCAAGCAGATTCTTTATTAATGCTGACGCCCCGGCCTCTTAATATAGTTAGAAGCTGTCTATATGTTCTATATACTTTTTCTGGCACCATATCGCCTCAATATATAAAAGCCCCCGGGCCCGAAGGTCACCGGAGGACATTAAAAATGGCGGAGAGTCAGGGATTTGAACCCTGGGTACACTTACGTGTACACTGGTTTTCGAGACCAGCTCCTTCAGCCACTCGGACAACTCTCCACATAATCTGCTTATTAAAATTCCTGCCTTTACGGCATTAACAAACTATCGTGCATATAGGTTCTGCATGCGATTAGTCATGCGTAATTATTATAAGGCATACCTTTATTTTTAGCAACAGTATAGTTTTTGCAATTCTTAAGAACGGCTTGCCCTGTTTACTGTCAAAGCCTCTTATCTTAAATTTCTGAAAAATTCCTTCAGCGGTTTCTCGCAGGCTTCTTCCATAATGCCTGCATATATGATCGGGGTATGGTTGAATTTTCCATCCCTGAACAGGTCAATTACCGAGCCGCAGGCTCCTCCTTTCGGGTCATATGCTCCGAAATACACTGATCTTATCCGTGAGTTTATGATGGCTCCTGCGCACATGGGACATGGCTCAAGGGTAACGTAAAGGTCGCAGTCACTGAGCCGCCAGGTGCCAAGAATCCTGCAGGTTTCCTCAATGCATAATATTTCGGCATGGTAAGTGGCCTGGTTTCTGGTTTCCCGCAGATTGTGGGCGCGGGAAATAATCCTGCCATCCCGGACAATCACTGCTCCTACCGGAACTTCCCCAACCTTCAGCGCTTCATAGGCTTCCTTGATTGCTTCAATCATAAAAGGATTTTCCATACATATCAACCTTTTAGGACTATCTAAGTATATACAGCCGGCAAAAATCATTTTAATTTTATCAGATAAAGGCTGATACCGGTATTATATTTTGTTTTTGCACATAAAATTTACTATGCTGAGTGGATTATATGATATTTTAAGGCGACTGGCAGACAGATCAGGCATGCATTTCAGCAGACCGGGCGGTGTGAAGGCGGACATTGCCGGGGGAATAAACAGTTTATCTTCGATAGTAAACCGCCTGTATAAACGTGTTGTCCGGCAAAACGTGTTTTCAGGCCGGTCAAATATATCCGGCGGCCGTTCAAACCTTTATGGCAGCCGTTCCAATGCTCATGCCTTCAGTCCGGATATACGGGGGAGCTTCCCAGCCATGCGGGGGAAAAGCATAAATATGCGCTTCAATCAGCTTAACAGACGGATTTACAGGTCAGTCAGGCGTTCGGGCTTCGGCGGGTATTTTAGCTGGAATAGATACAGGATGCTGAGTATAAAGGACCTGCTTCTTTATATTCTGCCGCTCTTATTGCTCATCCTGATACTTCCGCCCCTGGAGAGGAAAAAAGATGATATTGCGTCTTCCATTTCCTATGTGGAGGAAGAGGACAATACAGGCGGCAAGGTTATTGAAATTACGGTCTACAATACCTCCAGGTCGGCTATTGAACCTTTTGAACTTGAAGAATATGTCGTGGGTGTCGTCGCTGCCGAGATGCCAGCTTCTTTCCATGAGGAGGCTCTGAAAGCCCAGGCGGTTGCAGCCAGGACTTTTGCACTGAGCAGGATGAAAGGTCTGTACGGTTCTGCCGAACAGCATTACGGAGCCCATGTCTGCACTGATCCGGGGCATTGCCAGGCATGGATATCAAAAGAAAGGTACCTTGAGCTGTATCATGACGAATATGGTTATGAAAAGATAAGAAAAGCCTGTGAGGCCACAAAAAATATAGTGATGACCTATGACGGGGTCCTGATAAATCCTCTTTATCACGCCAACAGCGGCGGGGTCACCGAAGATATTGAAGCAGTCTGGGCGGTATCCGGAGAGGTGCCGTATCTTAGAAGCGTGTACAGTGTCGATGAAAGTCAGTATTCCCAATACATATCGGTGGTAAATTTCACATGGGATGAAATCAGGGAAAAATTAATGCAAAAGTATCCGGAAGATGAAGTGGAAAATAATTTTGCAAAGGAAATAGAAATAATGTCCTACAGCGCAAGCGGCAGGGTGGAAGAGATAAGGATCGGCAATATACATATGCCGGGCACTGAGTTCCGTGAACTTCTGGATTTGCGGTCCACAAATATTGAAATAGATTTTCCCGATCCAGATACGGTAGAGATTACCACAAGAGGTTATGGACATGGCGTCGGAATGAGCCAGTGCGGGGCCGATGTCCTTGGAAAAAACGGTTATAAATTCAATGAGATTTTGGTATATTATTACACAGGAATTATGGTTGAAGAAATAAAACAATAAAGTATAATTCACCTTCCGTTGGCAATAATACAAAACGGAGGTGGAAACTGTGAATAACAAAGGAAGCTTTAGAGAAGACAATTCTTTTGGTAAAAAGCTTACGAGATTTTTCAAGGAGAGCGGTTTTTATATTGCAATAGTAGTGGGATTATGTGTTCTGGCTGCGGGCGCTGTATATTTTTCAACAAATCAGATACTTACAGATCCCGAACCGAATCAGGCGCAGGAAAACATGCCCGGGGAAGACAACATCATAGGAAAAATAGATTTTAATGTACCGGAAGAAGAGGATGAAGATTCCATTATTGGCTCCACAGAAGACAATACAGGCACTGATAACGCTGACGACGGTCCGTTATGGGGACTGGATGAAGAGCCTCAGGAGATTATCGATGAAGAACCTTCTTCAGAAGACATATCAGAGCCCAATGAACAAATGGCCGGCGGACAGGAACAGGCTAAAGTTGAACCGAAGCCCGAGTCTGAATCCGAAGACGTGGCAAAGGAAACATCGGGGAATACAGGCTCAGCCATTGATGATAATTCCGCCACCGAAGATGTGGTGCTGGCCATAGTAAGACCTGCATTTATCGCTCCCGTGGACGGACCTGTTCAGTCTGAGTATTCAATGGACAAGCTTGTTTTCTCTCCTACATTCAATGAATGGCGTATACACAGCGGAGTAGACATTGCAGCACCCCGGGGAGAGGTGGTACGTGCTGTAGGCGACGGTGTGGTACTGGAAATCAAGAATGACCCGCGGTTTGGGTTTACTGTAGTGATAGACCACAAGAACGGATATAAATCCCTCTATGCAAATCTCGCAAGCGACAAGACCTTGCAGGTCGGGCAGGAAGTCAAGCAGGGAGATCCTATCGGATCAGTAGGCTCAACTGCAATATTTGAAAGCGCAGAACCCACGCATCTGCATTTCGAACTGTACAAGGAGAACAAACTTGTAGACCCCGCAGATTATATAGATTTGGCCAAAGAATAAATCGACCCGGAAGCAATAAGAACACATAATTATATATGAAGAGAGGCAAACTTTGCCTCTCTTTTAATTGTTTTTACAATTTTTTTTGACAAAATTCGATGGCAGTCTTTGACAATTATATAAGCAGAATATATAATGAAACTATACTGGATTGCTGGCAAAAGGGGGCAATTTTGAGTGAAGAAGATAGATTTTGGAAGTCTTTTCAAAAAGAAGAAAGAACCAAAAATAAAAATTGTCAAGAATAAGACAAAGACAAAGTCAGGCAAATTCTCAAAGTCCTTGTACAGTATCCGGACAAAACTTGTTTGCGGATTTATTGCTACCGTAATTCCCATTTTGCTTCTTGGTTACCTGTCCTATAACAACGCTACCAAGGCAATTACTGATGCAGCTTCGGAAGCCACGCTGGAAACAGTAAAACAGGTCAACAAATACCTTGGCGCGTCCCTGGACAGGATAAGCGATCTGGCTCTCCAGATAATGATAGACAAGGATTTTCAGACATACCTGTCCAGTGTCAACAAGGAATATACCATTGAAACCATAGAGGCAAGAAACAAAATAAGCACTGCTTTAAACAACTACGCATTCAGCAACAGCGACATAGATCAGATATCTGTCATACTTGACAATAACAGGTCATTCTTTACCGGAAACAGTTCTTTAGGAATTGACGCTTTCAAAGACATAAAAGAGACAGAAACCTTCAAAATGGCAGTGGAGAAAGGCGGAGAACCTTTCTGGGCAGGCTATCACACTGATATAGACCAACATACCTCCAAATACCTGGGAAGCTCGGATACATACAGACTGTCGCTTATCCGTGGATTAAAGAGCATGTACGGAAGCGATATAATCGGACTTATGATGATTGACCTCAGAAGTTCGTTTATTGCTGAAGCTCTTAAAGGGATAAATCTCGGTGATGACAGCCAGTTGCATCTCATTACTCCTGACGGCAGGGAGCTGGGATTCATAATCAAAGACGGGGAAAGCGTTCCACTGGAAGAAGCCGGTGAGGAGAATAAGCTGGTTAACGCGTCTTTCTTCTCAAAAATCACTGAAAGCACAGAAACAGAGGGTTCTTTCATTGATACATACAAAGATACCGAATACCTGATCCTTCACTCACACATCGGAAAAACCGGCCTTGTGCTTGTCGGCCTTGTTCCCACCGTCAACTTTACGGAGCGGGCTTCAGGCATACAGGGCATAACAATGGTTGCCACAATCGTAGCCGTTATATTTGCACTGGTCATGGGACTGTTTATGGCAATCAGCATGGGCAAGGCCATCTCTAAAATTATCAAGATACTCCATCAGGCTGCCGAAGGCGACTTCACGGTACAGTTAAAGGCTGAAAGACGGGATGAACTCGGAGTTCTCGCCCAGAATTTCAACATGATGATAGAGAAGATGAGAGAGCTTATCGTAGGTGCTGCAGGAACCGCCCAGAGCGTTATTACTTCTGCGGCTACGGTAGCTGCAACTTCAAAAGACGTCGCCCATGTTTCACAGGAAGTGGCAAGAGCCGTCGAGGAAATCTCAAAAGGCGCAACAGTCCAGGCTGCTGATGCGGAGCAGGGTTCCACCAAAATAAGGGATCTTGCAGTAAGGATAAATGCGGTTTCTGAATTTGTAGAGGCAATTAAGACCTATACCGGAGATACAATTAATCAGACCAAGCAGGGCGTTGACCTGATAGCAGATCTTGAAAACAAGGCTAAGGAGACTACCCAGACCACCAGGGCGATTATAGAGGACATCCAGTCCCTTGACAGGAATTCCAAGAATATCGGTCAGATTGTAAAAGTCATTGACGGTATTGCCGACCAGACCAATCTCCTTGCGCTGAACGCCGCAATAGAGGCTGCAAGGGCAGGAGAATCAGGCCGCGGTTTTGCAGTTGTCGCTGACGAAATCAGAAAGCTTGCGGAGCAGTCCGCAATGGCTACAAAAGAAATCAGCAAAATCATTCAGGAAAACCAGAACCAGACAAAGATTGCAGTTGAAAGGGCCATGTCCACTGAAGAGATTATCAAATCCCAGAATGCCGCAGTTGCAAATACAATGGAGGCATTCTCAAAGATATCGGCTTCAATGGAGGCTCTTGTTGAAAAGGTCAAGGATGTCACCGCAGGCGTTGATGAAATGAACAAATACAAGGACGAAGCGGTCATATCAATACAGAATATTTCAGCGGTCTCCGAGGAAATTGCCGCTTCAACCGAGGAAGTTTCAGCTTCAACGGAGGAGCAGCTTTCCAGCATAGAGGAACTTGCATCCTATGCCCAGCAGCTTAACGAAGCCGCCCAGGAACTGCAGGAGGCCATCAAGAGGTTTAAGGTTGAGTAAGTTCAGCCCGGTATGGTGGGTTAGATTTTCATTATTGAAAACAGGTCTGCGGTACGGGCAGCACAGAACTCAGGAATTGGCAGGAGTACTGTGCAACTGGTATTAATACGATGGAATTTTACCTGATGACGAAAGATAACTTGAAGACAGAGCCATTCAGGCTCTGTCTTATTAAGGTTCTATAAGTGGTCAAAAGCAAGGAAATTGCGGCTCAGAAAATGTTTTTGATACACAATACTCTTGGAGAAGACGCAAAGATTTTTGCGCCTGAAGAAACTCCTTCTCCGGCAGAGCTTTTTAAACGCATAAACCGAAATCATGAAGAAGAAGAGGAAGAAAGCCTGCTTACTTCAATCCGCAAGGAATTCTATGAAATCAAAGAAAAATACCCGGAAGTGGTAAATGGAATTTCAGATTTTCCAGCCCGCGTCAAGACTGCAAAGCTTGCAGAACAGAATCAATTGCTGGTTTTTCGGAAAAAAGGATTACAATTGTTTATTCATGCTGTTCAGGATACTGCAGCAGAAAAGCTTGAAGTACAGCCAGTCCTTTTTGATGAGGCGCGTAAATTATTGCATGCCAGCCTGATACTACCCGCCAGCCGTTAAGTGACAGATTTTGGCCTGCCTATGACAAGATAAAGGAAAGGGCATGGGTAAGTGCTACTGTTCCACATTTTGAGTCGGCATAGGTTTCAGAGTTGGGCTCGGACATAATAGCTCTTGTAGAGGCAATATTTACAATGGAGCCGCCTTCTCTCCTAAAATTTCATCAATATCTGCAACGACTACATTTGCCCTTTTTCTGCATACAGCATGGCAACTCCCTTGCCGATATCCTCATGAAGTGCCATTTTGGATTACGGCAAAAATGCTTCAGGCATTGGTTTCTCTGAATCTCTATTAAATAACGGATTATAAATGCCATGTTATTGCTTGGTTGCGCTTATGAAACATGGGCTGTACGCAGTTTAACCGGCTAAAAGGTAGACTTAGAGTAAAACTTTCATAGGCAAAAATAAAAAGCCTACCGCCGTTGAAAACTACATAAAGAATAGCATTGCTGGAGTAATAGTATATAAAAACAGAGATAACGTAATCTTTCCTGCACCTACTGAAGGAATAGAATACAGGGATTTAGGTACTATGGAAAGGAATGTAGATATATTTGCAAAGCGTATGAAAGGGTCAAAAAGATGGAGTGAAAAAGAGCAGAAATTGAGCTGCAGGAAAGGGATAGTTGCCAACGATTACTTGACTCAAACGTTAACAGAACAGAATATATGTCCATGAGTGAAATTATACCATAATATAATTTGAAGCATTGATATAAAACTTTGCTCCAGGGGTTATAGCCTTCCGTGTTCTGACATATAGATAGTATCGGGACATCAAGCCTTTTAAGGCGCTGTGCGGGAGGCTGGCGTATGAGGCACTACATTCAGGAACGCGCCTTGGAGCTTGGGAGCTTCATTATTGAAAACAGGTCTACGGTACGGGCGGCAGCACAGAACTTCGGAATTAGCAAGAGTACTGTGCACAAAGATGTAACTGAAAGACTTGCTAAACTTGATCCGATAATGGCGATGCAAGTAAAGAGAATACTGGACAAAAACAAAGCGGAACGTCACATCCGCGGCGGCGAAGCAACAAGGATGAAATATTGCAAGGATAGCAGCAGAAAAGTCGGTTAGCACCGACTTTTTGCATATGGTTAAAATTCCTGAATATTCCTTATTTCCTATTGATATATGGGAAATATATTGATAAGATAGAAGTTGTATACAATTGATAAATGTATAAAGATAAAGGAGTTGTAGATCTTGGGTCTTGGATTGGATATTGGTATTGACCTGGGCACTGCTTCGGTGCTTGTGTACGTGAAAGGCAAGGGAATTGTCCTGCAGGAACCATCGGTAGTGGCCATAGACAAGAATACTGAGAAAATACTGGCCGTTGGTGAAGAAGCCCGCAGGATGCTTGGAAGGACACCGGGGAACATTGTCGCAATCCGTCCGCTGAAGGATGGAGTAATATCTGACTACCATTTTACTGAAAAAATGCTCAAGCATTTTATCAACAAGGTTTGCGCCAAAAGCTTTTTCAAGCTTTTCAAACCCCGTGTAATGATCTGTGTTCCTTCGGGCGTGACCGAAGTCGAAAAAAGAGCCGTGGAAGACGCAGCGCTTCAGGCAGGCGCAAGGAAGACCTACCTTATTGAGGAACCCATTGCTGCAGCCATTGGTGCCGGTATTGACATAACCAAGGCCTGTGGAAGCATGGTGGTGGATATTGGCGGCGGAACTACCGATATAGCTGTTATTTCTCTGGGCGGCATTGTTGTAAGCTCGTCAATCAAAGTCGCCGGTGACAAATTCGATGAAGCCATAATCCGCTATATGCGCAAGAAGCATAATGTTATGATTGGCGAAAGAACGGCGGAAGATCTGAAGATTAATATAGGAACCGTATTCCCGAGAAAAGAGGACGTAAGTATGGAAGTAAGGGGAAGGAACTTGGTCTCGGGACTTCCCAAAACAATAAGGGTTACTTCCTCAGAGATCATGGAAGCGCTTGAAGAACCGGTTTCCAGCATTGTAGAGGCTGTCCATTCCGTGCTTGAAAGAACCCCGCCCGAGCTCGCGGCAGATATAAGCGACAGGGGAATAGTCATGACCGGCGGCGGCAGCCTTGTTTACGGCATGGACAAGCTCCTCCAGCAGAAAACAGGCATCAATGTGATAATTGCCGACGACGCGATATCCTGTGTGGCTATAGGCACGGGCAAGACACTGGATCATCTTGATTTTCTGAAGTCAAGCTATTTTACCGAAGAATCCCGGTATATGGTGTAAGAAATCCAAAACTTCATGAGGTGCAAGATATATAAAAGGACAAGGGCAGTTATACCTTGTCCTTTTAATATTTATATACTCAAATAAACTCTAATGTTTATACTGTGCAAAGCCGATATATAGTTTGAGAACCAAGCCCAAAGGAGTCTTACTTATGATAAGAGGTCTCTATACATCAGGATACGGTATGATGACACTGAACAGGAAGATGGACGTCATAGCGAACAACATGGCAAATGTAAATACGAACGGATTTAAAAAGGATACCGTAGTGTTTGAGGAATTTTCCGAAGTGCTGGTAAAACGTTTCTTTGATCCCGGCAATGTTCCTCCGGGAAGACCTGCGGATGTAGGGGAAATGGCCCTTTTCAATGACATAGCGCAGGTTCACACCGATTTTACCCAGGGAACTCTTGAGCATACAGCTCTGAGTACAGATCTGGCAATAAGCGGGGATGACAGCGCGTTTTTCTGTGTCGCCGTTCCTGATGCCAACAATGTATACCGTGAGTATTACACCCGTGACGGCTCCTTCAAGCTGGATGCAGAAGGAAGGCTGGTCACCCGGGACGGGTATATTGTCATGGGCATGAACGGGGCCATTGTTCTGGAAGGTTCGGATTTTACGGTCACAGAGAATGGCGAAGTGGTGCAAAACGGTGTCACGATAGATGTCCTGAGGATACGCAAGTTCGAAAATCCTGAGTCCCTCAGAAAGTTCGGCTATAATCTGCTTACTGCCACCGAAGAAAGTGTGGACGGCGCTTTCGAAGGGACCATAAAGCAAGGTTTTGTAGAGTGTTCGAATGTCAATTCGGTTTATGAAATGGTGGATATGATTTCTGTCCTGAGGGCTTATGAATCAAATCAGAAAATGATTCAGTACCAGGATGCGACGCTGGAAAAGGCGGTAAATGAAATAGGAAGGCTGTAAAATACTCAGATTGCTGCAAATAATGCTTACTTGAAATATCACTGCTATAAAGGGAAAATAATAAAAAGAGGTCGAGCAAATTATGATGAGATCAATGTGGACTGCCGCTTCAGGCATGAAGGCAATGCAATTCAGCATTGACACAATATCCAACAATCTGGCGAATGTATCGACAACGGCTTATAAAAAAGAAAAGGCCGAATTTGAAGATCTTCTGTATGTGACCATGCAGAATGCATATTCGGGAACAGATGGCCAAAGACCTGTAAATCTCCAGGTAGGGCATGGAGTGGTTGCAAGAGCCACTTCAAGGGATTTTACCGCGGGCAATCTGGAACAGACAGGGAACAAGCTTGACCTGGCCATACAGGGAGACGGCTTCTTCGCGGTAAGGGGCGCTGACGGAAATGTTTATTACACCCGTGACGGAAGTTTCAAGGTCTCCATGACCGAATACGGCAAGATGCTGGCTACGTCCAAGGGATATCCCGTTTTGGACCAGGACGGATTTGAAATATTTTTTGACGGGGATATGGAGGATTACGAAATCCAGCCGTCGGGAGAAATCATGTACAGGGATCCGGAAACCGACGTCCTGATTCCCACAGGTCAGTATATAGGAATATTAAAGTTCGATAACCCAACAGGCCTTGAAGCCGTGGGCGGCAATTTG
>Ga0134091_1001975_pt1 | contig 14909 bp, 9 predicted proteins | sample 2_5taG_FD_94451 | JGI IMG/M metagenome (GOLD analysis project Ga0134091, IMG submission 94451) | Switchgrass degrading microbial communities from high solid loading bioreactors in New Hampshire, USA - 2_5_20_6_A2 metaG | ecosystem: Engineered > Bioreactor > Semi-continuous > Anaerobic > Digestate...
AAAATTGCTGGCTATATTAAACTTCAAATTCCTGCGGGGAAAGCAACTCCGGCTCCACCGGTTGGACCAGCTTTAGGACAGCATGGCGTAAACATAATGGGATTTTGTAAAGAGTTTAATGAAAGGACTGCAAAGGATGCAGGATTGATTATTCCTGTTGTAATTACTGTATATGCTGACAGGTCTTTTTCATTCATTACAAAAACACCGCCTGCTTCAGTTTTATTGAAGAGGGCATGCAAAATAGAAAGCGGTTCCGGTAAACCGAACAGAGAGAAAGTTGCAAAGATTTCAAAAGAAGAAATCAGAAAAATCGCAGAAATGAAGATGCCAGACTTAAATGCTGCATCAATTGAAGCAGCTATGAGCATGATTGCTGGAACAGCAAGAAGCATGGGAATAGTTGTTGAAGGTTAAACACATAAGAACTTGAAAGCGCTTTAATTTACTTTGTATTATCGGGAGAACACATACTATTTATATTGAACTCTAAATTGACTTTAAAATAAAAGTAAAATAAAAGTTGGTTCAATATATTTAGGTAGGTGGGAGGAAGCTTAGAGTTTCCGAAAATATTACCACAAAGGAGATGATGATAGTGAAAAGAGGTAAAAAGTATCAAGACAGTGCTAAACTTGTCGATAAATTAAAGTTATATGATCCTTCAGAAGCAATGGATTTAGTTCTAAAAACTGCTAAGGCAAAGTTTGATGAGACAGTTGAGGCACACATTAGACTTGGTGTTGACTCAAGACACGCTGACCAACAAGTTAGAGGTGCTGTTGTACTTCCACACGGAACAGGTAAGAAAGTTCGTGTATTGGTTTTTGCTAAGGGTGAAAAGGCAAAGGAAGCTGAACAGGCCGGAGCAGATTATGTTGGTGCAGAAGAATTGGTAACAAAAATTCAAAATGATAACTGGTTTGAATTTGATGTTGTTGTAGCTACTCCTGACATGATGGGTGTAGTTGGTAGACTTGGTAAAGTACTTGGACCGAAAGGTCTTATGCCAAACCCAAAAGCCGGTACTGTAACAATGGATGTGGCAAAAGCTATAGCCGATATCAAAGCCGGTAAGATAGAGTACAGATTGGATAAGACAAATATTATTCACTGTCCTATCGGAAAAGTGTCTTTTGGAACAGAAAAGCTTGTTGAAAACTTCAAGACTCTGATGACAGCCGTTATAAAAGCAAAACCGGCAGCAGCAAAGGGACAGTACTTGAAGAGCGTTGTTGTGGCATCCACAATGGGACCTGGTATAAAAGTTAATCCTCAAAAAGTTACTGAATAAAATTGGTGAAATTATTGCTTTTGTTACCAGTGCCAGGATTATTTAGAAGTTAAAAAAGTCTTTACAAAATCGAAATAATGTTATAATATAAACTTTGTGAATTTAATATTGGATTGCCATAGACAGTAGGTTACTTGTTATATACAAGTAGTAATTGATGATATATCAGCCTACCGAGGTAAGTTTTTAAGGTGAATAACACCCCTCTATGTCTATGTGCATATGAGGGGTTTTATATTGACTTTGTTTATGCAAATTATCAAGTTTTGAGGAGGTGGACTTAAAAGTGCCAAGTGAGAAGACCCTTGAAAAGAAGAAAAAAGTAGTAAGTGAGTTGTCTGAAAAGATTAAGAATGCTACTGCAATTATTTTTGCTGATTATAGAGGACTCACTGTTGAGCAGGACACAGAGCTGAGAACTGCTATGAGAAAAGCTGGAGTTGAGTACAGTGTTGTAAAAAACACTTTAACTAAACTTGCAGCAAATGAGAATGGGTTAAATGAGCTGGAACCACACTTTAACGGACCTACATCCATGGCAATTACGACAGGTGATGTTGTTGCACCTGCTAAGATTTTAACTGAATTCTCTAAAAAGTATGAAAACCTTCAAATTAAAGTAGGTGTTGTTGAAGGTAAGATTTTCGATGAAAAATCGATTAAAGCATTGGCTGCATTGCCGCCAAAGGAAGAATTGGTTGCAAAAGCTCTTGGCAGCATGAAATCACCTATTGCTGGCTTCGTAAATGTCTTAAATGGAAACATAAGAGGTTTGGTAATAGCATTGAATGCTATTGCTGAAAAAAAGGCAAATGCCTAAGAGATAGATAAAATATCTTTCTAAAATTTAAGAAATAAAAATGAAAATATATTAATTAATGGAGGTATATAAAAATGGCTAGTGAAAAAGTTACAAAATTAATTGAAGAGGTAAAAGCATTAACAGTATTGGAATTATCAGAATTAGTAAAGGCTTTGGAAGAAGAATTTGGTGTATCTGCAGCAGCTCCTGTAGCAGTTGCAGCAGCAGCTCCGGCAGCTGGCGGTGGAGCAGCTCCGGCTGAAGAAAAGAGTGAATTTGAAGTAGTATTGAAAGATGCTGGAGCAGACAAGATTAAGGTTATAAAAGTTGTTAGAGAAGTAACAGGTCTTGGATTGAAAGAAGCAAAAGATCTTGTTGACGGTGCTCCAAAGACAATAAAAGAAAATGTATCTAAAGCTGATGCAGATGCTATAGTTGCTAAATTCAAAGAAGTTGGCGCAACAATTGAACTTAAGTAATTTTGATAAAGTGATTTACGGTTGCTAATAAGCAATTGGCGCTAGATGCTTACTAAAAGATAATAAAAAAGCTCCTCGTTGAGGAGCTTTTTACTATATGAATTTTTTGGAATTCGCTAAAAAACTGGCAATATATAATCAAATACTTAAGTGAGAAGCTTATGTTATTTTGAAAATGTAATAAAATGAAAAATAAGAAAGTTAGAAAATAAACATAATGTTTATATTGACAAGTTGATGATTATGTGTTAGAATTATAAACTGCATTATAATTTCAAAATAAAGTGCCATAATATGCTATAATATTTTTAAAATCTATTAACTATATAAATTATAGCATATCTGAATAAGTGAGACAATATTTGTTAATAATAATTTAATGTTTAAACCATTTAATATATGGTTTATTATATGTAGATAATGAAAAAATATACTGGCCTTATAAATGCAATTGAACAGCAATAATACATATGATGCGAAGAGATAAAAACTATTATATTGAAAGAAAAGGTATATATTTTCCATTGAAATTTATATTCAATGGACAAATATATACATGTTTTTTTGAAAAATGACGGATAAAGGTAAATAGTTTAATGATAAATACACGATGAGATGGTATTAAAATTTACATTTAATTGAGTATATGTCATAAAAACTAATAGTGCCATTTATGAAAATATATCAGTTTTTGAATAAGGATTGCAAAATTTGTCCAGAACTGGCTATAACGATATCCTAAATTATAAATACTACAAAGCTGTAAAAAGCTTTGTGTTAATTTATAGATTTAGCAAAAGGACGGTTTTATTTATTTAGTTTTGGTTGTATTGAATAAGGATGCATATTTCCTTTTATGAAGCGAAAGCTTGGAAACGATAAGTTTTTATGCTTTCAAAACCTATATCCTGGAGATGGTAAAGGGAATTATGTATCACAGTGTTTTTTTGTGCTTAAAAGCACCGCGGCAAAAGTATAAGATTATGAGGTGATTTTTAATGGTACATCCCGTGCGATTGGGAAAAAATGTAAGAATGAGTTATTCCAGAATTAATGAAGTCATTGATATGCCTAATCTTATTGAAATCCAAAAGAATTCGTACAATCAATTTCTTGAAGAAGGTTTAAGAGAAGTATTCAGAGATGTGTCGCCTATCACTGACTATACCGGGAATTTGATTTTAGAATTTGTTGATTATTCCATTGATGACAAACCCAAATACACTGTTGAAGAGTGTAAAGAAAGGGATGCAACTTATTCTGCACCATTAAAGGGAAAAGTGCGTCTTATAAATAAGGAAACCGGTGAAGTTAAAGAGCAGGAAATATTTATGGGGGATTTCCCGCTTATGACAGAAAACGGAACCTTTATCATCAATGGTGCTGAAAGAGTTATAGTTAGCCAGTTGGTAAGATCACCTGGAATATATTATTCAATGAAATATGATAAAACAGGAAAACAATTGTTTTCCAATACTGTTATTCCCAACAGAGGCGCATGGCTTGAGTATGAAACAGACTCAAATGATGTTATATATGTTCGAATTGACAGAACAAGAAAACTTCCTATAACAGTTTTAATTAGAGCATTGGGATATGGTACTGACCTTGAAATAACGGAACTTCTTGGGGAAGATGAAAGAATTATTGCAACAATTCAGAAGGATAGTGCAAAGACAGAAGACGAAGGTTTATTGGAAATATATAAAAGGTTGAGACCAGGTGAACCACCTACTGTTGAAAGTGCAAGTTCTCTTTTAAATGGTCTGTTCTTCGATCCTAAGAGATATGATTTGGCTAAATTCGGAAGATTTAAATTTAATAAAAAACTTTCTATTGCTTCTAGAATAAATGGTTTTATTGCTGCTGAGAATATAGTTGATCCGGAAACAGGAGAAGTAATTATAGCTGAAGGCGAGAAAATAAGCAGAGAAGATGCCGAGAGAATTCAGAATGCCGGTATAAATATTGTTTATTTAAATGTTGACGGAAAAAGGGTTAAAGTTATAGGCAACGATATGGTTGACCTTAAGAACTATGTTGACTTTGATCCTAAAGATATAGGCATTAATGAAAAGGTGAAATTCAGTGTTCTGAAAAACATTTTGGAAGAAAACAAGGGTAAAAGCACTGAAGAGTTAAAGAGAATTCTTAAGGCAAATGTTGACGAGTTGATTCCAAAATATATTACTAAAGATGATATTATTGCTTCAATTAATTATATAATTACTTTAAGTTATGGCGTGGGACAAACTGACGATATTGACCATTTGGGTAACAGAAGATTGCGTTCAGTGGGAGAATTGTTGCAAAACCAGTTTAGAATTGGTCTTGCCAGAATGGAAAGAGTAGTTAGAGAGAGAATGACTATTCAGGACATTGATATAGTTACTCCTCAAGCTCTTATAAATATCAGACCGGTTGTTGCAGCTATAAAAGAGTTTTTTGGAAGCAGCCAGCTGTCACAGTTTATGGATCAGACAAATCCTCTTGCAGAGCTGACTCATAAGAGAAGATTGAGTGCATTGGGTCCGGGAGGTTTGAGCAGGGAAAGAGCCGGCTTTGAAGTGCGTGACGTTCACCACTCTCACTATGGACGTATGTGTCCTATTGAAACTCCTGAAGGGCCGAACATTGGTCTTATAGGGTCATTGAGTACTTTTGCCAGAGTTAATGAGTACGGTTTTATTGAGGCACCTTATAGAAAAGTTGACAAGAAGACTCAAAAGGTAACCGATGAGATTGTGTATCTGACAGCCGATGAAGAGGATGAATATATTATAGCTCAGGCAAACGAACCCCTTGATGAAGAGGGCAGGTTCATTGCAAAAAAGGTTGTATGTAGAGCTAAAGAGGAATTTATTGAAGTTGAACCTTCTAAAGTTGATTTTATGGATGTATCGCCAAAGATGATAGTATCTGTTGCTACATCTATGATTCCGTTCCTTGAAAATGACGATGCTAACCGTGCACTTATGGGTGCGAACATGCAGCGTCAGGCTGTTCCGCTTATAAAAACAGAATCGCCTATAGTAGGAACCGGAATAGAGTATAAAGCAGCCAGAGATTCAGGAGTTTGTATATTGGCGAAGAACTCTGGTACAGTGGAGAAGGTAACTGCCAATGAAATTATTGTTAGAACTAATGATGGAAAAAGAGATGTATATAAATTATTGAAATATTTAAGATCCAACCAGGGTACTTGTATCAATCAGAGACCTATTGTTAAAAAAGGCGATAAGGTGGAAAAAGGTGAAGTTATTGCCGATGGACCATCAACGGATAATGGTGAAATTGCATTAGGTAAGAATGTTCTGGTTGGCTTTATGACCTGGGAAGGTTATAACTACGAAGACGCTATACTTATAAGTGAAAAGCTTGTAAAAGATGACACCTTTACTTCTATTCACATAGAGGAGTATGAAGCAGAAGCCAGGGATACAAAACTTGGACCGGAAGAAATAACTAGAGAAATTCCGAATGTCAGCGAAGATTCTCTTAAAGATCTGGATGAGAGAGGAATTATAAGAATTGGTGCTGAAGTAAGATCCGGAGATATCCTTGTAGGAAAAGTAACTCAAAAGGGAGAGACCGAGCTGACTGCTGAAGAAAGACTTTTAAGGGCAATTTTCGGTGAAAAAGCAAGAGAAGTTAGAGATACTTCCCTGCGTGTACCTCACGGTGAATCGGGAATAGTTGTTGATGTTAAAGTGTTTACAAGAGAAAATGGGGATGAACTCTCACCGGGAGTAAATCAACTTGTTAGGGTATATATAGCGCAAAAAAGAAAAATATCCGTCGGAGATAAGATGGCGGGAAGACATGGTAACAAGGGTGTTATTTCAAGAATACTTCCTGAAGAGGATATGCCTTTCCTTCCGGATGGTACACCGCTTGAAATAGTACTTAATCCGCTTGGAGTTCCTTCCCGTATGAATATAGGTCAGGTTTTGGAAGTTCATCTTGGATATGCAGCCAAAGCCCTAGGATGGAAGGTTGCTACTCCGGTTTTTGACGGAGCTACAGAGCAAGATATAATTGAAACATTACGAAAAGCAGGAATTGATGAAGACGGTAAAACTATATTGTATGACGGAAGAACAGGGCTGCCTTTTGAGAACAGGGTTACTGTAGGATATATGTATATTTTGAAGCTTGCTCACCTTGTTGATGACAAGATACATGCTCGTTCAACCGGACCATACTCCCTTGTTACTCAGCAGCCTCTGGGCGGTAAAGCACAGTTTGGCGGACAGAGATTTGGAGAGATGGAAGTTTGGGCTCTTGAGGCATATGGAGCTGCCTATACACTTCAGGAAATACTCACAGTTAAGTCCGATGATGTTGTAGGTAGGGTAAAAACCTATGAAGCTATAGTTAAGGGTGAAAATGTTCCTGAGCCTGGAATACCGGAGTCATTCAAGGTGTTAATCAAAGAATTGCAGAGTCTATGTCTGGATGTTAAAGTTTATTCTGAAGAGCAGGAAGAAATTGCTATTAAAGAATCGGTTGAAGATGAACTTGAAGAGTTAAATGTAAATATTGAAGGTCGTGAAGATGGAATCCCAATGACTGAATTTGATGATGTGGGAGATGACATCTTAGAAGATGATTTGGATTCCGATGACTTTGAATTATCAGAACTGGCTGATATAACTCATGAGGAAAATCTCGATGAGAGTACTCTAGACGAAGATCTCTTCCTTGATGACGACTTGAGTGATGATTTCGATGACGATGATGAATTTTAAAGAAGGGAGAAATGGCCGTGTTTGAACTAAGTAATTTTGATTCGATAAAAATTGGTTTAGCTTCTCCGGAAAAGATTAGAGAATGGTCGAGAGGCGAAGTAAAAAAGCCGGAGACAATAAACTATAGAACATTAAAACCCGAGAGAGATGGCCTCTTCTGCGAAAGAATATTTGGTCCGCAAAAAGACTGGGAGTGCCATTGCGGAAAATACAAGAGAATAAGATATAAGGGAATAGTTTGTGACCGATGCGGAGTTGAAGTAACAAGGTCAAAGGTTAGAAGAGAGAGAATGGGGCATATAGAGCTCGCTGCCCCAGTATCCCACATATGGTATTTTAAAGGTATTCCCAGCAGAATGGGATTGCTGCTGGATATGTCGCCAAGGGCTCTTGAAAAGGTTTTGTATTTTGCATCTTATGTGGTAATTGATCCTGGCCAGACACCCCTTTCAAAGAAGCAGATATTGTCGGAAAAAGAGTACAGAGACAGTGTTGAAAAATTTGGCAGCAATTTCAGGGCAGGCATGGGTGCAGAGGCAATAAAAGAGCTTCTCATGGAAATTGACCTTGATGCTTTGGCTAAGGAATTAAGGTCAGAGCTTGCTGAGAGTACAGGACAGAAAAGAATAAGAACCATAAAGAGATTGGAAGTTGTGGAGGCCTTTAGACAATCCGGCAATAAACCCGAGTGGATGATCTTGGACGTTATACCTGTAATTCCTCCGGAATTAAGACCAATGGTACAATTGGACGGTGGAAGATTTGCAACTTCAGACTTAAATGACTTATACAGAAGGGTTATTAACAGAAATAACAGGCTTAAGAGACTTCTGGATCTTGGAGCACCTGACATTATTGTAAGAAATGAAAAGAGAATGCTTCAAGAGGCTGTAGATGCTTTGATAGATAACGGAAGAAGAGGAAGACCGGTAACGGGGCCTGGAAACAGACCGTTAAAATCCCTTTCCGATATGCTCAAAGGTAAACAGGGACGTTTCAGACAAAACCTTCTCGGAAAGCGTGTTGACTATTCCGGACGTTCAGTTATTGTTGTTGGCCCGGAACTTAAGATATATCAGTGTGGATTACCAAAAGAAATGGCTTTGGAATTGTTTAAACCTTTTGTTATGAAAAAGCTTGTTAATGACGGGCTTGCTCATAATATAAAGAGTGCCAAGAGAATGGTAGAAAGAGTAAAAAATGAAGTTTGGGACGTACTGGAAGAAGTTATAAAAGAGCATCCTGTACTTCTTAACCGTGCTCCGACTCTTCACAGACTTGGTATTCAGGCATTTGAACCTGTATTGGTAGAAGGTAGGGCACTTAAACTTCATCCGTTGGTTTGTACAGCGTATAATGCCGACTTCGATGGAGACCAGATGGCTGTACACGTACCATTGTCTGCTGAGGCACAGGCAGAAGCCAGATTCTTAATGCTGTCTGCCAATAACCTTTTGAAACCTCAGGATGGAAAACCTGTTGCTGTTCCAACACAGGACATGGTTTTGGGTAGTTACTATATGACCATTATTAAAGAAGGAGCAAAAGGTGAAGGAAAAGTCTTCTCAAGCATGGAAGAAGCTGTTATGGCTTATGAATGCGGAGATATAACTCTCCATTCAAAAATAAAAGTAAGAATGAAAAGAGTTATTGATGGTGTGGAAAAATCCAAGTTAATTGAGTGCACTGTAGGTAGACTGTTGTTTAACGAAGGAATACCTCAGGACATTGGATTTGTTGACAGATCAGATCCTGAAAGAGTGTTTGATCTTGAAATAGATTTTTTGGTAGGAAAAAATGAGCTTAGAAAAATAATTGAAAGAAGTATAAGAGTCCATGGTATAACTGAGACGGCAAAACTGCTTGACTTAATTAAAGAAAAAGGATTCAGGTATTCAACTAAAGGCGCCATAACAATAGGTGTATCCGATATGGTTATTCCTGAAGTTAAAGCTAAGTACATTAAAGAAACCGAAGAAAAGATTGAAAATATTATGAAGCAGTACAAGAGAGGTCTCATATCCGATGAAGAAAGGTACAACTCGGTTATAGCATGCTGGAATGAGGCATCGGAGAATATAACTAAGGCTCTTATAAATAACCTTGACAGATTTAACCCTGTTTATATGATGTCTCAGTCGGGAGCGAGAGGTAATATTAACCAGATAAAACAGTTGGCCGGTATGAGAGGACTTATGGCCGATACTTCGGGTAAAACCATTGAGGTTCCTATAAAGGCGAATTTCCGTGAAGGATTGAACGTTATGGAATTCTTCATTTCAACTCACGGTGCTAGAAAAGGTCTTGCCGATACAGCTTTGAGAACTGCTGACTCGGGTTACCTGACAAGACGTCTTGTTGACGTTAGCCAGGATGTAATAGTAAGGGAAACTGATTGTGGAACAAAGAAAGGTATAGAAGTTTCAGATATAAAAGATGGTAACGAGGTAATAGAAGAACTTTCAGAAAGAATAATCGGAAGGTATCCGGCAGGTAATATCGTTCATCCTGAAACCGGTGAGATATTGGTACCGGTTGACCATATGATCACTGAAAAGGATGCAGAAAAAATTATAAAGAGCGGAATAAAGAAAGTAAAGATAAGATCCGTATTGACTTGCCACTCTGAATATGGAGTCTGTGCAAAATGCTATGGTATGAATCTTGCAACCGGTGAGGAATGCAATGTAGGTGAAGCTGTCGGTATCATTGCTGCACAATCCATAGGTGAGCCTGGAACACAGCTTACAATGAGAACCTTCCATACCGGTGGTGTTGCCGGTGATGACATCACGCAAGGTTTGCCTCGTGTTGAAGAGCTTTTTGAAGCAAGAAAACCTAAGGGATTAGCTATTATATCAGAAATAAACGGTACTGTAAAAATTGTTGAATCAAAGAAAAAGAGAGAAATTGTGGTTACATCTGATGACGGTGAAGCAAGGAATTATCTGATTCCTTACGGTTCAAGAATTAGAGTAATGGACGGGGATCATGTTGAAGCCGGTGATGAGCTGACAGAAGGTTCTGTAAATCCTCATGACATATTGAAAATTAAAGGTGTAAATGCAGTTCAGGCATATCTCCTGCAAGAAGTACAAAGAGTGTACAGACTACAGGGGGTTGACATCAATGATAAGCATATTGAAGTTATTGTAAGACAGATGTTAAGGAAAGTAAAAGTAGAAGATGCCGGTGATACAAATCTCCTACCCGGTGGGCTTGTTGATTTGTTCGATTTTGAAGAAGAGAATGCAAAAGCTGTGGCAGAAGGCAAGAGACCTGCTGTTGGTAAGCGTGCATTATTGGGAATTACAAAAGCATCCCTTGCTACCGAATCGTTCTTGTCGGCTGCATCATTCCAGGAAACCACAAGAGTATTGACAGAAGCAGCTATAAAAGGAAAGGTAGATCCATTGGTTGGTCTTAAGGAGAATGTTATTATCGGTAAGTTGATACCGGCAGGAACAGGTATGAGCAGGTACAAGGACATTAGCATCAGTACAGTGACTGAATAATTATTTTATTAGACATAAATAAAATCTCGTACTTTAAAGTACGAGATTTTATTGCGCATACTTGTATGTTTTTTTTCGCACTCCTTGACAAAATAATAATGTTGGTGATAAAATATTTCAGTATGTAAAATCGTGAATTGTATATTTGAATGGGACTGGTGCACGTAACAGCAAAACTGCAGAGTTTTAGGGAGACTTAAGTTTTCTATTAAAGCCTAGTAGGTAGCGACATAATCGTTAATGGTTCCTTACCGGTAAGGAGGGTTAAAGATGCTTGAGAACTTAAAGAATGTAAATAAAGCAGTGGGAGTCAAGCAGACAGTTAAGGCAATCGAAAGAGGTACGGCAAAGTTGGTTTTTGTCGCTAAAGATGCTGATGAGCGTGTAGTGGGAAAAGTTATTGAGTTATGTAAAAAAGATGGTATTGAGATTAGATATGTGGATACCATGAAGATGTTAGGAAAAGCTTGTAATATAGATGTTGGAGCATCAGTTGCCTGTACACTTGAATAATTTTTAATCATATAGCAAATATAAATTGATCGAGGCAAATGTTAAAATCAATGAGACCTGAAGTCTCAAAGATTTTTATATTACATAATCCATAAAAGGAGGTGAAAGGATGCCAACGTTTAACCAGTTAGTTAGAAAAGGAAGACAGACTATTAAAAAGAAATCAACTTCACCTGCACTGCAGAAAGGGTTCAACTCATTGAAGAGAAAACCTACAAACATAAGCTCTCCTCAAAAGAGAGGCGTATGTACTGTAGTTAAGACAACAACTCCTAAGAAACCTAACTCTGCATTAAGAAAGGTTGCTAGGGTTCGCTTAACTAACGGTATTGAAGTAACTGCATATATTCCCGGTATAGGCCACAATCTTCAGGAACACAGTGTTGTTCTCATCAGAGGAGGAAGGGTTAAAGATTTACCGGGTGTTAGGTACCATATTATTCGTGGAACACTTGATACTGCAGGTGTTGCAAAGAGAATGCAGGGAAGATCCAAATATGGTGCAAAGAAACCGAAAGCAGGTGCAGCTGGCAAGTAAATCATACAACGTGCTTTGCACGATGTATGGTAGTTAAAGGGTGCTAAGTACGTTGTTTATATATATATTTTTATATAATGAGCAAGTACGCAGCACTGACGACGGGCATGCAAATTGCTGTGCTCGCGAGTACCGATGATATTTTATATCATGAGAAGGAGGGAAGAAAGGTGCCAAGAAAAGGTCATGTAATTAGAAGAGATGTATTGCCGGATCCTATTTATAATGACAAAGTTGTTACAAAACTTATCAATAATATAATGAAAGACGGCAAAAAAGGTATTGCTCAAAAGATTTGTTATGGAGCATTCGATATAATCAGAGAAAAGACCGGAAAAGATCCGCTTGAAGTTTTCGAACAGGCATTAAACAATGTTATGCCGGTTCTTGAAGTAAAAGCAAGGAGAGTAGGTGGTGCTACCTACCAAGTTCCTGTAGAAGTTAGACCCGAAAGAAGACAAGCTTTAGGTTTAAGATGGTTGGTCAACTATGCAAGACTCAGAAATGAAAGGACTATGAAGGAAAGGCTTGCTGCTGAAATAATAGATGCAACCAATAGTATGGGCGGAGCTTTTAAAAAGAAAGAAGATACTCATAAAATGGCTGAAGCTAATAAGGCTTTTGCACATTACAGATGGTAATTTTATAAATTTGTATCATTTTGTTAAATTTGCTGTTGCAAAAGCGTGATTGTTTTGAAAGGAAGGTAGATATGCCCAGGCAATTTAGCTTAGAGAATACTAGAAATATAGGAATAATGGCTCATATAGATGCTGGTAAAACAACAACTACAGAGCGTATACTATTTTATACCGGTAGGGTTCATAAAATAGGTGAGACTCATGAAGGTTCTGCAACTATGGACTGGATGGAGCAGGAGCAGGAAAGAGGTATAACAATTACATCTGCTGCTACTACTGCTCAATGGAAAGGAACTAGAATAAATATTATAGATACGCCGGGGCACGTTGACTTTACAGTTGAAGTTGAGAGATCACTTCGTGTTCTTGACGGAGCTGTTGCAGTGTTCTGTGCTAAAGGCGGTGTTGAACCGCAATCGGAAACAGTTTGGAGACAAGCGGACAAATATCATGTTCCTCGTATAGCTTATGTCAACAAGATGGACATAATTGGAGCCGATTTCTTCAACTGTGTAAAAATGATGAAGGAAAGACTTCAGGCTAATGCTATTCCCATTCAGCTGCCGATAGGTAGTGAGGATCAGTATGCCGGAATAATAGACCTCGTATTGATGAAAGCATACTATTTTATGGATGATCTCGGAAAAGTAATTGAAGAGAGAGAAATTCCGGATGATATGAAGGAATTGGCTGGAGAATATAGGAACAAGCTTGTAGAGGCTGTTGCCGAACAAGATGAAGAACTTATGATGAAGTACTTAGAGGGTGAAGAACTTACCCTTGAAGAAATCAAAGCAGGTATAAGAAAAGCTACTGTTAATGTTAGCATGACTCCTGTTTTGTGTGGTTCTTCATATAAAAACAAGGGTGTTCAGAATCTCCTGGATGCTGTTGTTGACTATTTACCGTCACCTTTGGACATACCACCAATTAAGGGTATGACTCAGGATGGGGAACAGGAGATAGAAAGACCTGCTGATGACGATGCACCGTTTGCTGCATTGGCATTTAAGATAATGGCTGACCCCTTTGTAGGAAAGTTGTGCTTCTTTAGAGTTTACTCCGGGAAATTAAGTTCCGGTTCCTATGTACTCAATGCAACTAAAGGTAAAAGGGAAAGAATAGGCAGAATTCTTCAGATGCATGCAAACCATAGAGAAGAAATCGACATGGTTTATTCTGGAGATATTGCAGCTGCTGTAGGACTCAAGGATACTACAACAGGAGATACCTTGTGTGATGAGGCACATCCTGTAATATTGGAGTCCATGGAGTTCCCGGAACCTGTTATTTCGGTTGCAATTGAGCCTAAGACAAAAGCCGGTCAGGAAAAGATGTCATTGGCTTTGGCAAAGCTTGCAGAAGAAGACCCAACCTTCAGAACGCATACTGACCCCGATACTGGGCAAACTATAATATCAGGTATGGGAGAATTGCACCTTGACATTATTGTTGACCGACTGATGAGGGAATTTAAAGTTGAGGCAAATGTCGGTAATCCTCAGGTTGCATACAAAGAAACTATCAGAAAGACTGTTAAATCAGAAGGTAAATTTGTCAGACAGTCTGGTGGTAGAGGTCAGTATGGTCACTGCTGGATTGAAATTGAGCCGAAAGAACCCGGAACTGGATATGAGTTCGTTAACAAAATTGTTGGTGGTGTAATTCCAAAAGAATATATCCCGGCAATTGATGCAGGTATCCAGGAAGCAATGAATAACGGTGTTCTGGGTGGATATCCGGTTGTGGATGTAAAAGTAACCCTTTATGATGGATCCTACCACGAAGTTGACTCTTCGGAAATGGCATTTAAGATAGCGGGATCGATGGCGTTTAAGGATGGTATGAAAAAGGCAGATCCTGTGCTTCTTGAGCCTATAATGAAAGTCAGTGTTACAGTTCCCGAAGATTATATGGGAGATGTTATGGGTGACTTAAACTCAAGAAGAGGAAGAATTGAAGGAATGGAAGCACGAAATGGAGTTCAGGTTATAAATGCCTTTGTTCCAATGGCTGAAATGTTTGGATACGCTACAGCCTTGCGTTCAAGAACTCAGGGTAGAGGAGTATTCACAATGCAAATAAGCCATTTTGAAGAGGTTCCTAGAAACATTCAGGAAGCTGTTATAAATGGCAGAACAGGTAAATAAAATTTACGTATGATTAATGAGGAAATCAATATTAACCGGGGAATATGCAAAACCTGTATATTCCCTGTAAAGAATAATTATAGTAATCAAAAAATCAGTAGTTTACTGAAAAAGGAGGAGAATTAATAATGGCAAAAGCTAAATTTGAAAGAAGTAAACCCCACGTTAATATCGGAACTATAGGTCACGTTGACCATGGTAAGACTTCATTGACTGCAGCTATAAC
>Ga0134091_1001983_pt1 | contig 14827 bp, 12 predicted proteins | sample 2_5taG_FD_94451 | JGI IMG/M metagenome (GOLD analysis project Ga0134091, IMG submission 94451) | Switchgrass degrading microbial communities from high solid loading bioreactors in New Hampshire, USA - 2_5_20_6_A2 metaG | ecosystem: Engineered > Bioreactor > Semi-continuous > Anaerobic >...
CAGTCCCGTACAGGGAGCATCCACAAGTACCCTGTCAGCTTTCTTTAAATGCTCTTGGTCTGTCAACGTGGCATTATGCAATTCTGCCTTAATTATATTAATGCCCAGTTTTTGCGCCAAAGTAGTAATTAGCTTTATTTTATGCTGATAAATATCCCGGGAAATAATTAATCCTTTATTTCCCATTTTCTCTGCCATATAAGCGGATTTTCCACCCGGAGCGGCACATACGTCCATTACAAGCTCCCCCGGCTGCGGGTCAAGTATTTCAACAGCCAGCATTGATGATTCATCCTGCACATGGCAATATCCCTTATCTAAAATTCCGGAACCCGTAAGTACCGCAGGATTTTCAATAATAAAAGCGCTGTCTATATATTTCCCCCTATAGTATTTTATTCCTCTCTCTTCCATTATTTTTTCAAATTCCTGGACCGAAATCTTTAATGTATTAACCTTAATGGTAAAATCAGGGTTTTCATTTCCGCTCTCAAGGAGGTCCACGGTAAACTTGTCACCATATAATTGTAACCAGTTTTTGACAAGCCATTCAGGATATGAATATCTCAAAGATAAGTATTTAGCCTTTTCATCAGGTTTTTCACTGTCTTTAAAGGGATATTCTATCCGTGAACGATTTCTGTCTATATTTCTTAAAACCCCGTTTACGAAATTCGCAGAAGCCCGGTGCCCGTATTTCAAGGCAAGCTTAACGCTTTCATTGCATGCAGCCGAAGCAGGTATCCTGTCAGTATAAAGCAATTGATATATACCCAGCCTTAATATGTTGAAAATCCACGGAGATATTTTCTTTACCGGTATACTTGAAAACCGTTCTATAATCCAGTCTATGGTAAGCTTCCATTTAATAGTACCATAGACCAGTCCGGTAATAAACTCTTTATCGATATTTCGTAAAGCTGTATTGCTCAGGTAGTTGTTTATTGCTATATTTGAGTATGCTTGCTTTTCATTTATCTCATACAGTATCTTTAAGGCGGTTTCCCTTGAAAAGTCTATTTCATTACTAGTCATTTCGTTTTCTATCACCAGCCAATAATATCAATCTAAGTAAATTTGCTATCGCAACTGCCGCAGATGCTACATAAGTCATTGCCGCAGCGCGCAGTACCTTTTTAGCGGGTTCCGTTTCATCCCATGTCAGAACTCCAATGTTCTCAAGTGATTCAATTGCCCTTGAACTTGCATTAAACTCAACAGGAAGGGTTATAACATAAAATGCCACTGCAACCGAGTAAAGAATTATGCCGATATATATCAGGGGATCTACCTGGAATATCAGGCCAAAAATGGCCAGGTAAGGTCCTGCTGTAGACCCGATGTTAGCAGCCGGTAAAAGGGTACTTCTCAAAACAAGGGGGCCGTATCCATACTTGTGCTGCAATGCATGGCCTGTCTCATGGGCAGCAACACCCAGAGCGGCCACGGAAGTACTTGCATATACAGACTGGGAAAGCCTGACCACTTTAGTCCTTGGGTCATAGTGATCGGTTAGTTCTCCGCGAACCATTTCTACATTTACATCCGTGAGCCCGTTTGCGTCCAGTATTGCTCTGGCTACATCGGCTCCGGTGTAACCCATTCTGTTTTTCTGGTTGCGGTATTTATTAAATGTGCCCTTTACTCTAAATTGGGCGTATAATGCAAAAATAAAAGCAGGAACCACCAGTAATAGATAATACTCATCAAACCCGTAAAAATATCCCATACCATCAACTCCCTCTCTTACGCTATTTTTAATCAAACTTTATCCTAATACTTCACCAATCGAGAAATTATGCCAGCATTCATCTATACATAATTTTTTACAGTCATCAAACTGGATTTCCAGTAAAATTAGGCATCCACTTCCGCATGCAATTACCAGTCCTTCTTTTTCTCTCCTGACAATAGTTCCCGGTTTCCAGAGTTCATGCCCGGCATCAGCCTTGATTGTACATGTACCCTGGCTACATTCTGAAAGCTCATCAGAGCAGTTGATTATACAGGGCTCAATCCTGGATTTCCAGACCTTGACTCTCTTTCCCTTGTAATATGTATAAGCTCCCGGCCACGGATTAGTACCCCTTATTAGGTTGTGGATGCTTTGGGCGGGTTTTTTCCAGTCAATCAAGCCCATCTCCTTGTTCATCATAGGTGCATAAGTTGCATCTTCATGCTTTTGAGGGATTCTTTGTATAGTTCCTTCTTTTATTTTTTCCAAGGCTTCTTTAAGTACTTCCGCACCAAGTACCGCAAGCTTGTCATGCAGTTCGCCCGCAGTCATATCAGGATGTATTTCCGTTTCCCTTACAAGCAGTATATCGCCGGTATCCATTCCAACATCCGTTTGCATTATCGTAATACCGGTCTTCGTTTCACCATTTATTATTGCCCAGTTAATGGGAGCTGCTCCACGATACTTAGGTAACAATGAAGCATGAACATTTATACATCCCATCCTGGGTATATCCAAAACCGCTTTGGGAAGTATTTTCCCGTAAGCTGCGGTAATCATTAAGTCCGGCGCCAAATTCCTTAATGTTTCTATAAACTCTTCCGTTTTTACGTTTTCTGGCTGTAATACCATGAGGTCGTGTTTCTGAGCATATTCCTTAACAGGCGGTGAGCTTAGTTTTTTACCCCTTCCTTTCGGTTTGTCAGGTTGTGTGACCACCGCTGCAATCTCGTAACCTTGATTAACCAGCATGTCCAAACTTGGCACTGCAAATTCAGGAGTGCCCATAAAAACAATTCTCATTTTGAAATCATTCACTCCTTGTGTTACCATAAAAGATTATTAAACTAACCATACAAGATTATTAGCTAAGTCACAAATAAATTATAAAAGCAGGGTCATTTATCCAAGTTATTAGCTTAATCATCTTATATACTATACTCAATCATTTACCTAATCATTATCAATATATCTTATTACCTTATCTATAAAAAGTATACCATCCAAGTGATCGATTTCATGGCACAATGCCTTGGCAAGCAGGCCTTCTCCTGTTATTACAACTTTTTCTCCCTTTTCGTTCAAGGCCTCTACAACCACCTTCCGGGGTCTTTTTACTTCTCCGTAAACCCCCGGGATACTAAGGCATCCTTCCGCTTCGCACAGTTCCCCTTCTTCACTGATTATCCTGGGGTTAATAAGTTTCAGTAAATTTTTTCCGTTTTCCACATCTATAACAACCACCCTTTTCAATACCCCAACCTGTGGAGCAGCCAGGCCAACACCGTTATTTTCATACATGGTTTCGGCCATGTCATCCAGTAACGTAAGTATTCTATCGTCGATGACTGTAACCTCTTTTGATTTTTTTCTTAAAATTTCTTCTCCTTCTTTTCTAATTCTTCTTAATGCCATTTTAACCTCCCACAATAATATGATGCATTTTTAATATGCATCAATCTTAATTGTACATACAATATAATATTTACATTTGTTATATTAAAATTAATGCATCCAATAAATACAATATTAATTATAGAATATCAGTTGAATTTATATCAATATTTAATTCTGCACCGTTCCTGCCGTTTACTTTATTATATTCATCAAAGGCCTCTCTTAATACGCAAATTAAATTGTCCAACTGATCCCTTTCCGCCTTTATAACAAGCCTCCACCTGTACTTGTTTTTTATTTTTGCTATCGGAGGTTTCATGGGGCCAAGAATCAGGTATTTATTGCTTGGAAGGGCTTTTTTTACGAAAATCCTGCAGATAATATCTTTTATTATTTTGGAACCTTCCAGGGCATCCCTGTCATTTACCGCGCTTGACATCAAAACCGCTATAACCGTAAATGGGGGATAACCCATTTCCTTACGGAGAATTATCTCCTGTTCGTAAAAAGACTTGTAGTCATGTCTGCAAGCTGCAAGTATGCTGAACTCTTCAGTATTATAAGACTGTATTATCACCCTTCCGGGAAGTTCTCCCCTGCCGGCCCTGCCTGCAACCTGGGTTAATAGCTGAAACGTTCTTTCCGAAGCCCTGTAATCAGCTAAATGCAGCATGCTGTCGGCAGCCATCACGCCAACCAGTGTCACATTTGGAAAATCATGTCCCTTTGCTATCATCTGGGTGCCCACCATTATATCAATGCCCTCGTTTCTGAATTTATTCAGTATATCATAATGGGAATTCTTATATCCTGTCGTATCCGAATCCATCCTTATTACCGTAGTCCCAGGAAATTGCTTTTTTACTTCCTCCTCCAGCTTCTGGGTGCCTATGCCGAAGTTCCTTATGTACTTGCTCTTGCATTTGGGACATTCCCCGGGCACCTTTTCCGTATAACCGCAATAATGGCATATCAATCTGCCTCCGCTGGCATGATATGTCAGGGATACACTACAGTATTTACACTTTATTACATGTCCGCAGTTTCTGCACAAAACAAAAGATGAATGCCCCCTCCTGTTTAACAGCAAAATGGTTTGCTGGCCTGTTTCCTTGTTCCTTATTATCTCTTTTTGCAACCTCTGGCTAAATACCGAACGGTTTCCGTTGTTCAGTTCCTCCCTCATATCAACCAGGATCACTTCAGGCAGTTCCATTTTATTAGGCCTTTCCCTCATCTCAATTAAGCCTATTTCCCCGTTTTTAGCCCTGAAATAGGTTTCAACCGATGGAGTGGCAGAACCCAGCACCATCAGCCCACCTTGCTTTTTGCATATATATCTTGCAATTTCGGCAACGTGATACTTGGGAGTTATTTCAGATTTATAGCTTCCTTCATGTTCTTCATCTATAATAATAACGCCGATATTTTCCATTGGTGCGAAAACTGCAGACCTGGCACCTATTACAACCTTGATTTTTCCATCTTTTATAAGGCTCCACTGATCATATCTTTCACCAAAAGAAAGCCTACTGTGAAGCACGGCCACATCGTCGCCGAACCTGCCTTTGAATCTAGCAACAGTCTGGGGCGTAAGTGAAATCTCCGGAACAAGTACTATTGCCCTTTTTCCCTTTTCGATAACATGCTGAATAAGCTGCATATACACTTCGGTTTTGCCGCTGCCTGTAACACCATGCAGCAGGTATTCACTAAATTTTCCCTCATCAATTACTCCTTTTAGTATTTTTAAAGCCTCATCCTGCTCAGGTGTCAAATTTAACGGCTGGGTTGTTTCGTATGGTATGTTTTTAAATGGGTCTCTTATAACCTCTACTTCCTTAAAATCTATATAACCGTATTTCTTCAACGTATCCAGAACGCTGTTCGAAACTCCCGCAAATTTCACCATGTCCTGAATAGGCACAAACTCATTATCCATAAGGATTTCCAGGGCTTTAATCTGCTGTATCCTTTTCAGCCGGTTGTTTTCAATAACATTTATAATCTCCTCCCTGGGCATAGCAAGGTAAGCTGCCCGTACATATTTTTCCTTCACCTTTGCTGAATATTCCTCATTTATGCAAATTACCCCTTCATTTTCCAGCATGCTTATATATTTATTGAATAATCTAATCCCGGTTTTTTCCTTCAACTCGTTAAATTCACATTCATTACCGCATTCTTCCAGTACTTTTAATATTTTCTCCGTATTACTTTTTACCGTATTGCCGTTTACACTCCTGCTTATCTTTTCTCCTTCACTACTTCTTTTTCCTGCTCCGCTTTCACGGGGAGCTTTCACCAGGCGCACTACCCTGTTTGCTTTTACGCCTGTTCCTGCCGGAACCATGCACTTTATGGCAGCATGATATGTACATATATACCTGTCCTTCATCCACCTGGCAAGTTCTATCATATTTCGGTTTAACAAGGGATTTTTATCAACTGTTTTCTTTATGCTTTTTAGATCATTCCGCTCACTGCTTTCAAGTACCTCCAGGACATATGCCTCCCTGGGCAAGTCCCCTTTTCCGAAAGGCACTATAACCCTTATCCCGGGTACAATATCATTTTTCATTTTGTCAGGGATAAGGTAATGATACTCCTTATCAAATTCTCTCGTACAGTTATTGATTATAACCGATGCAATATTTCCCATGACCAATCCTTCCGATAAAAAAAGCATAAAGTTTCATACCTTTATGCTTTTTTATTCCTTTTTATATAATTATATTACATTGTTTTCTTCCATACCAAATTTTATTTTTATAACATTTTTCTTATACATTTAAAAACATTTTTCCTATACATACTCATTCACGAGATATTCATTCAAGAATTCAGGCACGTTTTCCTTTTCCATGCATATGCTTATCGTAAATTCAACATTAAATTCATGGGCGATTTTTTTCAATTTCGAGAATAATTCCTGGAGTGTATCAGGCTCTTTTTTCAAGATATACGAAATATCATCAATAAAGATCCATTTAATATCATAATTTTGGGATATGACACCACAGATAAAACCTATAAACCATTCTTCACCTTCGACAGGAAACTCTGAAACATTAATCAATCTGACATCACGATGGAGATCATACATAATCTGATTGGTATTGTTTATAAAGACAACATCGCCATACTTATTTTGAGCCAGCTCATTAGCATTTTCGACAAGGAACCTTGTCTTCCCTGTACCCTTTTTCCCATAAATAACTTTAATCATTCATATACACCCCTCCCCTATTTTTAGCACCGTAAAACCAACCCTTCTAATATATACAATAATATATTTTGCAAGTTATTTCAAGCATATTGATTCTTTTTAGGCCAATCCGGTTATCAAATCTCTAAATAAGTTTTTATAAGTACTGTCAGGAAAGGTGTCAAGCAGTTCAAGTCCCCTGTCGATATATTTTGCAAGAAGCTTTTCCGCATCATTTACTCCACCAAGCTCTATTACCATATCTATAGCTTTATCAATTTCCTCCTTGTTTATTCTGTTTTCTCTGCCTTTAAACGACAGCACCGTTTCCTGGACTGCCCTGCTCTTTACCATGGCATATATGGCAGGCAGTGTGATAATCCCCCTGGAAATATCATTGCCGATAGGTTTACCCGTGTCTTTCTCCGTTAAAACAAAATCGTTTATATCATCCCGAATCTGAAAAGCCATACCGTAATAAAAACCAAACCTGCCAAGTTTCTTTATGTCATTTGCCTTGCAGTCGGCAGAATTTGAACCAAGGGTACACGCGGCTGTAAACAATAAAGCTGTTTTTCGGAATATTCTTTTTAAATATGAAATTATAGATGTATTAATTTTAAACCTGTCAAGGAACTGATCAACTTCACCCTCACATATCGTTTTCAGGGCCTTTGCAATTGTTTCCATCTTGTCTTCCGGGACTTTTCCGGACATCATTATAACCGCTTTTGTAAACAAAAAGTCCCCGGTATATATTGCCATATCAGTTCCATACTTTTCCGATACGGTGACAATTCCCCTTCTCGTCTTTGCATTGTCGATTATGTCATCATGCACAAGCGTTGCTGTATGAAGTATTTCCAATGCTCCTGCTATCGGTATTGCCTTCTCTCTTTTATATTTTCCGAATTTGGCGGAATTTATGACAAAAAGGGGTCTTAGCCTTTTACCGCCTGAAAGTATTAAAGTTTCAACAATACTTTCCAGGGTTTTATTCCTTGACTTGATATTCTCTCTTATATAGTTTTCTACAAGTTTCATTTCTTCGTAAATTTCAGGATACTCATTTAACAAGTTCAAATTGCGATCCAACTCCATAATAAAATATTAAATATTTATTAGTAATATAATATTTATTTGTAATATTTATTATTTATATTTCGTGAGAATATCCAGGTTTTTTAATATTCTCACCATATAATTGGCACATAAACCTACAAAAGCACCTGTAATAATTCCCGAAATTAACAGGAAAGGCAAATACCCGATTACTGAAAATGTTTTCATAACTATTATAGCCATTGTTAATTGACCGATGTTGTGAACTATGGCTCCTGCTATGCTTATTCCAACAATGCTAAATACCTTTCCAGCTTTTTTATATAAATAATTCATCACAATCGTACTTAGTATTCCACCTGCCAGGCTAAATAAAAAAACAATGAAACCTCCTGAAAAAAAAGATGATATTGATGTTCTCAATGCTACCAGAATTAATGCCTCTTTAAGGCCAATTAAAATTATCACCGTAAGAACAATAATATTTGCCAATCCAAGCTTAACTCCAGGTATTGCCACAGGCAGCGGTATGAAATTTTCAATTATTGAAAGAACAAGTGCCTGGGCAGTAAAAAGTGCAATAATTATTATGCTTTTTGTATCTAGTGTTCTTCTCGAATTTTGCATCTCAATACATACCCCAATCAATACGTTACCCCGTCCACGTCTTCATTATCTTCCTTTTCCCCTTCAATCTTTATTATAACACGGGCAGGAAGACAAATTGCAGTATCTCCGGGTTTGCTTAGCCACCCTGTTTTCACGCACAGCTTGTCCGGGCAGTCAGCTTCTTCAAATCTAATCCTGCCCTGTTCCATTAAAACCGTTATATTGTAATATCCCCTTATTTCAAATCTTTCTGCCTTGTCTATTTTTTCAAGATTAATTTCTTTTATCACTTTATTATCCTGTATAATAACAGCCTTTGGCCGGATATTATTTCCCGCAGAAAAAATCCCTGGTACAATTATACTTACCAGAGTCAAAAATAATACAGCCGCTATGATATATATGTCACCTTTTTTTATAATGTATTTATCTTTTTCCGTATTGATTTTATTATCATCATCTTCTTTATAGGCAGTCTTATTGCCTGTTATATTTCCCAACATATTTAAAATCCGTAGCTTTTTCATTAAAGTTGAATTTTCCTTCCAGTCCTGATGATACGTATATGTTTTTATCATTTGTAATTAAAATGGCTTCAACACCTTCAAGTTTCTCAACAAGTTCCATTCCCTTTTCAAGTCCCAATACAAATACGGATGTTGACAGTGCATCCGCATCAATAGATAAATCGCACACGATGGTTGCGCTAATTAGTCCCGACTCAGATGGATAACCGGTTCTAGGATCAATTATATGGTGATATCTTTTCCCGTCCCTTTCAAAATACCTCTCATAATCTCCTGATGTAACAACTGTTTTATTTGAGACTTCGATTATTCCTACATAATTTCCTGTTATGTCCCTAGGATTTTGCACTCCTATTCTCCAGGGGCTCCCGTCTGGCTTATTCCCCAATGTCACCACATTTCCGCCCAGGTTTATATAGGCGGATTCGATACCATATTCCCTGTATATCCTTATTGCCTCATCGCCGGCATAACCTTTTGCAATACCTCCCAGGTCCACAGATTGGCCAGCCTTTTCAAGCCTTGCAGTCAGCTTTTCTTCATCAATAATAAGATCATTAAAATCTATAAGGGGAAGCAGTGATTTTATTTCCTCGTCTCCGGGTATCCTTCCGCTACCGGGAGAAATACCCCACGCTTTGACCAGAGGACCAACTGTGGGATCAAAGGCACCATTTGACAACTCGGCATATTTTTTGGCAACAGATAAAATGTATATTGTATCCTTGCTTAGGCTGACAGTTCCTTTTCCTGCCATTTCATTTAGCATATAAATTTCACTGTCAGCCGAATTTAACGTCACTCTTTTCTCGATTTCCTCGAGTCTACGGACAACTTCATCCGCTGCAATCTCCCCGTTAGCTCCGTATACTTGCTGGGTTATAACCGTTCCCATTAAAAATGATTGCTTTTTAACAACTTTATTTTCCGCATTTTCATTATTTAAACCCGATGTTATATTATCCTTTGCAATAAAAAAAATCATTATTGCAAAGGATAATACAGCAAAAACAAAAATTATATTTTTAAAGGATAAGTATTTACCTCTTTTTGCAGCCATAATAAGTTCCTTTTGTCTTCTCCGGTTTTTACAGTCAATACATTTTTTCTATTTCACGGTGTTATTAATTATAAGTACTATTGCATTATTACTTGTGTTATTTGTATTATAAAAATTCATCATTATTATTTTGCCTTATTCAGAGCTTCCTTAACAAGTTTAACAAATAATTCATGGGAATGGGTAGCCCCGGATACTGCATCGACTTTATTTATATCCTGAACCTCAACAAGTTTTTCCGCATATGATTTGGATGCCTTTAATGCATTCTGGGCCTTCTGGTAATTCTCCTCATTTTCTATGACTCCGTTTACTTTACCGTAATTCTCGTCTTTTTCCACACCATTGCTCAATTCTTTCCATACAACATCCGCAATTTTGCCGTCTTTAATGGTTATTTCCACATATGCATTATTTCCGCGTTCATCCGGTTCACTTTCAGCTTTGTACGTACCGTCCTTGTATTTGCTTGAACCGCAGCCTACCATTAAAGCGGCAATTAAAACAAATGCAACAGTCAGAATTACATGTTTTTTCATAATATAAATACCCCCTCCAAGTTATTTTATACATTTTGATAATTTTGGCTAATAAGTAAATTATACATTTAATTTATATTTTAATGGGTTAATAATATTTTTCAATAATATGTACCCATAAACAACCTTTATTTAACAATCTTTATAAATTTATAATTTTATTTTTTTGAGTCATATTATTTGAGAATTTTACTATTTATATTCCAATGCTGGCAATAATTCCTTTATTTATGTGCTAATTTACATATAAATTTTTATGTATTATAATAATTTTGTGTTTTATTCTTAACAATAAGGTATATATTTAATGTATAGCATTTTTTTAATCATAAATAATAATAAATTTTAGTTTTTATTATTTAAGAAATTATAAATTATTAAAAAATAATATATTCTTACTTATGTGAAGGAGGATATTTAAATGCCTACGAGGGTTGTCGTTTTAGGCGCCGGATATGCAGGAATCAGAGCTGCTCTGACTCTCCACAAAAAAAAGAAAAAGGATGACATAGAAATAGTACTTATTGATAAAAACCCCTATCATACACTGTTAACGGAAATCCATGAAGTTGCAGGAAACAGGATTAGCGAAGACGGGGTTATTGTTCCTTTGAAGGATATTTTTCAGTATACTGATGTAAAAGTAATTACAGATGAAATCAATAAAATAGATTTTGAAGCTCAAAAACTATATTCCGAAAACAATGAGTATTCATACGATTATCTGATTATATCAACCGGAAGCAACCCGAACTTTTACAGCATTCCCGGTATGAGGGAATATTGTTTTCCGTTATGGTCATATAAACACGCAATAACAATAAGGGAACATATAAAGGATTGTTTCCTGAAAGCCGCTAATGAAAAAGATCCGGAAAAAAAGAAAGCCCTTCTGACCTTTGTAGTCGGAGGAGGCGGTTTTACCGGCGTGGAAATGATTGGTGAGTTAGCCCACTGGGTAAAAGATTTGTGCAATGATTACGGGTTTAAACGGGAAGATGTAAGACTGGTTCTTGTAGAAGCCCTTGATAATGTACTTAACAACCTGAAACCAAAAGGCATAGAAAAATCGAAGAATTATCTTACGAAAAAATTGAAAGTAGAGCTTATTCTACATGCTCCTATTGTTGAGGTTACTTCCGATTTGGTTAAACTGGAAAACGGTGAAACAATACCAACAAAAACCCTTATTTGGACTGCAGGTGTAAGGGCATGTGACCTGACTGATTCCCTTAACATCGAAAAAGGCAAAGCTTGCAGAATTGTGGTAAACAAATACACCCAAACCCAGTATGAAAATGTGTTTGCAGCAGGAGACGTGTCACTGTTTAGCACTGATAAGGGCACTCTTCCGGCCCTTGTGGAATCAGCAATACAGACAGGAGAAGCTGCAGCCCTCAATATTCTCGCACTAATTAGGAAAAAAGAAATGCGGGAACTTAAGCCCAACTTGCATGGCGTAATGGTATCCATCGGAAGCTACTTTGCTGTAAGTAATATCCTGGGCCATGAATTCTCCAGATTGATGTCAATAATTTTAAAATATATGGTTAATATCCATTACCTGTTTGGAATTGGCGGATTTGAGCTTGTATTTAAATATATAAAGCACGAATTCCTTTATAAAAAGCAGCGCCACAAGACTATTATTGAAAAACATATATCTCCTGTCACTCCTGCCTTCTGGCTTGTCCCAATAAGGTTATTCCTAGGATATTCGTGGCTTGTGGAAGGAATAGAGAAAGTAAAGCAAAACTGGCTTGTAAAGCCTATATTAAGCGGTCGCCTTCCGGATATAGGAACAAGTGCTTCAGTTACCGAAACAGGCCAGCAGGTTTTCAGTTTGGTTAGCGATCATACGCCACAATGGTATGAATGGCTGGTTGACCACATTATAGTGCCAAATGCACTTTTCTTTCAGATAATTCTGGTAATAACGGAAATCGGGCTGGGATTGGCTTTTATATCCGGAACATTTACGTTTATAGCTGCTATTGTGTCAATTTTGATGAACATAAATTTTATATTATCAACCGGAATGTATTCATATGACTGGTGGTACATTCCCGCGGCATTATGTATGTTCGGAGGAGCAGGAAAAGCCTTTGGCGTTGACCATTACCTTATTCCTTATTTAATGAGACAGTGGAGATATTTTGTGAGAAATAGAAAAGTAAAACCCCTGCTTTTCAAGTAGAGGGTTTTACTTCCTCCATTTTTGATATTGATACTTCATAGGCTGTTTTGGTTACAACTTCTCCTGTTTCGTATTTTTTCTGATATTCCCGGCTCTGGATTCTTCCCCATACCTTAATATTTGTCCCGACAGGTAAAGTTTCGGAATACCTGGCATTTCTGCCCCATGCTATGCATGGAATATAATCCGATTTATTGTAGGGACGGTTAACTGCAAGTAATATGTCGGCTATTTCCCGGCCAAAAGGTGTGGTTCTGTACACCGGTTTTTTGCATATGTACCCGTTTAAAAAGATCTGATTCGGGTTTCTCATTGTAATTCCCGATTCGAGAATTTCAATTTCCCTTGCAAATACCGTTAAAATCAGCCTGTTCTTTTCTTTGTCGTAATTGTTGTATGATCTGAACTGCCCTTCTATTTTCACGAAGGTTCCTTCCTTTAATTCCTGGTTCACAATAAGCCGTTCGGATATTGTTACAGGAATTATGTCACAGCTCTCGCTTAACCTGGGAACCTCAAGGTAGAATAAGTAAAATCCCTCACCATAGACCTCGTGGTTGAATTCCAGACCTGAAATTATTTTCCCGGCAATTGTAACCATATTGTTTTCAATCAGGTTTCCAACCATTTGCCCCCTACTCTCCTCTCTTTTCTGGTGTACTTTAAGTCACATAAATAAATTATAAATCTTCTATATGTAATAATTATTCATAGAGGGACAATTTTAGAAGTAATTTATAATTTATTATTAAATTTTATTTTAACTTTTAGGGCTAATTTTTCATTTTTTCATATTATATAATTATATATTACATATATTTTACAATGCAATGCTTCTTTGAAAAATATCAGCATATCCGGCATTTTGCGCATTTCCAAAAAATATGCTATAATTAACTAAGTTAATTATAGCAATAAAGCTTATATTTTACGGAAAGGAATTCATTTGCATGGCTAATATTTGGGAAATGGGATATGTTAGAATAGGAGCGGCAGTACCAAAAATACAAATAGGAAATACCTGGGCAAATATATCGGAAATTATAAACCTGGTAAAACAGGCTGCAGATTCACACGTGAAAGTGCTTGTTTTTCCTGAATTATGTGTTACCGGTTATACATGTGCAGATCTTTTTCACCAGAAGCTATTGCTTGACCAAGCCCAGGCAGCCTTACAAAAAATTATTGACATAACCGGGGAAAATAATTATGACATGCTGATAATCATAGGCATCCCCGTTGAAGCTGACAACCAGCTCTTTAACTGTGCTGCCGTTATACACAGGGGAAAAATCCTGGGACTAGTTCCAAAGACATTCATTCCGAATTACGGGGAATTCTATGAAAAGAGATGGTTTAGTTCTGCCGTGAACAGGATTAATGATACGGTCATATTCTGTTCCCAGGAAGTACCCTTCAGTGAAAAGCTCCTGTTTAAGGACAGGAACTCACAGCTTTGTGTAGGAGTGGAAATCTGTGAGGATTTATGGATGCCCATCCCTCCAAGCGCCAATCATGTTCTGCATGGTGCCAACCTGATTGCAAATCTGTCAGCCAGCAATGAACTGATTGGTAAAACAGAGTTCAGAAGGTCCCTCGTATCCCAGCAATCATCCCGATGCATAGCTGCATATGTTTATGCTTCCTCAGGTCCAAGCGAATCCACCACCGACACTGTATTCGGCGGACATGTTCTGATTGCCGAAAACGGTACAATCCTTGAGGAAAGCCGTTTCAGGGAACAGACACTGGTTTATGCTGACGTTGATATAGAAAAGCTGATTAATGAAAGAAAAAAAGTAAACAGCTTTATGAATCCTTCCATGAATTTCATGGCTGAAAACTACCGTATTATTCCCTTTGAGCTTAACAATAAACCGTTAGTTGACAACATGAAACTGTTAATCGACTCCCTGAAGAGGGATGTCTCACCCTATCCCTTCGTGCCAGAGAAAAAGGAAGAACGGGACGCACGTTGCCGTGAAATTTTTACCATTCAATTAACCGGATTGGCCCAAAGGCTTTTAAAAACAGGTATTAATAAAGCTGTGATCGGAATATCAGGTGGGCTGGATTCCACTCTCGCCCTGTTGGTTTGCCGGGAAGCATTTGCCAAGCTGGGATATCCTTTTGGGCAAATTATTGCTATTACAATGCCTGGATTTGGTACATCCAACCGAACCAAAAGGAATGCCCATGATTTAATGAAGGAACTGGGAGTCCAATGCCGTGAAATACCAATAACTGCTGCCTGCCTGAAGCATTTTGAG
>Ga0134091_1001993_pt1 | contig 14797 bp, 17 predicted proteins | sample 2_5taG_FD_94451 | JGI IMG/M metagenome (GOLD analysis project Ga0134091, IMG submission 94451) | Switchgrass degrading microbial communities from high solid loading bioreactors in New Hampshire, USA - 2_5_20_6_A2 metaG | ecosystem: Engineered > Bioreactor > Semi-continuous > Anaerobic >...
AGATTGCAGGTTGCGATTGAAATATTTGTTATAGCATTCCTCTGATAAGTTTTTACCTGCAGGGTAAGCATCAAGATAAATATCTATATACGCAGGCATATCATCACTGGTTAACCTTCTGATTACTCTGTCTGCCATATTAATCCCCCTTTAAATAGCTTTTCCCTGAGCAACTAATTCTTCTATATATTCATCAATGAGTTTCATGCCTTCTTCAAGTTCAGTAGCATGTGAAAGCGACAAGCGGAATGTGTGTGGTATAAAGAAGCAATCACCATGACATACCAAAACTCCTTTTTGATCGAGCAAGTCATTGCAGAATTTTTCTGCATCTACATCTAAATCGTAGTGTATCAGATATGTAGTACCATATGAATCAGCATATTGATGGAGATATTTATGTCCATCTAACCATTTATCAACTTTCGCCTTATTTTCACTTATGATTTTTCTGCTTCTTGCATAGATTTTATCCACATGTTCAAGGGCGATTGCAAAAATCCATTCATCAAAGACACCGCCACAAATAGAATCATACGACCTGCGATTGAATAGTTCTTTTCTTGTTTCGGGATCGTGGCATATAATCCAGCCTACTCTTGTTCCTGCCATAGAATAAATCTTAGATGAACTGCAAGTAACTATTGCTTTATCGTAGATATCTGCAAATGAAGGCATATACTCTTCCTTAAGGCCTCTATACATTTCGTCACAGATAACCCATGCATCTACAGATTTTGCTATTTCCACTATTTCTTTCATCTCTTCTAATTCCAGAAGAGAGCCTGTAGGGTTATTTGGATTTGTGAAAAGTATAGCTTTAGTGTTATCATCTACAGCCTTTCTTACTTCATCAATATTCAGTTTGTATCCTGCTTCAGGCTTAAGGTGAATTTGGCGAACTTCAGCACCTATTGATTTAGGAATTGAATAGAATTGTTGGTAGTTTGGCATGATTGATATTACATTGTCGGTTTCTTCTATTAATGTAAATACTACTGTGTTATTTGCACCTGTGCCACCATGCACTAAAATAACTTCTTCCGGAGCAACTCCCTTGTAGAGATTTGCCACTGCCTTGCGGGTTCTCGGTGTTCCTTCAAAATTGCCGTAGCCCAGATTCATGTGCTTTAGTTCTTCCATGAAATCCTCCAGGCTTTCTCCAGTTAATTCGAATAATTCTTTTACTGTCATTGGAAGAACACAGCTTCCTCCTAGATATATTTTATTCTTTTCACTATCACAGGCAGGGTTTAACCAGTTTTCTAATACAAAATCATCAATTTTCATTTTTTACCCCCTCAGTTCAATTATATTTCTTAATCTTTGACCTACAGATTAAGGTTGCAGCTATCTGCAAAATTGACCGTTTATAGGTAGTCCATCTTTTATGCTTTGAGGGAATCAGATAAACTCATCCATCATAGCTTTCTTTAATTATAATATATATCCATTATTTAAGTAATTCAACAAAGGTTATTTATATAATTTCATAAATTCATCAGTATACATTTAAACATTTTTATAATACCTGCCTCTGCTTTTTCTTCTTTTCCTTCGTACTCAGGACTTGAGTTCAGATGATAAAAGATTACAGAAGTCTCACACTTACATTTTCTATAAATAAAAAAGGCTTCCATTGAAAGCATTTTAACAATCAAGGAAGCCTTTCTTAAAATTCATTACGGAAAGTTAACGCTAAGGAAATTTATACTTTCCTATGAATTATAAAAAAAGATGATTTTTGATTGACACAAAATCATCTTTTTTTATTTATAGTTTATTCAATATGCCGCTCGGATGTACTGCAATTACAATTGGATTTGCATGCTCCACCAGATGGACATCCAATACACTTAACGCCTTTTTTCTTTTCTATAATAACCTTTGCAACAGAAGCGCTCACTATTGATATTAAAACCAGGGCTATAATAATATTTTCCATAATTTCCTCCTAAACACTTAATGCTAATTTTCTTTTTGCTTTTTCATTACCTTTTCTCACAAGATATATAACACAACCAATCATCGCTGACACAACAACTAAACCGGGTACAAATCCTATACCTACAGCACCTGTTGTTATCAAGGTTCCTACTTGGTAAGTAATAAATGATACTACATATCCCATGCTAAATTGAAATGCAATACCACCCCATAACCATTTTTTATTCTCCATTTCAGAGTTCATGGCACCAATTGCAGCAAAGCAAGGAGGTGTAAACAAATTAAACATTAAGTATGCTAATGCTGCTACAGGGGTTAGCCCAATAATGCTTGCAACATCTGATCCGCTTGATACAAGAACTAGTTCTTCAGTATCAATAAAGTTTGTTATTCCATATACAACTGCCAATGTGCCAACTACATTCTCCTTTGCGATAAAACCTGTAATTGCTGCAGCTGCTAATTGCCATGCACCAAAGCCTAATGGTATTAACAGAATCGCGAATGGTGATGCTATACTTGCTAAAATACTTGTATGCTCTGCTCCTTCAGCAACAACTTGAAACTTCCAGTTGAATGTTTGCATGATATGCACTGCTGTATTACAAAGTAAAATAATTGTACCAGCTTTGACAATAAACGCTTTTGCTCTTGAAAACATGGAAATAGTAGCTCTCTTAATACTTGGAAATCTATATTCAGGTAATTCCATTATGAAGAATGATCTTGCGTGCTTTTCACCGGTTATTCTCACTACCAATAAAGCTCCTAAAATTATAATGGCAATACCTACAAAATACATAGAAGTCCCTACCCATGCTGCACCATCAAAGAATGCACCAGCAAATAAAGCAATAACCGGAAGCTTTGCCCCACATGGCATAAAAGGTGTTAACATTGCAGTCGTTCTTCTTTGTCTTTCATTTTTAATTGTTCTTGTAGCCATAACCCCTGGAATAGCACAACCAGTGCCTATAACCATTGGAATAATTGACTTTCCTGATAATCCAACTTTTTTTAAAAAACGATCCATGACTACAGCAACACGAGCCATATAACCACAGTCTTCCAGCAATGCCAATAGGAAAAACAATACCATGATAAGTGGTAAGAAACCAACAACAGCCCCAACTCCGCCAATGATACCATCTAGCAAAATCGAAGCTAATACAGGTGATGTTCCTTCTCCTATTAGTCCTTCTACCCAAACATAAAACAAATCAATCCAACCGACAAGCATATCTGCAAAAAATGGACCTACATGAGTTTGTGAAATTGAGAAAACCGCCCACATAATGACTGCAAAAATAGGAATACCTAACCACTTATGAGCTAATATTCTATCTACTGAATCCTGCTTTGTTTGTTTAATACTGCTTATTTGTCTTTGCTCCACTTTTGAGACAACTTCTTTGACAAATTCATATCGTTTCTTATCAAAAGCTTCAACCGAGACTTTGTCTGTCATATCTATCCCTTCACTATCAAAGGGAGCAATTTGAGTCTTACCCTTCACTTCTACTGCTTTTAAGACAAGCTCTTCTAAACCATTATCGCTCCCTTTTTTTGTTGATACTGTTTCAATTACGGGACATACTAGCAGTTTAGATAATTCATCCACATTTATTGTTGTCTTTTTCTTCTTAGTCAAGTCGCTCTTATTTAAGGCAACAACAACAGGTATACCTAATTCAAGAAGTTGAGTCGTAAAGAATAAGCTTCTGCTAAGGTTAGTAGCATCAACAATATTTATAATAACATCTGGATTTTCATTTTTTACATAATCACTAGTAATGCTTTCCTCAGATGTGAATGGAGACATTGAATACGCTCCTGGAAGGTCTACAACTGTAATTTGCACACCTGATTTATTAAGACTTTTTTTGATCTCCCCTTCCTTTTTCTCAATGGTTACACCAGCCCAGTTACCAACACGCTCTAATCTCCCAGTTAATGCATTGAATAATGTTGTTTTCCCACTATTTGGGTTTCCTGTTAACGCAACTTTCATATCTTTATCCACATTCATGAATATTACCTCCTGTTTTTCGAAGTGTAATCTCCGGCAACTTTTATAAGTATTAAATCCTATTACTCGATTAAATATATGTAAAGTTAACCTTGGTTAACTTTTATGGCAAATAAAAAGCTATATGATAATAGCTTCAGCCAGTTCTTTATCAATGCTATACCTTGCATCTTTTACAGAGATGATATAATTCTCAGCAAGTACAGATATAATAGTCACTGATTCTCCTTCGTAACAGCCTAATGTAAACAAAAAGTTCTTAAGTTCTTCATCATTTGTATTTATATCCTTTATTATATATTCTGTATTAGTCTTTCCCTGTGCTAAGTTTCTCACTGGTGCATCCGATCCTTCTGTTTTATTTAAAACTATAGCCATAGATCTACTTCTAATAATATTTTCCATATATACCTCCAAAACTTATGTTCTCTATTAATACTCTTTTTTTTCATGTAAGTATGTTTTAATAGCCTCCAGCATAGCATCACTGATCACATGTTCCATTCTGCATGCATTTTCATCTGCTTCTTTATCCGTTAACTTCAGAGAATGTTTGAGAAATTGCTCTATTAATTTATGATTATTATATATTTGCCTTGAGAGCTCTTTACCCTCTTTTGTTAATGTAATAGTTCCATAGGTTTCTTTATTCACCAACCCCTTGTCTTTTAAAATATTCATTGCCTTTGATACACTTGCTTTTGATACCCCTAGATACCTTGCAATCTCTGAACCATGAGCATGACCATGACTATTCTCTAATAAATGAATCGTTTCTAAATACATTTCCATTGATTCGCTGTTGCTCATTATATCACTCCGTTTTTATCAATTTACATTATGATGCCAAAGTTAAATCTGTAAAAAGGTATTAATTTAAATTATTATTGAGAATGATTATCATTTTCGTTTATATTATAACACCCAGCTTTTATTAATACAATAGTTTTTTTCTAATTATTATTATAATTTCCGAGTAAATCCTTTAAATTTACTCATACCATCAGTTGTTAAACTATAGAATAAACTCTCTAACAGTTGATTATTACTGGTTTATAGTCATCAGGCAGCTCTTATTCGTTAAAAATTGAAAATTATATTGAAATCCTCCAAACTGCTCTATTAGATTCTTCATGAACTGTTATTTTAGGGTTATATCCTTTGTCAATTAAGCCAAGCCAAATATGACAGGCGCAAATACCTATATCGACGTTTGGATGTTCCCATTTCAAATGGCGATATCCCTCTGGCATAGCAACATTAATTGTTCTATAAGTTTCATCAAAAGCAAATCTCCACATTTGCGCGTTTCCAGCTGATGGCGCTTTTCTACCCAGATCCAGAGCATATATAACATCATCAGAAAGCTTTTCATAGTCATCAGGATTTACAAGCAACTCTTTAATTTCTTTTCGTTTAAAACTTATCTGCTTATTTTGAAATCTATCTATCAACCTCAATCCACCGCTTTCGTGATAACCAAGCGGCGAGATACAAATTGCTCTTCGACCGGTGGTTACTCCTTTTGCGTATCCATAGCCCATGTTTGATTCCTTAATCTGTTCAGGTGTTTGTAAATGAGGCATCAGTCTCTCCAACTCAGATAGTTTATAATGACCGTACCAACAGGTTGAAAGACCTTTACTTACCGCAAAAAGAATAAGCAGTTCTCCTATAAAACCGACCTTGCTGATTGAGATAATATCAGTTTCTGCCATAAATGCCACGTTATCAGGAGGAGATTTCATTATTGTATAAAGTGCTTTTGTTTGATTGGATTTGAAAAATTTTATCTCGACATTGTGATCAAATGGAACATATATTGACTTTGCATAGTCTTTTATCTCATCCATCACATCCTTTTCAACACCAGTCATTTTATAACTGCGTACCGAGCGCCGTGAATCAATAGTACTTTTGATTTGAAATGAAATTGTCATCTGTAAAACCTCCCATATATTATTTTCCCTAAATTTAATAACTACCGTTCATTATAAGTGTAGGCATTAAAGCTAAAAATGAAAACAAACCGACTGTATCTTCCCCGTTACAATACTTCTATATATCCTTCTGTTCCGTTTACACGAATTCGTTGTCCATTTTTTATTAATTTTGTTGCATTTTCAACACCTACTACTCCTGGAAGTCCGTATTCTCTTGTAATCACAGCCCCATGGGTCGTGAAACCTCCTACTTCCGTAACTAATCCTTTAATCGTGACAAACAGCGGTGTCCAGCTAGGGTCAGTAAACTTAGTCACCAGAATATCTCCTTCTTCCACCTTAGCTTCATCCACCGATAAGACTACCCTGGCGCGGCCTTCCACTATACCAGATGAAACGGGGATCCCGGAAATTGCTCCTTCAGGAATTTGCCCTACCCCGAAGCTAGTGGGTGGAACAAAGCCCTCAGAAGTAAATACTCGAGGCGGAGTAAGCTTTTCATAATGTCGATAATCCTCTTTTCTTTTTTCAATCAGTGAGTAGTCCAATTTACTGGTCCTTACCACTTCTCGAAGTTCAGGCAAATACAAATAGAATATATCTTCAACATCTTTTATAATACCATTTTCGACTAACTTACGTGCTTCTTTCAACAGTGCTTTTTTATAAACCCAATATCGACGAATAATATAATATTTGGGATCTTCACGGCAGCCGATAAAGTTCCGAAGCAAGCTAATATTCTTGCTAATCTTTTTCCCCTTCTTACTGCCCCCTGGCAAATCCGTTAAACGGCGAATAATACTCTCTGCCTTATCCTTTGCTTCCTGCCTTCCCGCCTGGAACCTAACTTTATGCTCACCCGCCTTCAAAACACGAATATTATTAAGAATGATCGGAAGCAGCTGTGTTGGCTTTTCCTCAAAGCGTGCTCTAGTAATATCAATCTCACCGGGGCAACGCATCCCATGTTTATTTAAAAATGTTTTAAACGCCTCACTTGTTTCTTTTCCTCCCGGAAGCTCTACCAATTCTGCAAAAAAATTTTCATCATCAGGACTCTGTGAAATATATTCTACGACTTTTGGGTACTGACGGATCATATCTGCCAGATCACATAAAGCAAACCCCATTTTGGTCGTAACATTATGTTCTAAGGACTTGGTAAGGATATCCCCCACATTCTTCTCACCCAGCAACTTCTCAATTTGCTTGTTTAAGTTATCGTTTACCATTATTGCTGCAATGATCGCCCCTAGCATCTTAGGATTATATGCCATAGCTAGTAGTTGATCACGATCTCTTTCAATGAACTCAAAGACCTGATCACCGGAAAGTTTAGCAAGTTGTTGCTCTATTTCCCTAATTTCATTTTCAAATTGATTAGTTAATTCCTTAATAATTGCAGGGTCGTTTTTTCTATAAACTTTGATTGCCTCAAGAAGAGAACTTAAGGTAAAAATCCCTCCTTGCACATTTCTTTTCCCCTTGGAAAGAGATTCCACAAATTTCCTGTTCTTGATTAGGTTCTTTATTGAACTCTGGATTAATGGGTCCTGCTTTCCGCTAGCCATCACCAAACGGCGGCGTCCTATAGGCGAGGAAAGGTCGTGGGTAATATCGGCATATAGCCGACCGCCAATCTTATCCAGAGAGACATCAGAAATCATTTCAAAAAACGACATGCCTAGTGGCTTAATAGCGTCAGTCATCATTTGCGTATGCCCGATTGACATATAGATACGTGGTTTATTGGATTCTGTTGTCCTCGGCAAAGGAAATAAGGTGGTAATAGGACGGCTCTGAACAATATAAAACTGGTTATTAGCAAAACACCATTCTATATCTTGGGGATAGCCAAAATAAACTTCAATTTTCTTTCCTATGCCTGCAAGCATTTGTATCTGTTCATCAGTCAGCACTTGTATTTGCTGTCTTTCTTTTTCAACCTTTGCCTCTTGAATGCCGCCATTTATGTCAGTCCTGATTTCCATCTCCTTTGTCCCAATACTTTTCTTAGTAATTTTTCCATCTACAACCTTGTAGATATCTGGGTTTACCAATCCAGAAACTAATGCTTCACCAAGTCCAAATCCTGCATCAATGCTAAGTGTCTTTCTGTCAGAGGTCATTGGATCTGCTGTAAACATAATTCCTGAAGCTTCAGACATTACCATCTTTTGCACAACAACAGATAATAATACTTTCCTGTGATCAAAACCATTTTGTATTCGATATGTTACTGCGCGATCGGTAAAGAGCGATGCCCAGCATTTCATTATATGTCTTATAATCTCATTCTTGCCTCTTATATTTAAATAAGTGTCCTGCTGTCCAGCAAAAGATGCATGTGGTAAATCTTCTGCAGTGGCACTTGAACGTATAGCATAGGCATCATCAATACCGTATATTGATAATATCCCTGTTATTTCATTATAAATATTTCTATCTATTTCAAGCTTTTCAATAATGGAACGTATATTCTTGCTTATTTCTGAAATCTGCTCTCTGTCCTCGGATTTTAATTTTATCAGCTTTTCAATTAACACTTCCAATTCAGCATTGTTTTCAATAGTTTTTCTATAAGCCTCCGTTGTTACACAAAAGCCATCCGGTACTCGTATTCCATCAATTCTTGAAATTTCTCCAAGGTTTACACCCTTGCCCCCAACCGCCATGAGATCTGACTTATGAATTTTATCAAAAGTTAAAACATATTGATTCATTACATATCTCCCCATTTCTTTCATATATTAGTTCAATCTCTCAGTACGCCTATTTCCACCTTTGTCTAATAAACATTTACCGAAAAAGTTTTGAAATATTTACCCTTATATTTCATAATATATGGATAAAGTATTATTGTCAACGTTTTTTGAAATATTATTTATTATATTTCAAAACTATGTTATAATTGAAACTGGGTGATAAACATGAATGGATATGAAAAAAGAACAAAACTCAAGAAGGATTCAATCTTAAACGCCGCTTGGGAACTATTCTCTGCACGAGGCATAAGCAATGTTAGTATCAGCGAAATAGCTGCAAAGGCTAAAGTTTCGCAGGTTTCTATATATAACTATTTTGGTGATAAAAACAATCTAGCAAAGGAAGTGCTCGCTTCTTATTTAGATAAAGCAATCAAAGAATATGATGAAATATTAGAAAGAGATATTCCATTTTCTGAAAAACTTAAGCTTATTATAGATAGTAAAAATAAAGCCACAGCTGAGTTGAGTCGCTCAGCTTTCAGCGAATATGCATGGCAGGATAAAACCTTACAACAGGTATATAAGGAAGCTACAAACTCAAAAGCAATTTCAGTTTACAAAAAATTTATTGAGTTGGGTAAACAGGAAGGAGCTATCGACAAAAGCATTCCAACTGATGCTATTCTTGCATATCTTCTTTCCTCAGTTTCAATTGTTGAGCGGTCAGATTATCTTAGAACGAGCCCTGAATACAAAAGGGGAATATTAAGATTATTCTTTTATGGTTTATTCGGAAAAGAAGAGTAAAATTGGAAGACACACAAAAAAAATAAGCCATAGACCTCAGTTAAGGCTTGGTAATTATATTAACATTAAATACTAAAAATTTATTTATCTATAAAATCTGCAGCTTCTATTTTTATTAATTCTTGTATAAGTGCTTCTAATTCTTTCTTATAAATATCCAGAACAAATTCTTGGCTTGGTCTTAAATGTTTTGGAACTTTTAATCATATTTCCAATAGCCACAGAATCGCTTCCATCAAACATTACTATTCCTTGCCCATTATCTATAAGTATATTATCCAACGCTAGATTATTGCTGCCAATCAAACTTATGCCACTGCCTCTATTTCTATGCCATCAGACAGCGGATCACTGATTATTGTGTTATTTATGATTCTATTGTCAGATCCAGATCGAATTATTATATTTTCAAATCGATAATTTCTTATGTTAATTCCTTCTATTCCAACTCCAACTACGTTTGATAGTGTAAAGGCTGTAAAAAAGGTGCTTTTACCATCGAAGATGACTCCTGGCCCCTTAGCTGCAATTCGAATATGCTCCTTCAGAATATTTACAGTTTGAAAATATATGCCTTCCTCTAAAAGAAGTACATCTCCTGCATTCACATTATCAGAAGCTATTAGAGCTGTAATATCCGTAAGGGGTGTTACATTGATTATTGCCATTCACACACTTCCTTTCATAAAAATATAACAAGCTTGTTCCAGTAATAATATATTCCTTAAATTACAATGAGTGACAAGCTTGAATATACTAAAAAATCCCCTCTAACTCATCGTCAGAGGGGATAAAAACATACCTATTCTATCAGCACAACGCATTAAACATGAATTGGGGTGTTCTAGTAACATGTTATTAATAACTGATTAACTTCGGTGACTGGCACCTATTAGCTAATATTTCTTTATATTTCTTTCTATACTTTTTATTTTTCTCAATTCTAATTAACATATTTGCTTCTGTTAGCAATTCTTCATGCTGCCTGCCTTTAACAGCTATCTTCCACATTGACTGAATGCAAACTCTTGCTACTTCTATGTTTATATCCATCGCTAATTCAAATAAATAACGATAATCATGAAGGATTCTATCTTCGTAGTCACTTTTTGATAAGTTGCATAGCAGTTGTGCAGCAGTTATTCTCATAAGATAATATGGATGTTTCAAATCCTTAATCAGATTATCCCAAGACATCATACACCCAATCCACTTTCTCTTCTGTAATTTGTAAAAGACTTGTATCAACTATACACCTTTACGCAATATCAATGTCAATGATGTAAATTCTTATTATGGCTCGAGTTGATGCATATGATTTCATTTAGATAAGATAATATAAAATCAGCAACATTGCCAAGAAAATTATATTGAGCAAAGTAAATACACTGAGATAAGCCATATTTCGCTTACCTGCTGTCGTACCATAATATTTGAAAGAAATCAGACTTGCCATAGAAGCAATGATTGTTCCAAGGCCACCTAAGTTAGTGCCTACAATCAGTGTTGGTATATTATCCGTAAAGCCAGAAAGGAGGATAGCAGCAGGAACATTGCTGATAACCTGACTAGCAAACACTGATGTAAGCAGTTCGTGTCCATATATAACGCTATTCAGCCAAAGATTGATTTCCGGAATACGCTTCATATTGCCTATAAATACAAATAAAAAAATGAAGGTGAGCAATAAAGCATAATCAGGCTTGCGCAGCATTCCTCGATCTATAAGAAAAACCACTACCAGAATCACTGCTCCTACTATATAAACTGAAATTATGTGAGTTACACTTGCCAAGGCAAACAAGAAGAGCAAGAGGTAAACAATAGCTTTCCCTTTTTCCTTTGCTGTAAGAGTACGATGGGATTGCACCTTCACGGCAACAGCTTTCCTTTCGATTAGTATTACACAAGCAACTAATAGTCCGATAAACGAAAGCAGAGTATAAGGCAGCATCAATGAAATAAAATTGCCCAGACTCATTCCACTTACGGAGTACAGATATAAATTCTGCGGATTGCCTATTGGTGTGAGCATGCTGCCCAAATTGCCAGCAATGGTCTGTAACACAATAATCCGAATCAGATAATTCTCCAGGCCAGCCATCACAATCACATCAATGGCAAATGGCACAAATGTGATGAGTGCCACATCGTTTGTAATAAACATACTGAATCCAAAACATAGCAACACCAGGACTATTGATAAGCTTCGCACATTACTCGTCTTTCCCAACATCCAGCTCCCTATCATCGAAAATATGCCTAGGCTTCTTAGCCCGGCCATAACGAGCATCAAACTTAGCAGGATGGTTAATGTGTGGAAATCTATATAGCTGATATAATTATTGTCCAATGGCACAAATACCATGGATATAAGAGCCAGTAATAAAGATATACATAGCACTATCTCTTTTTTTACATATTTCAGTATTGATTTCATCAAGTCGTTACTCCTTTATAAATCATCCTCACCTAGTCTATCATAGAGCTTATTAAAATGTAAGTACGTTTTTAAAAACATGGAATTAACATTTCTTAACCATTTTATAATTCACCAATGTAATGCCGTTTCGGATAACTTTATTTTCTGCTTCGACTGTATAACCTTGTTTTTCAAAAAAGGGCCTGGCAGTAATTGAAGCATACGTTGTAAAGTTAAACATACCTGTTTTTCGTGCACACCGTTCTAATTCTTTCACCATAGCTGAAGCAATACCCCTGCGCTGAAAATCTTTATGAACATAAAGCTTGTCCAGATAGCCTGTATTATCCATGTCTGCGAATCCTACGATTTCTCCGTTTATTTCTGCGACTAATGTATAATGTTCTAAAAAAGATCTATTCCAAGCTTCCAGATCAACACTTCCTGTTGCCCATGCGTTCAACTGCTCCTCTGTGTAATCCTTAGCATTAATTGTATGTACAGTATCATAAAACAGCTTCGCCATTGAAGCACAGTCACTTGGTCTATATTTTCGGATTATCATATTTATCTCATCTCCAAAATTTTACCATGTCTTTTTTACTTTCAATGTTATACGCAACTATTTTTCTCAGCGAATCATAATCTACCTTATCAGTCCATTTGATTCTAAACAGTTCCTTTGTATGAGAGTATCCAGCTTCTTCAATTTCCTTTTCAAACTGCTTAATGGCTACTGATTCAGGTGCAACAGATATGTGTCCCTTAGCAATGCTAAAGGCAATTATAAATGTTCCATGATCAGTGAACATTGGTTGATTCCACTTGATTTCTCCTCGTATGCTCAATCAAGCAAATGCGAACTCCGTTTGGATCCAATTAATAATTTTTATTTCCTATTAACTCAACGCTTGCACCATTTTCGCTCTTCATAATTGTGATGGCACCACCGTCTGGAGTGTCAATTACTTTAACGGCTATTCCGATTGCTTTTTAGAATATCCGACCTCACCAACCTTGGAAGACAACCGATAATAATGTCCAGGTGCATAAATCAGTGGATCTAATGAAAGCATGTCAATTTTTCCATAGGATGTATCCATAATTTCATCGTCTACCTGTATATTTTTAATTTTGCCAATGTATATGAATCCGTCTCCGGCGCTTTTAAACTCTATAAGCTCACATTCATATACCCATGGTGATTCATCTAAAATGGGAACATTCAAGACTTGACCGTTGTTATACCTAACCCCAATTTCTTCACATTTATTCTTTTCATATCCTGAAGTATTTCCAAAGTAATCCGCCATGTACATCATATTAGCAGTAACAAGATTTGCAGAAAAAACTTTATTTTTCTCAACAAGCTCACGTGTAAGCTTGTTTCCCCTTGAAGCAAACATCAACATTGGCGGATTCACCGAACAAAACGTTACAAATGTGATCAAAGCAAAATTAGGATTCCCATCATCTTTATATGTACCGATTAAATAGGATGGCTGTGGAAAAAAACCTCTCTGCGGTGCCAACGAACGCTTTTTCATAAAATTCAATCCTTTCCTTAATGTATTTATACCAACCCTATGTTACGCACTCACTATCTATCTTTGGAATATAGATTTGTCTAACAGGCTTGCATAGATATTTCGCTCTCCCCAATTCTTTCGTCATTTAATCCAACAGTTTTTCTTAACAGTACACTTTCACGTCTTCAATGCTGACTTCATCGACACCGCCTGCTTCAAGATTCTGTCTTATCAGTATAATATTTTCAGTCATGTTCCAAGTCAAATTACTTATGCTCTTGTTCAATCTTAATTATAAGACAGCTTTTGCTTTTTATCTTGTTCCTTAACGTACATTCTATATTCTATAGGTGTCGGTTCTTTTTCAACGGCTATTAATTCACCAATTTTTACAATCTCTTTAAGCTTATCGTAATAAATGTCTGCAAGCAAGCAGGAACATGGTTTAATTATTAAATAGTCATCATAACTGCACCACTTTGGTTATATGATTTTATTAATCCATACACCAAATTATCTTCCTCTATTCCGGTCAAATGGAGAACATTGATTACTTCAACTACCATATTGACACTGGCGTTATTGATTAATATTGCAGAATTTGAGCACCTAAAAGCATCACAATTTTATCGTAATCAACTTGAGTTGCCCAAGACCAAATCATTCCATATTTACGCTCTTTTTTCTTGAAACATACAGCATTTGCGCTATAATTAAACGCATTAAATCCCACCATTCTTGCAAAGCCCCTTTCTTTGGTTTTTTAGAAAGACATAATTACCCTTACCGCTGCGTTTATTCTAATAAATGTAAAAATAACTTGCAAGTGCAATCCTGATACATTCGAGTATAGATTTGATTAGCATAAAACTAATAAGTTATAAAAAATTATGTCATATAGGAGTTATAGTAAGAATCAACTCCATACATTCTACCTGCCGAAATGTTTTCGCCCCATTGTCTCCATGAAACTTTTTTAATATCCAAGTATCTGTCAATCCCACTTCTGCCATCTAATGATGTATGAGAAAAATAGTCATTATCCGCCATATCCTGGCTATGCCTTTGGGCAGCATCTGCTGCATATTCATCCCATATTAATGGCTTTAATCCGTAATTAGCGCGAAAAGCATTTGTTGCATCAAATTACAACCGTCTTTCCATTACTAAGGGATAAAGATAATTCTTCTGAAGTATCAATATATATAGTTTTAGTATTATTATTCCAGTTTACTTCAGCACCAAGGGCTTCTGAAACAGCACGTAGAGGCACAAAAGTGTGGATAGTCTAGCAATACTTTTTTATCTTTACTGAATAGCACACCATCTTCTGAAGCATAATAAGCGTTTTGAGGATCGACCTCAAAAGCTTCAACACCATCCATATATGAAAAAGCCTCTTCACCTAA
>Ga0134091_1001997_pt1 | contig 14773 bp, 11 predicted proteins | sample 2_5taG_FD_94451 | JGI IMG/M metagenome (GOLD analysis project Ga0134091, IMG submission 94451) | Switchgrass degrading microbial communities from high solid loading bioreactors in New Hampshire, USA - 2_5_20_6_A2 metaG | ecosystem: Engineered > Bioreactor > Semi-continuous > Anaerobic >...
TCTATCCATATATTACCTTCCGTCGGCAAGTAAAATCCTGGTATCAGGTTAACAAGTGTTGTTTTGCCTGAACCGCTTGAACCTACAAGCCCCACCATTTCTCCCGGTTTAATCCTCAGGCTTACGTTATTTAAAACTTCTTCCTCATCCCTGTACCTGAAGCTAACATTTTCAAACACGATTTCTCCTTTAATTTCGGGTTTTTGCATGCCGCCTTCCAGCACAAACTCAGGTTTCTGGTCAAGGATTTCAAAAACCCTTTCTATGGCCGTTAACGCTCTCTGGTATTGCACGCTTAAATTGCTGAGCCTCTGTATAGGCTGATAAAACTGCCACATGTATGATGTAAACGCTATTAGTGTTCCTACGGTAATGCTGTTTTCAACTATTACACGGTATCCGCCGTAGCCCCAGATCAGCACCGAACCTATTACGGTTGTAACCGAAAGGGCAGGTGAGAAAATAGACTGGTATTTTGCCGCCTTTATATTCTCCTGATAAAAATCTTCCATAATATTATGGAACCTTTTTATCTCTTCATCTTCCTTTGCAAATGCCTTAATTACCCGAATACCCGGAATGGTTCCCCCCAGCGAAGCGTTCATGTTGGAACGTTTCCGCCATATCCTGCGGTAAACCCGCCTTATATTTTTATTGTAGTATTTCGTACCAAAATAGATAATAGGCGCTGGAATAAGGACAATCAGGGCAAGCTGCCAGTCCATCACAAAAAGGAAATATGCTATTATTATCATGGTAAACACTTCTATTATAATCTCTTCCAGGCCGTTTACTATGAATTGCTGCAGTTCCTGGGTGTCTCCGGTAACCCTTGTCATGATAGCACCGGTCATGCTCTTGTCAAAATATGAAAGGCTCAGTTTTTGAAGGTGGGAATACACGTCGCTTCTTAAATCAAATGTAATCTTTTGGCCCAGGTATGTCAGCTGAAATGACCTCAGGCCCTGTAAAACCGAGCGGAATATGTGTGCAGCCAATATTGCGATAACAATAAACTTTAAAAGATCCAGCTGTTTCTTGGTAAGAACTTCATCTATCATAAATTTCTGAAGATAGGGTTGGATAAGCCCTACCAACGTAAACGCAAACGTGGTCATAAGCATCAGGATTATCCTTGCGGTATAAGGCTTAAGGTAGCCGAACAGCCTTTTCATCATTTTCTTTTTTGTCTGGCACCTGTTGCACAATGTTAAGCCTTCAGGCGCTGGACGGCCGCATTCCCTGCATCTGTTTGCGTTTAATCCGGGGTGTTCGTTATTTTCCCATATTTCAGCTTTGTAATTATTTTCTATGATTTTCTGCAGGTATCTTGCGAACTGGGAAAAATACTTTAGATATTTTTTTGTAAACCTGATTATTTCTACAACATGGAATTCATACTGAATTTTTATGGCTCCGCTGCCATAACCGTTAACCAGTTTGGCACTTTTTACGAGGGTAAGAGCATAGGTTTTATATTCAACCATTCCATCTTTGCTTATAGTTGCCGCAATAATCCTTTTGTTGGTAAGTACAAGCCATGATTCCTGGAAATTTCCCTGAAGGTTCAAATCAGACGGTACAAATACAAGCGGTGATTCGTTCTCCTCCATAATTTCTCTCAGTTTTTCAACCAAAAACCCAGGCAGTTCCTTTCCCTCTGCCATAATCTTATTATTCCAATCGTTCCAATCGTTTGATCCGCTATTGTTAGCTTCCACTTCTGCAGTCCCCCCCAAATATTATTTTTATAAGAAAAGAGCAGCAAAAGTTGCGTCCTATTTATTTATACTATAAAATACACCTGGATGCAAAGCCATTCTGATCCCCAATTCATTTAGAATCTTCATTATCTCAAAATTGATTTTCTCCTTTATGTTTAAATAATCCTTGAGAACTGCCGTCTTGGTAAAATAGCATACCTGGATTTCCAGGGCATAATCGCCGAAATTGTCAAAATTCACGAGTATTCCTTCGGAATGCACATTGGGATGGTTTTCAAGAACGGCCTTAATCCTTTTTACACATTCCGAAATTTTTTCAATACTTGTATCGGTGCTGACTTTGAGAATTTGCCTTACCCTTCTTTTTCCCCTTCTTGAATAATTTACTATAAGTTCGCTTGTCATAAGTGAATTAGGTATTGTAACAACCGACTGCTCGATTGTTCTTATTCTTGTGCTCCTGAAACCTATATCCTCCACATTTCCCTCCACATCTTTAGCCATTATCCAATCGCCCACCTTGAATGTCCTGTCAAGCATGATGGTAAGGCCACCAAACAGATTTGCCACCATATCTTTTGCCGCCAATGCAATGGCCAGGCTGCCTATTCCAAGCCCGGTAATAAGCCCGGCTATGTTGTCCGTCCACTGCTGGAGTATCGTTATGGAACCCAGGACTACAATTATGATTTTTATGCCATTTCTTATAAAAGGAAAAAACATTTCGTCTATTTTACTGTCCTTATCCTTGTACAATTCATTTTCCTTTATGACTGAAGTAACTCCGTCAACAAAACTGTATAAAATCCATATAATAGAAAGGGCTATAAGGGAGTTTAGTATCCTGTAACTAAAAGCCATACCGTATTTCTGAACTTCCAATATGCTGAATGCCAAGCAGATGCCAAGTACAATTACCAGGAACCTTAAGGGTTTAACCATATAATTTACAACAGGTTTATATTTTTTTACGGTTTTATCAAGCAATTCCTCAATGGCTTTAAGCAGCAGTTTAACAAATAAACTGCGGCAGATAACAAATATTAAAAGAACGGCGATGGCTGCAATAATCCTGGTAAAATTAACCGTTTCCGTGAGAGACGCTAAATATTCTATTACCACTTATACTCACCTCTTGTCGATTTTCATCAATCATATCCGTAATATTCGTCTATTATCAATTATCAACATATTACTTCCGCAAATCAACCGTCTTTCCTTCAAAATAAATACCCAAATTACCTTTTCTTAATTTACATATTTTTTATTTTGCATATTTTTATTTTAAAGTAAATACCTCGAAATAATTAAAAGTTAAAGGATAATAAAAATGATAATTAAGGCTAATCATAGCTAATTATAGCTAACTATAGTTAATTATGGTTAAGTATAATTAACATAAAATTTCGGATAATAAATAAATGAAAAGTATAATAAAAAATTATCCGGTATATGGCAAAACGGTATAGGACGAACATAAATAAATTACAAGCGGGGAGTGATTTAATTGAGCCTTGTTCAATGGAATCCTTTTCGTGAAGTGGATAATTTCACAAAAGACATGTGGAACATGCTTGACCGTTTTCCATTCAGCAGGCCCTTCAATTTAAACGGGGGACCGAAAATCGATATTTACGAAACCAATGATGAAATAATCATGAAAGCAGAAATTCCGGGAATTGATAAAAAAGACCTGAATGTATCCGTGGATGAGAACTATATAAGACTATCCGGGCAGATAAAGCGGTCAAATGAGTTTAGTGATGAAAATATATATCATTCTGAAAGGTTTTACGGCAATTTTTCCAGGACAATACCATTGCCTGTCGGAATAAAGCCGGATCAAACCACCGCTGAATATAAGGACGGAATCTTAACCATAACTGCGCCGAAACAGGAAACATCGAAGAAAAAGGAAAAAAGGATCGATATTAATTAGGAAGATTAGGAAGTGGGCCTGCAGGCTCACTTCCTAATTACAAGAGCCCCGTATTTTTCAGCTATTCTATTAAGTTTATTCTCATCGTTCCCCCTGATTATTACGCCTGCCCTTCCCTTGTAAGTTCTCAGAGCTTTTTCCAGTGCCTCAGGATAAACCGTTTCAATAATAAAGGGCTGCTTTAAATATGCCTGTGCTTTATTTACCACCTTTGACAAAAGTGAAAAATCTTTTCCCTCAATTCCGCTGTCAACATTTATATATATCAAATCATGTTCTTTCTCTGCCAAATCCATCGCCATATCATCAATTACCTCAAGATTCCCGTTTTTCAGTTTTGAGCATACTTCCCGGTCCTCAAACAAACTTATCTTCCCCACATCTGCGCCCTTAAAACAGGTAATAACCCCATCTTCTTGTCCGACATTTATATTGAAAGAACTGCTTATATCAAAGGAACTTACGGAAGAAGTAATGATATTTTCATTATATGCCGGGAAAACGGAATCATCGGGAATCTCAATCAAACTCACCTTTTTCTCTATAGCTTTAATGTATTCCGGCGTTGTACCGCAGCATCCGCCTATCAGCCTTGCTCCGTACCGTACAAATTTAACCACCACATCTGCGAATCTTTCCGGGGACTCATTGTAAACAATCGTCCCATCTTTAACATCAGGCAATCCAGCATTCGGCTTTACCATTAAGTATCCGCTTCCGGCTTCGTATATTTCCTTTACAACCTTAATCATATTATCAGGTCCAAAGGAGCAATTGGTGCCTATCATATCAGCCCCCTTGGATTTTAATATTACCGTAGCTGTCCGCGGGTCACATCCCATTAATGTTTTATTATTTTTCTCGTATGAAATGGAGCAAATAATCGGGATATCAGTGTTTTCCCTGGCTGCGAGAAGGGCCGCCTGCATTTCTGCCAAATCGGTAAAAGTTTCAAAATTAATTAAATCCACTCCTCCGTCAACAAGGGCTTTTATCTGCTCAGCAAATATTTCATATGCCGTTTCAAAATCCATGTCTCCGAGAGGCTCAAGTAGTTTTCCGGTCGGTCCTATTGATGCGGCAACAAATCCGTCCTGCCCCATTACTTCTCTTGCCAGTCTGGCACCTTCGTAATTCAGCTCATATACCCTGTCACCAAGGCCATATTTTTGAAGATTTATCCTGTTACCCAAAAATGTATTTGTCTGTATAACATCTGCCCCTGCTTCTTTGTACAGGCTATATATTTTCTTCACTATATCCCTGTGTTCCACGTTCCATAATTCGGAGCACTCTCCGCCCTTCATGCCGAACTTCTGAAGCATATATCCTTTTGAACCGTCGTATATAAGTACCCTCTTCTTTATCTCATCAAGAAAATTCAACAATTACATCAGCTCCCCGGCTAAAAATTTTAAAAATTACATTTATAATAATTAGGATAATATATGTGGTAAAATTTTTCAATACGACTCCCATACTTGATTGAATTCATGCCAGAAAGTTTATAGAAATCATGAAGGGGAATAAGAATTTTTTAAATCAAATGAAAAAGTTAAGAAAAACATTGGAAAAAGCGTCTATATATAAAATAAAAGAAGCTCTCTCTTGAGCTTCTTTTATTTTATATACTTTATTAATTTAAATTGGTGGGCCATCAGGGACTCGAACCCGGGACACCCTGATTAAGAGTCAGGTGCTCTACCAACTGAGCTAATGGCCCTCATCATTTACCGCTTCACTGTCAATTAACCGACCGACAAATAATATTATAAAGAGTAAACTTCCTATTGTCAACAGTATTTTTTAGATTATTGCTTAAATTATTGATTAACTCATGTGAAAAAGCAAATTCCACCTTAGGAACCATAGTCCCGTCTATATCAATTGCTAAAGCATATTGATTATGATTCAATGGCTTCCCTCATTTTGTCAAAAAATGGACTGAATTCTTTTCTAAATCCATATGGGTCATTTTCAATGAAGCTGCGAATTCTCGATATCTGAACACTGTCAAAAGACCTTATATTTTCAATCATGTAATCTCCCGTATGCTTTATCAATTCCCTTGTACATTTATCAGGAAATGAGTAGTATAACTTAATCTCTTCATATGCAAACTCTGAAATCAAACCTAAATTAAAAGTGTTTTCAAACAGTTCCATATCAATACTAACTGGAGAAATAACATTGATGTTGATTTTTGAAAGATTCCTCACTCCGTCTTTATTTCTTACTGCAACTGTTGAAGTATTATTCATGACTGCATCATATTTCTACAGTATCGGCAGCCATGATTTAAAATAACTGCTCGCCAAATTTATTATGTCAGAAACATGCAAAACCCTTTTTCTCTTAATATTCAAAGTTTTTTCAATAGAACCATCCGGATTACATTGTGTTGCCAAACCGTTTTTAAACAGGAAAATATGCGGTAGCTCTAATTCAATAGAAACCGGTATGGAAAAAAACCAGTCCCTTCTTTCGCCGCCCGAAATCACATCAATATCATTGTTTTGAGTATTAACATAAAACGGTCCCGGTCTCCCGGAAGTATACCAGAAAGGCAAGTCATTATAGCCGTTTCTAACCAAAAGGCCCCCTGTCTGTATTAATCTTTTAATAATAAACTCTTGAACATCAAGAATTTTCATTTTTTGCCCCCATGTTATTTATTATAATAAAAAAAGGGCAAGGAGGATTATCTCAATTCTCCCCGCCCTCAGTCTTACTCATTTCTAATGGCTTCAAGTGCGCTTATTCGTATAGCCCTTGCAGCAGGATATGCACCGGAAATTATTCCCACCAATGTGCCGAAACCTACGGCCGCCAAAGAAAGCCACAAGGGTATTATAGATATCTGTGTCTGCTGCCCCGGCATGCTCCAACCTATATCCAGGAACTGTATACCCGCACGGTTCAGCAGATATGAAATACCATAACTGAAACCAATGCCAAGCAAACCGCCTATAAAACCTATCAGGGCAGACTCAAGGAGGAATAACCTCCTTATGTCTCCTACAATGCAGCCGATGACCTTCATGACGCCTATTTCTTTTGTTCTTTCATAAATTGACATTATCATGGTGTTTGTAATACCAAGGGCTGCAATGAACAATGCAACCGCTCCTATGGCCCCAAGCACTGTTCTTATGGTTTTGGTAGCATCAAGCATGGACCTTAATATATCAATAAGGCTGGATGCTCCATAGCCCATATCCTTTATTGTTTGCAGGACCCTTTCCACATCTTCCATATTTTTTACCTTAACCCAGATCTGTTCATATTCATCCGTTTTTGTTGAAGAACCATAATAATATCCGTATGATATCCTGCCAGGTGTCCTTGTAGCCCTGTTATTGGCTTTTATAAGGCTCTTAAGGTAATCAATATTGATGTAAACCGAATAATCCTTATCACTCCCTGCCTCAATCAGTCCTACCACCTGGATTTCAGTCGGCTGATTTCTCCTGTCTCTGGTGCGTGTATCTCTCCTTCTAATTTCTCCATAGCTCATATCAAAGGTCATGACAATTTTGTCATTGAAAACATCAATTTCAGGCTGCTGGGGCTGGTCATAATACCAGTAACGGCTGCTCCGGGAATTCGGGTTATAAAAGTAATTTACAATACTGCTTCCCATAACCACTGCATTGGTATCCTCCGAATTAAGAAGCCTTCCTTCGCTCAGCTTAAATTCAAAGGCCTCCATATTGCTGACATCAATGCCTGTGACCTGGGCGTATGCAACATATTTCCCCGATACAAACTTAAGGTATGAGTAAAGCAAGGGGGTAACAGCCTCCACCCCGTCAATTTTCTTCAATTTTTCAACCAGTTTGTCGTCAAGGGTTCTGGTTTGCGGCATCACATAAGAATTTCCGCTGTCATCTTTTATTTCAGGGTAGTAGTATTTATTTATAGTAATTATATTCAGGCTCCCCATTGCACTTACCTGTTTTTTGAAGCTTTCATTCATTCCTATTCCCAGGGAGAGCATCACAACAATTGATGCAGTACCTACGATAACACCAAGCAGGGTCAATATGGTTCTTACTTTTCTTCTCCACAGGTTCTTGAAAGCCATAGCAAAAATATCAATACTATTCATCCACAAACATGCCTGCCTTTCTTATACGCCTCCTGCGGAGGAGTATTATTAACACTATTACGATTACCAGCACTACGCCACATGCAATCCCTATATTTAATGGGGTTAACAGCTTGCTCTTCCAGTCGTCTCCGGTTTTCGTCTCCGGCATACCGATGTCAACGGGCATAATATCTATATCCCTCATCGGCATGTCAAATGACATAACATTTATGCTTATCTCCTGGCGCATTTCCTGTTTATTCCCTGCTTCATCCTCATACGTGAAAACAACGGCACCACTTACCTGGCCCGGATTTAGCGGAGTTATCATGCATTCAAAATAATCGCTTCTTCCTGCCTCAAAATTACCGGCAAAATAGTTGGGCATGTCAGTCTGTAAACCTTCTCCCTCTAACTGTACCATGAGGTTATACAGGGTGCTCTTTCCCATGTTATAAAAGTCAAGATATAAAGGTATGGTCTCGCCCATCATTGCAGACTGAGGCATGCTCAGTTGGCCTAAAACAAGTTTTTGCTGCTGCTTGACAGGAATACTGATTTTCTCGCTGGCAGTATACTGGTTGCCCTTCTCATCTTCATATTCAAAATTCAGGTTTAATATGTGGGATTTCGGAACCGCGTCAGATTTTGGATACAACTCCACTTCACGTTCAACCGCAGTCTGTATTCCCATTTCTTCTATATAAAATGCGTTGCTGCTGTTAGTAGGTATAAATACTCCCTCATCGGCATTAAATGTTATTTTAACGTTCCTTATGGGCACTATTTTGCTTGTGTTAAGGAAAGTCAGCTTTAATATGAAATTCTGGCCTGCCCTGACATCCTCAGGTTCAAATGAGTATCTGCTTATAATTATTTTAGGCACGGTTTTTTCCTGTTCTTCTTTCTTCTCTTCTTCCTTTTCTATATAAACGCCTGCGTACCTTGTCATTGCATACTTCTCTGTTGTCTCCCTTTTATCCTTATTGTCATCAATATCATCCAAAACATTTTCATATTCAATATTAATTGTAATTAAATGATTCTTTGTAGTGGTTCCCTTATCTGCAAACAAAGTAAATTTTAAGTCCTTGGATTCCCCGCTGCCCAACGAATCAATTAAAACGGTACTCATGGACTTCGGAAGTATGCCGTTTTCGCAGGTTACGGAAACTTTTACATTTTTGGCATCATCGTTTCCGTTATTTACAAGGGTAAAGCTTAAATCGAACTCATCCCCCGGCCTTAATACTTCGGTAGGAAAATTTAAATTAAACATTGCCAGTTCAGGTTTTGTTTCCTTCTTCTTTTCAGGCTCCGCTTTTTGCTTAATGGGGATGAAGAAGGGATATTCCTCGGTATATTCCTTTCCTGTTCCGTCCTTGTATTCCACTTTTACACCCAGGGAAATATTCGTACCCTTGAAATTCTCCGATATTATCAGCATGAATTCGGCAGTTCCTTCTCCCTGCCCCTCAATTTTCTGTAAATACCTGGAAACAACTGACTTGTACGTGGTCACAGTCTCACTGCTTAATCCCGTCAAGGTTACTTTAACATCATTTGCTTCCAGCATTCCATGGTTTTTGAGAATCAGTTCAACAGCCATGTTATTTCCGGGTGTGGGATCATTGCTGTATGTGCGAATATTTTCAAGGACAAGTTTAGGTGGTGTCTTGTCATTTAATATTTTTATATATATGATTTCGCTTGATGTATATTCCTTGTTGTAAACGCTATATAACTTGTAATTAATCTTTATGGGATAGATTCCCTCTTTTGCATCAGGCTTAATATTTACCTTGTAGGATATGGTTCCCTCCTTGTTGCTCTGCAGCTTATCTATGCTGGACACAAGAGAAATGCTGTCAAAAGTGAAAGGCAAGCTGTCCATATTGCTGGTATCTATGGTGGCGCTTATGTTCCTAGCTTCATATATGCTGCTGTTTACAACAGGAAGGCTTATGGTAACGCTTTCTCCTGCCCTGAATACCGGCATTGAAATATTAGGCTTCACCCTTACAACAGGTTCCACCTTGCTGATGTCCGTGGAGGGTGGTGTTTCAGTGCTTCCGCTGGAAAAAACCATGTTAATTGATTTAACCAGCATAGAGCTCGGACTTTCGTCGTATGTACAGCTAAATGAAATGGGCAAAATGACTTCATTTCCTATATATATTAGTCTAATTGTTTCAGTATGAGAATCTTCTCCCTGAATATCTCCTACTGATATACTCCAGTCGGAATTAACAGGTGAAAGAAGATTATCTGATGATTTAATTATATTTATTTTTACATTGCTAATACTTTCGTTTGAATTGTTATTAATAGTTACATTTACATCAAATGGTTCTCCCCTTTTTACCGGATCCGTGCTTGCAGAAACGGAAATACTGACCCTGTCTGCATCTGTCTTGCTGCCTGCCAGCACAGGCGAAAAGGCAGACATAACCTGCGTTACGGTAAAAACAAGAACAAGCATAATTTTCAACAAAGCATGTCTCTTCATCATATTATCCACCAACAACTTTCGAAGTATTTGTTTCAATTTTTTCAATCCTCCCATCCCTTATATAAAATATTCTGTCTGAATATGCCGCAATTTCCGTATCATGAGTAACAATTATTAACGTTTGATTATTTTTTCTTGCCAGTGAAACAATGAGGTCCATTACTTCTTTTGTCGTTTTTGTATCCAGGTTTCCGGTGGGCTCATCAGCAAAAACAATTTCAGGATTGCCGACAAAAGCCCTGGCAATTCCAACCCTTTGCTGCTGACCTCCGCTCATTTGGCTTGGTTTATGCTTAAAGTGGGTTTCCAGGCCCACTGCTTCAAGCATCTTTTTTGCCCTTTTTTCCCTTTCCGCCTTGCGAATCCCTTTAAAAACTAAGGGCATACTTACATTTTCAACGGCCGTTAAAGTGGGCATAAGATTATATGACTGAAAGACAAATCCCACATAATCCTGCCTGAATTTAGCAAGCTTTTTCTCGCTCATATTATGTATCTTCATGTTTTTGATAATAATGCTTCCTTTTGTAGGCTTTTCCAAGCCTGCCATTAAGTGCAGGAGCGTTGATTTGCCTGAACCTGAAGTGCCCAGGAAACAGCATATTTCACCCTTTGATATTTTCAAACTTACGTTATCAACTGCAACAACCTTTTCATTTCCTATCCTGTATACTTTTCGTACATCTTCCAGCACTATTATGTCATCCAAATATTGTCACCCCCCCTTTGATAATATTTTAACATAGAATACTCTACCAATACTTGATATGTATTACCATCTTTTTATAATGACGTTATAATTTTAGCTAAAGTTCTTATTTTAGGAAAATATTAAAAAAAAAAAAAAAGAAAAAATGTTATTGTCATTTTTAGATTAGTAATAAAAATAAAGCCATGTCATTTTATTGATTATATGATTATGTATTATAACTTTATAACTGCACAAATGTACATTTTCAGAATTATATCTTTCGATTCTGTACAATATAAAATGCAAGAATATAAGAAAATCCGTAATTTCAGCAGTCTTCACCGCAAATTTCCTTCATGGCGTTTATGTAATTTTCGTACGTATTACTGTCAAAGCAAACAATAAATACTTTTGAAATGGATTTGCCCTCTTCCGTTTCCAGGAATTTGTTTATTTCATTAACAGCGATTCGTGCTGCCCTGTTTACGGGGAAGCCATAAGCTCCTGTACTAATGGAAGGAAAGGCAATGGTCTTAATGCCATTTTGTACCGCAAGCTGAAGAGATTTATTATAACATGATGCGAGAAGTTCATCTTCCCTATTGTTTCCGCCTTTCCATACAGGACCCACTGTATGAATAACATATTTGGCCGGGAGCTTGTATCCTTTTGTTATTTTAGCTTCTCCTGTTTCACAGCCTCCAAGGGTTCTGCACTCTTCAAGAAGTTCAGGACCTGCAGCCCGGTGAATAGCACCATCTACTCCACCTCCGCCTAAAAGTGAATTATTTGCAGCGTTGACAATAGCATCTACTTCTATTTTTGTGATATCTCCTTCAATTACAACTATTTTTTTCATAGCATCCTCCATAAAAAAGTAAAATTAGTTATTAGCGAATAGCTTAATTAATTCTATTACAGCTAATATTAGCGGTTGGTGAATTATATATATTAATAAAGTATTCCTCCCCAACCAGTTTATTATATTACCATTAATATTATATTTTAAATAGCTTTTTTTATCCTTGTAAAGAAGTTTTCCAAGTACCACTCCATAAATAAAAACCCCCAGCCAGGGCACAAGGGGATAATAATCCGATGAAACAAACCGCTCACTTATTATACCAAAAATAAAAAAATAATCAAATCCCGGTTTAAGCTTTTTTACATATTCCCCAAGTATTATTATAACAGTGCCAATTATTGTAAGCAATACATTATTTAATCTTTTAAACACTGGATACATTAAAATGCTTAAGCCAAGAAAATGCAATATGCCGAATTTTATGCCCATTTCAACATTATAAACGTAGCTGTAGATATGTGTAACCACCGTTATGCCCATGGCGACAGCCAGTATTTTCAATGCCCTTTTCCAATTGCTCCTGCTTAAGTTGCAGCTTATCCCTGATATTAAAATAAAGAGTATGCCTGCAGCCTTGCCTGTAAAGTAATTGAAACCACTGGTGTAATCCACGTCATACCCGTATATTTCACTTAAATCGAATATTACATGGAAATATATCATCAAAAGCAATGCTATTCCCCTTAAAAAATCAAGTTCCCCTATCCGCTTATTTTGCGCTTTAGTTCCTACGTTATCTATTTTCTCACATGTTTTCATATCCATTTATTGAACCTCCCGGTGCACGCCATTTCGGACATACTTGGCACACTTCCGTTTTGAATATTTACACATTTGGCATACTTACATGATAAAACGGCCATATATAATATTAATTATATCACACCTTATTCCGTTATTGTTAACTTTATGAAATTGCTTTATAATAACTTTATAATTAATTTTGTGTCCATACTATGAGCAGGAGGGTATAAAACATGATAATCATCGGTGAAAAAATAAACAGTACCATAAAAAACGTGTATACCGCAATAGAAAATTCCGATGCGCCGTTTATACAGGAATTGGCTGTAAAGCAGTACAAGGCAGGCGCAAACTATATTGACGTTAATGCAGGCATGTTTTATCAGGACGAACCCCAAAAACTTGAATGGTTAATCAAAACTATCCAGGAGGTAACGGATGCTCCTTTTTCCATAGATTCACCAAATTCAGCCGCGATCAGCGCTGCACTGAAAACCAACAAAAACGGAAAACCCATTATAAACTCGATAACCTGCGAGAAAAAAAGGTTTGAATCAATTCTGCCCCTGGTACTGGAATACAACACAGGTGTTATAGCTTTATGCATGGATGACGGCGGAATACCCGAAACGGTTGAAGACAGGCTTAAGCTGGCCGACCGAATTGTTGGAGAGCTTACTGATAAAGGTATAAAGCCTGGTGATATTTATATAGACCCCATAGTACAGCCTATTGTTGCCGGTTCTCAGTATGGTGTTATAGCCCTGGAAACGATGCGGGCCATAAAGAATAGATACCCCGATGTTCATATAGCTTGCGGTTTAAGCAATATATCCTTCGGGCTCCCCGCCAGGAAAATCATAAATCATGCTTTTCTCATAGCAGCCATGACATCGGGTATGGACGGGGCAATACTTGATCCCCTTGACAAAAGGCTCATGTCATACTTATATGCCGCCGAGGCCCTTTTGGGCAGGGATCAATTCTGCATGAACTATTTGTCAAAATACAGGGAGAATCTGATCGAATGCTAATGCCTGGCCAATATCTGGCTCATGACAGTTTACTTTTAAAACGGAAACAGGGTGATTCTTTAGCAAATGAGTGTTCTTGGAATAATAGTTGAATATAATCCCTTCCACAACGGACATCTGTATCACCTGCGAGAATCCATCGCCCGTGTATCAGCTGACTACACGGTATGTGCCATGAGCGGCAATTTCGTTCAGCGGGGTGAACCTGCTATTGTAAATAAACGGGCAAGGGCAAAAATGGCCTTGTTGGCAGGTGCCGACCTTATCGTGGAAATACCTGCGGTATATGCGGCATCAAGCGCGGAATTTTTTGCCTACTGCGGGGTGAAAATCCTCGACAGTCTGGGCATTGTAGATTACATATGTTTTGGCAGCGAAGCAGGAGAGATAGAGCAGCTGGAGCCGATAGCAGAAATATTATACCGTGAACCGGAGCTCTATAAAGCCATCCTGAAAAAATACCTTGATGAAGGACTCTCATATCCAAAAGCCAGGGAAAATGCCCTGCAGGAATATATGATAACCTGCAATCCCGGTAAAAAGGACTTATTTTCGGGTTTTGACATAAGCGGGGTAATGGGATTTTCCAACAATATTCTTGCCGTTGAATACCTAAAAGCATTAAAAAGATTAAACAGCAGAATAAAACCGGTTACAATAAAACGAAAAGCTAATTTATATACAACCCAGGAACTGACCGGGGAAATATCCAGTGCAACCGCAATCAGGAAACACCTGCGCAAAGATTCCTCAGGTAATCTGGTCCGCATTGATGAAAGCCTGAGGAAAACCCTGCCTGAAAAAAGCGTCGAAATTTTGGAAGAAGAGTTTAGTAACGGGAGAGGCCCCGTATTTTTTGAAAATTTCGAAAGCATTATCCTATCAGCCATAAGAAAAATGAAAGCTGAAGACATAAGGTCATTTCCAAACATAGCAGAAGGCCTGGAAAACAGAATTAAAAATGCTGCAAATAACTCAGGTTCACTGGAGGAATTAATTGATAATATATGCACCAAACGTTATACAAGGACCAGGATACAGAGGACCCTGGTCAGCATGCTTCTAGGCATAACCGCTCAAGATTTCATTACATTCAATAACGGCGGCGGCCCTCAGTACATAAGAGTGCTGGGTTTCAACAAAAAGGGCGCTTACCTCCTGTCAAAGATAA
>Ga0134091_1002024_pt1 | contig 14657 bp, 10 predicted proteins | sample 2_5taG_FD_94451 | JGI IMG/M metagenome (GOLD analysis project Ga0134091, IMG submission 94451) | Switchgrass degrading microbial communities from high solid loading bioreactors in New Hampshire, USA - 2_5_20_6_A2 metaG | ecosystem: Engineered > Bioreactor > Semi-continuous > Anaerobic >...
ATCATTTCATCTGATGTCTGTATAGCCTTTGAATTCAGTTCATACGCCCTCTGTGCCACTATGAGCTTTACCATTTCCTCCACAACTTGAACATTTGATGTTTCCAAATACCTTTGTATCAAAGTATTTTTATTCTCAAGCTCTTCATTCGGGATAGGGTCTCCGGATGCTGATGTTGCCCTGTAGAGATTTTTTCCTATGCTTTCAAGTCCATTACGGTTGTAGAAGTTCACAATTCCTATTCTCTGATCCAGGGATACTGTTACCCCGTCAGCATCAGTATAACTAAAATCTCCGTTTTCCGAAACATTTAATCTTGAAAGATCCAGGTCATAATCGAAAATTATTTCATACCCATACTCATCAAGCACAGGATATCCGTCAGATGTAGTAAGCATCTTACCCATATCGGTTACGCTTAATTTAAAGCTTCCGTCCCTTGTATACAAAATCTCGTCATTTGGGCCCAGGACCATGAAAAACCCTTCACCGTCAATTGCAAAATCCAGAGGATTATCCGTCTTTTCAAAACTTCCAGTCTCAAAATTTTTAACCGTTGCAGATACGACGGTACCATGTCCGACCTGCAGGTTTACGGGTCTTCCCCTATCCCCTAATATACTTGCCCTGCTTAAGGTTTCATAAAGTAAGTCCTTAAATTCAACCCTTTCTTTTTTGTATGCAGTCGTATTTACATTTGCAAGATTATTGGATATAACATCTACATTAAACTGCTGCGCCATCATTCCCGTTCCCGAAGTCCAAAGAGCTCGCATCATAATTAATTTCCCCCTTCAAACTACCATTGAAATTATATCTTATTATACGTTAAACCTTTCCGACATCATTTACAGCTCTCGATAATGTATCATCATGCGTTTGAAGTATCTTTTGGTTCGCTTCATAAGCACGTAAGACGGTTATCATATCCACCATTTCTTTTATTATATTTACATTTGATTGTTCCAAATAGCCCTGTAAAACTTCCCCGTTAAAAGCCTGTTCCTGGGTTTCGTCGGTCCGCTCCACCATATTTGAACCGACTTTCCTTAAAGTTTCTGTATTTGCAAAACTCCTGATTAACAGCCTGCCTATAACCGTTCCGTCCTGAATGACGGTTCCATCCCTTTCCACCGTAAAATCCCTGTCTTGCAAGATGATAAGTCCATTCTCACCCATCACGGGGTATCCTTCCTTTGTCACGAGAATACCCTGTGAATTTATTGCAAAAGAACCATCCCTTGTATATAATTCTCTGACAACGGTCCCGTCAGGGGCTGTCTCAATAACCGTAAAGAAGGAATTTCCCTCATCATTTATGGCAAAATCCAAGATATTGTCCGTGCTGATCAACTGACCCTGCTGATAATATGTAAAAATTTCACCCACGTCACTGCTTAGCTGCATTGTTCCTATCCTGCCCGAAGGATTGCTGGCACTCCTGTAATCATTTACACGTTGTGCAAGCAGATCCGGAAAACTTTCAAATATGACGGAATCTTTCTTGTAGCCGGTTGTATTAACATTAGCAAGATTATTTGCTATAACGTCCATCTTCCTGTTGTTGGCTATCATGCTCCATCCTGAAGCATATAATCCACGAATCATAAAATCCTCCCGGTTAAAACCATATAATCTTGTTTATTTTATCGTCAAAATAAAATAATTATTTATATATTTCTTATATATTATCTATAAATTATATATTTAAACATTCCCTTAAGGAATCTTTTCTTTCGGTTTCTTTCGGTTTCTTTCGGCGCATATTATTTCAACATATATTATTTTTCTTCAACTGTCCTGGTGGCAATAATATTTATCCCCGTGCCGAGGATGTTTTCAACCACCACTTCACCCATTGCAACCGGTGCTTTTACCTTGACAGGATTTATAACCTTCATGCACTCGATAAGCAAATCCCGGGGCAAAGGTTTTTCCGACTTTACAGGCAAAACAGGAATTTTCCCGTTTTCCACCCTCACAGTGGTGGTCAGCATTCGCCTCGGATCTGTAATTTCAGCCATCCCATAGTCTCGCCCCCGTTTACAGCCATATCCGGATATACTTATAATTTCCCCACCTGTATGCTCAACCTCAAGGCTGCAACCCATAGGGCATACAATGCATATAATATTTTCTTTTTCCATAATTTACATTCACCTTTTCAAAATGTCCCTTTACCTGTTTTAATCAAAAACATATTCCTGTTTCATAATATTTTCGCCACATGTCCAAGGGATTGAAATATGTAATCAGGCTTTACATCGGAGTGCTCAACATCTTCCAGTTTTGTTTCTCCCGTTAGGACAAGGATGCTGGTTACCCCGTTTTTAACTCCTGTTGCTATATCGGTGTATAGCCTGTCCCCAATAATAACCATTTCTTCTTTTTTATATCCTGAAATCCTTTCAATCATATCCACGGTTTCCCTGAAGGGTTTCCCGAAATATTTCGGCTTAACGCCTGTAGAAGCTGTAACCATAGCACATATTGAGCCACAGTCCGGAATAAATCCGTCCTCCGTCGGGCAGTTCAAATCCATGTGCGTGGCAATAAAAACAGCTCCATTCCTAATCAACGTACATGCTCTCGATATTTTTTCATACGTAAGTGTTAAGTCAAAACTTACCACTACAATTTCAGCTTCTTTCCAAGCCTCTTCCCCGTTTGCAAGATTTATGCCTGCCTTTCTGAAACTTTCCTCCAGAAGGGGTGTACCCACAAGATACACCCTCTTGCCGGGATAACTGGCAAGCAGGTATTCAATGGTTACATCACCTGCTGTGGCGATGTTCTTATCCTCGATCCTGCATCCCATGTTTAAAAGCTTCTTTTTATAGAAATCAGGGGTTTTCGAAGCATTATTGGTAAAAAATAGGAATTCCCTGCCTGTCTCCCTCACTCTCCGGATAAAATCCAGGGACCCTTCAAGTATCCTGTCGCCAAGATAAAACGTCCCATCCATATCAAGCACGAAAAGCCTTTTATCTTTCATTTGCTGCACTATATCCGGATTTATCTCCATATTTACTTTCATCAGCCGCATCCTCCATAGAATCTCTCAGTAAGTATCTCCGATAATTCCTCCAGCAATCCTAATTGTCCTGCATAATGTGATATGGTGAACTTGGGCCTGTTGTCCTTTGAATGGACTACGCTTCTCTTAAACAGTTCCCTGTCTATGCCCAGGTCCCGTGGATTATCACATGCGCCTATTCTTTGTAACAGCTCTCTTATCCTGTCAGGATCAGGCGGATCCACTTTTACAGGTATCCTGTCCCCAACGAATTTATAGATTTCCGAGGCAATAACCGTACCGACTCCAACCGAATTCCCATGGAGAGGATGTTCTCTTCCTTTTGAAATAGCATCTTCATCCCAGTAATGGGCAAAATAATGCTCAGCCCCTGAAGCAGGCCTTGAACTTCCGTACATTCCCATGGTTATTCCCGCAAGTATAAGGGCATCCATGAGATACTTTATTGCTTGCTCATCCCTGTTTTTTATGCCGTCGATGTTTTCAATGCACTTTTCAAGGGCATTTCTCATCAATGTAGTGCATATTTCACAGTAGTTCTCACCGTTCAGTTTCCTTGAAAAGTCCCAGTCGGTGAGGGCCACATATTTGCCAAGTATATCTCCGAAACCTGCATGAAGCATTTCCATGGGGGCTTCTTTCAACACATCCAGATCTCCCACGATTGCATAGGGATATACACCCTCAAGGGTAACTTTTCTCCCGTCAACAATTGTAGGAGTTACAACCGAGGAATATCCATCCATGGAGGGAGCCGTTCCTACAATAATATAAGGTACGTCCATCTTGTAGCTTATGTACCTGCACATATCATTTATTACGCCGGAACCCACCGCAACTATAAGAGAAGTGTCCTTCTCAAATTCTATAAGAAGCCTTCCAAGGGTCTGCTCACCCGGTACAAGCAGGTGAGGGGTATTGAAGACAAAGGTTTTTAACTTGAAGCCTTCATCCGCTAAAATCTTTTCTACTTTCTTTCCGCAAACGGAATATGTATTATTATCCGCAACAAGAAACAATCTCCCGTTTTTAAAATCGGCTGCAATGGAAGGCACCTTATTTACAGCGCCTTTTTCAACGATAATTTTCCTGATATCAACAGAATGCTCTCTTTTACAGCTCTCGCAGTAAAAGGACATTCCCGGAAGTTCCGAAATATCAGCATTCAGCACCTTTTGTATATTTTCTTCGTTGGTATTCACAATTATTGCACCCCCGTTTACCATTCCCTGTTATTTTCATTACATGGTCTTCACAGATTTAGCCCAACTATAAATCAGCTTTCAAATATATTTATGAACCTAATAATCTGGCACACACATAATTTAAGTATAACTTAAATGCTGTTTACTTGCACCACAATTTTTACGTCATTATGGCTTTCCGCCATATTTTTTATTTTCTCAATGATATTCCCGGTTAACTTTATACTCTGCATTTCTCCCGGGACAGCTTTCGGCCTCACTGAAGTATATATCTCTTCCCCAAGGCAGATTAGAGATATCCTGGCATTTTTGTAGACATCCTTCACCCTGAATAATATTTCGGAATTCTCCGCGGAATATCCAGGCCTGATTACCTGGGGAACAACATACCTTACTCCTTCTCCTGCAACTATCCTCGCCATTCCCTTCATCCCTGCCGTCAGGACATTATCGCCACTTCCTGCCGCCCGGACTTTATCACTGTTCCCTGCCCTTTTCCTATCTTCTCCCGACAGGATATACCTTGCAGCACTTCTTCCTGCCAGCATTGCCTCCTCTGTTACCCTGTCCACCAAGTCATGAACATGGACAACGTTTCCGCAGGCAAATATTCCGTTAACCGATGTTTCCATCGATTCATTTACAATGGGTCCGGCAGTGGCGGGATCAATAACTATCCCTGCTTTTTTTGAAAGCTCGTTTTCAGGTATGAGCCCAACGGAAAGTAACAAGGTATCACATTCTACATATTCAAAGGTTTCGGGTATCGGTTTCAGATTCTTATCCACATTTGCCACGGTAACTCCTTTAAGCCTCTTGTCGCCGTGTATTTCCACCACTGTGCAGCTTAATCTCAAGGGTATCGAATAGTCATGGAGGCACTGGACTATGTTCCTGTTTAATCCCCCGGGATAAGGCATCAGCTCGCATACCATTTTTACCTTTGCCCCTTCAAGGGTCATGCGCCTTGCCATTATAAGCCCTATATCACCTGAACCGAGAATGACCACCTCTTTACCTGGCATGTATCCCTCAATATTAATAAACCTTTGAGCAGTACCGGCGGTATATATTCCTGCAGGCCTTGTTCCGGGTATATTCAGGGCTCCCCTCGGTCTTTCCCTGCATCCCATGGCCAGTACTACCGCCTTTGCTTTTAGATTTACCAATCCCTCTTTTTTGTTTACATAAGTAATTATCTTGTCACCGGATATGTCAATTACCATGGAATTAAGCCTGGTATCTATATTAAGCTCTTTAACCTGAGTGATAAACCTCTCTGCGTATTCGGGCCCTGTGAGTTCTTCTCCGAAAATCCTCAGCCCGAAGCCTGTATGAATGCACTGCTGCAGAATTCCACCAAGTTCGCTTTCCCGTTCAAGAATAAGGATATCCCTTACGCCATGCTTTTTTGCTTCAACGGCTGCAGCAAGGCCGGCCGGTCCTCCGCCTATTACCGCCAGATCAACTTCCCTTACCATCTCGTACCTCCCGGATCATATTTCGTTTCTTACATCTGTTCATTTCGTTTCTTATACCTGTTCAGTCTCTTCGGCCCAACCAGGCTTGGTTTTTCCTGCCAAAATCCATGAACCTTCCCCCGATTTCGTCACTTCTTCCATAGGAATACCCAGTTCCCGGGACAAGATTTCTACTACCCTTGACGTGCAGAATCCTCCCTGGCATCTTCCCATGCCTGCCCTCGTCCTTCTCTTTATTCCGTCCAGGGTCCTTGCACCGGCAGGCCTCCTGATTGAATCAACCACTTCCGCTTCCGTCACCATTTCACATCTGCAAACAATCTGCCCGTACAGGGGATTCCGCCTTATAAGCTCCCTTATCTCATCTTCCTGCATGTCATCGTATAAATCCCTGAACCTTTTGACAGGCTGTCTTACGGGATTGTAATCCTCTTTTGGGATAAGCTCCAAGCCGGCTTCTCTCAAGATATCCTCCACATATTCCGCTATGGCCGGAGCAGCAGTAAGGCCCGGCGACTCTATCCCGGCCACGTTAATAAAGCCCTTTACAGCCTGGGATTCCGAAATTATGAAATCTCCCTGTGACGGTACAGCCCTCAGGCCGCTAAAAGAGGTAATTGCACTTCTGACATCTATACCAGGCACGGATTTCAATGCCCCTTCAAGAACCTGGGCCAGGCCTTCTCTGGTAGTTGAATGATCATTTTTATCATCTATGTCCAACGCGCTTGGGCCAATCAGCAGGTTGCCGTCCACAGTGGGCGTAACCAGTATTCCTTTCCCCATCTTGGTAGGAGTCTGAAATATCACTGTCTTTACTATATTACCCTGGCTTTTATCCAAAAGAATATACTCTCCCTTTCTCGGTCTTATCGTAAAGGAATTATCCCCTACCATGGAAGCTATTTTATCAGCGAAAAGCCCCGCGCAATTAACTATGTACCTGGCTTTAAATTCTCCGCTGCTTGTTATGAGGAGGAAAAATCCGCAGGCACCATTTCCTGCTTCTGTTTTTTCCCGCTCTATTCTTATTACCTTGCAATTAAGGAAGAGGTTGACGCCGTTTTCAACCGCATTTTCAGCCGCGTTTATAGCCAGCTGGTAAGGACAGATAATACCGGCATCGGGAGCATACAGCGCCGCTATGGCTTCTTTTGAAACAGCCGGTTCCTTTTCCTCGATTTCTGACCGGCTTAGTATTTGCATACCCTGGACGCCATTCTTTAAGCCTCTTTCGTACAATTCCCCGATTTTACATATATCATCCCGGTCAAAGGCAAGTACCAAAGACCCGATCCTTTTAAAAGGGACATCCAGCTCCCGGGCAACCTGTTGCATAATCCTGTTTCCCCTGATATTAAGTCTCGCTTTCAGGCTCCCCGGTTCGGCATCATAACCTGCATGGACAATTCCGCTGTTTGCCGAGCTGGTACTCATGGCTACATCCGCTTGTTTTTCCAGAAGACATATATTCAGATTATACCTGGAAAGCCTTCTTGAGATGTGACAACCTATTACTCCCGCTCCAATAACCGCTACATCGTAAATCATGTTATTTCCTCTATCATTAGGCAAACTACATATATTATCCCTTATAATATGTACTACCCCTTTCAAAATAAAGAAGCCACATCAAATATAAGTTCCTTTCAGGAATAATATTTAATGTGACTCCCCTCTCTTCATAAATTGCAAATCAGATTTCTTTTATAATTAATATTATATTAATTTTATATATATTTCAACATATCTATTCAACAAAACAATTCCATACTGTTATTCATCCAGGAAATCAATGATTTTACCGTCATAACCCAGTAAAGCAACCACATAATACCCTACCTTTTTGGAACCTGGCTTGCCGCTGATTTTTGATATATCCATGCTTTTGTCAATTTCATATATCTGGTTGTTTATTTGGATATACTGGGGTGATAATACATTAGGAGTTATTGCCTTAATTACCCCTTCAACTTTTTTGTCAACAACCAGTATATATTTACTACCTCCCCATATATCGGAAATTTCATAAATCACATCTCCGTGGTGAATGTCCGATCTATCGATTATTTTGCTGTCTTTTAGGATTACTTCCGCTTCATTTAAATTAATTGACCCTATATTCATTGATATTGTTGAACCTGTTCTCCATACCTCTGGCTTGCTGTATACGGGATCAAATATAACTCCGTACTCATAGCCGGTCTTATCGTTATTATATGCAAGTATAATTGACGACCTTGATGATAAAACATTCTTTATATTGTCATAACTCTGCTTTTGCCCCTTATAGTAGTAAGTAATATTCCGGGGAAGCTCCATATTTATTGTTTCCCCGTTTTTCTCCCCGGATACGATATATGTGCCGATAGCAGCGCTGACCGAGATTTTCTCCAGGGACTTCAGTTTTCCTTCCACTGCAAGGATGCTGTTTCCTCCTATAACAACCCGGTACTTGTTACCCAGTTCAAGATTTTCTACCCCACTTAAATTATATAAAATTCCCATGTCAGTTAATATCTGGTTTTCCGAAAGATAATCCACGGTTTTAGAATCCCCTAATATTATGCATTCGGTGAAAAATCCCTGCGCGGAAACAAATTTTTTCTTTACGCTGTTATCCACATTTTGCTGCAGCTCCACGGAAATCCACTTGCTGTCAATCATTCTGTATTTTATAAATTTCCCTTTCATTTCACTGACATCATCACTTGTATAATAACTGGCCTTCGAACCGTTTTCCAGGAACAGTTCCACGTTATATATAGTGTCATGCCAACCATTATCAATTAAACTATTTAAATCCCCCGGTACCGGATGCATGGCAGAATAATCCAGGATAAAAGCATAATTAGAAACCGGAACCCGTTCCGGAGAAAGGATATCTACTATTTCCCCCTTTGCTCCCAGCAGTGCCACAACACTATCTCCCAGTGAAAATGAGCCCCTTCCCCCACTGATTTTACTTGTGTCAAAACTGCTGCCAAGGCTATATGTCCTTCCGTCAATTTCCAGGGCATTTGCTGCCATAATATTGGGTATAATTGCACTTATGCTGCCAAACACTTTTTGGTCAAACACAAGGATGTATTTATTCTCTCCATAGATGTCCGTAACTTCGTATACGACATCCCCTTCTTTAATATCTTTCAGTGTTATAATTTCACCGTTCTTTATTATAGGGACACTGGAGGAATCTATGGTAATAGGGCCAATAACTCTTTCCTGGGTAGTGCCGCCGCTTTTGCTGCCGGTTTTTATTCCGGGTACGCTGAAAACAGGATCAAAAACAACGGCATATTCATATCCATTCATATCTTTATTGTAAGCAAAAACAACGGTCGAGTTCTGCTGTAGAATATCCTGTACGTTTTCTAATTTAACCTTTTCCCCCTTGTAATAGTACTGGGTCTTTTCAGGCAGAATAACATTCCCCCGGCTTTTATCACTTCGATAATATTCTACCTGGTTTTCCAAAGAGGAAGACACCGTTATTGCCATTGTTTTATTAAGCTTAGCCGATATCCATACGATCCTGTCTTCAACTATGGTAAGCTGATACCTTGCTCCCAACTCGATATTTGTCTTCCTTCCACCCCGATATATATTATCATCCAGGTAGAAAATGCCATTATCTGTGAGCAGCTGATTTTCTTTTAATTTACTGCTGGTATATCTGTTTCCGAGAATAATGCAATCAAGGATGGAACATATACCCGCAGCTTCCCCGAAAATTTTCGCTCCCTGGGACTGGGAAGAAGATGTTTGTCCGCTTGAGGAGGAAGACCTGCTGCTGATTTTAGTTTCAAGGAGCCTGTTAATCAGTACTGCGGCCACCCACCTTTTTACATAGTCGCTGGCATTGAATTCAACATCCTTTACGAGCCCCAGGCTTTTCGCCTTATCTATGTAATTATCCGGCCATGTTCCCTGCAGGTCCCCGTCAGTATATCCAAGAGCCCTGACAAGCACGGTTAAAATCTGGGCATATGTCACCGGCCGTTCGGGATTAAATTCTCCGTTTGGCATTGCAGTAATATATCCTTTATTTGCCGCTACATTAATATATCCGCTTGAATACCTTCCTGCTTCAATGTCAGGAAAAGAAGTCGATCCCATTAACAAATCTGCTTCGTCTTCCAGGCCTGATACCCTAACCATTAGAATGGCAAATTCTTCTCTCGTGAGAAAATCATCCGGTCTGAACTTCCCGGCACCGTTTCCCTTTATGATACCAAGGACCGCAAGGCGGCCCACATCATCTTCATAAATAGATCCTGGTTCTATATCAGTGAACAAATTGCTTACCCATGAACCTGCTTTTTCCTCTGTATTTGTATTTGCATCAGTTGCATGGATTTTTATAACATATAGCAGGATAAAGATAAAAACAAGTATTAAAGCACAGATTCTTTTCATCATATTAGCTTTTTTTGCCATCAAATATGCACCTCCCTGTAACGTAATTGGCTATTCGTATCTCAATGCTTCGATTGGGTGGAGATTTGCAGCTTTATAAGCAGGGAATATTCCGAATACTATCCCAACCAACAGGGCTATACCGAAAGAAATCATCATCCACGGTATGGAATAAACTTCCTGTATTATTCCCATGCTTCCAAAAACAAATTTAATAATGCAGATACCCAGAACTATGCCAAGTACACCTCCTATTCCGGTAACCATTAAAGCTTCAATTAAAAACTGAATAAGGATATTCCTTTTCTTTGCCCCTACTGCCTTTCGTATGCCTATTTCCCTTGTTCTCTCGGTTACGGATACCAGCATGATGTTCATTATTCCGATACCGCCTACTACCAGCGAGATTGCGGCTATACCGCCTAATACAACCATCATAATGCCTGTAATTGTATTAAGTATTGACAATACCTGTTCCACGCTGAATACCCTGTATGAATTACTGTCACTGTAGTATTTTGAAAGGAACATATCTATCATGCTAATAACCTGGTCTATATACCCTGCATCAGTTACCTTAAGAGAAAAATTCCTGAGCTGGGAATTCCTCATCAGGCGCTGGGCAGTTGTGACAGGAATAATGATCTGGTCATCGCTTGTTTCTTCTTTTCCGCCTGCGATTTCTTCCAACACTCCCACCACTTTAAATACCTGTCCCCCTAATTTTATGTCCTTGCCGACAGGATCCCTGCCGTTAAAAAACGTATTTACAACCGCGGTTCCTATTACTGCCACCTTTTGCCTGTATTCCAGGTCATAATCCAGTATAAATCTTCCGCTTTGGATATGCCGGTCCCTTACTATTTCATACTCCGGGCTGGTCCCGATTATACTCACAGTCCTGTTTGTCCTTCCCACCTTGACCACAAGGCTGCCGGAGACCTGTGGGGCCAGTGCCAATATATAATCTGAGTTTTTATCTGCAAATTCTTTTAAATCATCATAGGTTACATCCCTTGTGCTGTTTCTCCCGGTAATGGTAATTTGGACAAGGTTTGTACCCAGAGCCTCAACCGAGTCCATGATATTCTTTGTTGACCCTAAAGCCAGTGATACCGCGGCAATAACAGCACCTACGCCAATAATTACACCCAGCATTGTGAGGAATGACCTTGTTTTATTGCTTAATATGCTTTTTATGGCCATTTTATATGCCTGAATAATACCCAATCAGCTCACCTTCCTGTCCTCAATGATTTCACCGTCCTGGATACGGATAAGCCTTTTTGCGTTCATTGCAATGCTGTTATCATGGGTTATTAAGACAACCGTGCTTCCCCTGTCGTTTAATTCCTTTAATATTTTGAGAATTTCCCTGCCCGCGTTACTGTCCAAATTACCAGTGGGCTCATCTGCCAAGATAAGTGGCGCTTCGCTTACAAGGGCCCGAGCTATGGCCACTCTCTGCTGTTGACCTCCTGAAAGTTCAGAAGGCTTATGGTGAAGCCTGTCTCCAAGGCCTACATTTTCCAGGGCGGCTTTTGCCCTCCTGTGCCTTTCCTTCGCACCCATACCCCTGTAAATCAGCGGCAGTTCTACATTTTCAAGCGCCGTAAGCTTTTGCAGCAAATTAAAATTCTGAAATACAAAGCCGATTCTTCTGTTTCGTATATCTGCCAGCTGGTTATCATTCATACGGCTTACTTCTTCTCCGAATAACCTGTAAGTTCCGCTGGTTGGAACATCCAGGCAGCCAAGTATGTTCATCAAGGTGGATTTTCCCGAGCCCGAAGGCCCTATTATAGCCACAAACTCTCCTTCATCAATTCTAAGGTTAACATTTTTCAGGGCATGTACGGTATTATCCCCCATATGATATGTCTTGCATAAATCTATTACCTCAATCACGATTCGTACCTCCCTGGAAACCCTGCATGCCACCTCTCTGCCGCTGTATGTTACTTCTGCCCCAGGACCCTGAACCTGAAGGAGCGGTTGATGTCCCTGGAATATTCATCTGGAATCCGCCCATTCCTCCGCTCATACCGCCACTCATGCCGCCGCCAAAGAACATGTTATTATTTGTGTTATTAGAAGTGCTGCTTTGAAGTATGGGTGGGAGTATGACTATGTCGCCTTCTTCAAGGCCGCTTACCACTTCGATATATTCTTCATTATTAACTCCGGTTTCTATGAATACAGGCGTTGCATTTTTATAATAATCGGCAATCCTCGAGTCAATAAGGGAATTCCTTCTCAGGAAATTCTGCATAATATCAGTCATATTGCTTGCTGTACCGCTGTTTGAGGAATTGTCTCCGGTTCTCCTTTGAAAGTTATTGCCGCCAGGATTTTCGGAGTTATTGCCATCGCTACCTGCAACATTATTGCCATCACTATTGTCGCCCTCACTGTTTTCAACCCTGGCCCCATATTGACCTCGGAAAGCATTTCTTCCTTGCTGGATCATTCTGTTTACATTTTCGTTTCCTTCTTCGGACATAACCATTACCACAGATCTTCCGTTTATACTGGTAACGGCCTCTATAGGAACATATAAAACATTCTCTTTCTCAACAATATATATATCAGCATTACAGTTCATCCCTTCTTTAATTCCTTCAGGATTCGAAATCTCTATTATAACGGGATATACGGTAACACCGCTTTGCGTACTTCCGGTCATTGCAATTCTTTTTACCGTTCCTTCGAAAACAGCGCCCGAATACTCGGTTAATGCGTCAACGGTAACACGGACTTTTTGGCCCACCTTAAGCTTTGGAATATCAAGTTCGTCAACGGATATTTCAAATTCCATTTTTTCCGGATTGCTTATCGTACACAAAACAGTGGATGCCCTTACACTGTCTCCCTCGTTAATATTACTTTTCCAGACGATAACTCCGTCAATTGGGGCATAAATTTTACAGTTTTCAAGCTGTTTTTGTACATCTTCCAGTTGTTTTTTCAGGTTTCTTACTTTCATGGCATTTGACTTGTTATTTAATATTATCTGCTCATTTTCAAAAATCACCAATAACGTTCCTTCTTCAACTTCCTGGTTTTCTTTGACAAGTATTTCTTTTACTGTGCCGCTGGTGTTGGCTTTCATTACCTTTTTGTTTACAAATTCCAGTTCCCCCGTTTCAAGGCTTAGTATTTTTTCACCGCCGGTTCCTGCCCGCAATTCAGCGCTGGCCTTGACACCTTCTTCCAGGCCGCCGGGGTTGTCAATGATTATCTCCACATTATTCACCAGACTCCCGCCGGATAAAGAATACGGTTTCTCATCAACGGAAGCCACCTTACCTTCCAGGAATTCCATGTAGTCAGGCAGATAAACAATGGCAGTATCGCCTTCGTGTATTCTATTTATTACTTTGCTGCTAAAGGGAAGAATTACTTTTAGCTTTGACATGTCTGTCAGGGTTAGCACTGAAGTGTTGTCTGAAACGTTATCCCCCTTTTCTATGGCTATATCAGTTACCTTACCGCTAAAAGGCGCAAACATGTTAAGGTTTTCAACTTTCCTCCTGGATTCTTCGTATGTAATCTCAGCCTCCCTTAGGCTAATTTCAATTTGCTCCAGTTTTTCCTCATAATCACCGGCTGTTAGCTCAAAAAGCAGGTCTCCTTTTTTTACTGAATCCCCTTCTTCAAAATAAGATTTTACCAGGGTCCCGTCCACTTCAGCAGTTACATCCTTTGATTCGGAAGCATAAGCCGGGCCTGAACCTGATATCGTTACGTTTAAATCCCCTCTCATTGCAAAGGCGGTACGCAATTGCAGGCTGTTTTTTGCTGCCGCCCTCATAATAACTCTCCTGGATACAAAAAATCCGGTAATTGCCAATACAACAACCAGGGTTATGATAAGAAATTTTTTCTTTTTCAAAAAAGTAAAGGAAAGCACCAGCCAAACCTCCTATTCTATTGAATTTTCTTTATTGATTAAACTCATTTATTGCTAAATTCATATGGAATTAATTATGCTTAGAAATTAGATTATACAATTAATACGTTCTGTATATTCCTGACTTGCATAATTTATTAACAGATTTTATCCCCATTTATTACGTAGAAATTATAATATGACAAATTTGTAAAAATACTATGTATTTTTTGTAAATATTCTATGAACTACTCATGTTTTTCAACCATTATTTATCATAAACCCCTTTTAGTCAAAATTTAAAAACATTCTTTCATTGCCCACTCATAAGCATATAAATAAAGGCATATATATTTTAATGGAAAATGATACTGGCAATGTAAATGCTATCTGTGAATGAGTGTTGGCATTGTAGTAAAAGGGGGGCTTCCTGTTGAAGGAATATATTGAGGAACGGGCTGTTGAACTGGCTAATTATATTATAGAAAACAAAAGCACCGTTAGAGCCGCCGCAAAAAAGTTTAAAATCTCCAAATCTACAGTTCATAAGGATGTGGCAGAGAGACTTCTGCATATTAATCCTGCATTAGCAAAGGAAGTAAGAAAGGTTCTCGATGAAAACA
>Ga0134091_1002031_pt1 | contig 14592 bp, 15 predicted proteins | sample 2_5taG_FD_94451 | JGI IMG/M metagenome (GOLD analysis project Ga0134091, IMG submission 94451) | Switchgrass degrading microbial communities from high solid loading bioreactors in New Hampshire, USA - 2_5_20_6_A2 metaG | ecosystem: Engineered > Bioreactor > Semi-continuous > Anaerobic >...
CGCGTGAAAAATAAAGATTCGCCGTCGGCTTTTAAGACCGGCGGCGATTTCATTAGAGGTTTGCAAGCGTTACTTTTTGGCGGGGATGATTTCCAGCCAGTATCCGTCAGGGTCCGTAATGAATGGCGTCTTTGACGCCCTCCAGCGTTCTGATGGAATCCTGAAGCCTTTCCTGAAGCTGGAAGATGAGCAGCTTCTTTCTTTCGTAATCCGTCGTAAACAGATCGGACTGATTCATAAACAAATCGTAATTCAGAGTGCTCTTCGGATATCCTTCAGCAGCGAGCTGCATTTTCAAAGACGCGACCTGATCCTCCGGTACAAGGATGGTTCCGTTGTCCTTAAGCTGAACGTCGACCGACATTGTCTGAAGATAGGAGAGTATCTGCGAGCTTTCCTCTTTCGACAAACCGGTATATAAGGCAGTATATGTTGTCTTATTCAGTAAGACGCCGATGATAATAGAAACGACAACAATGGTTCCAAGCACCGAAAAAGCTATTATTTTTGCTTTTTTACTTAATTTTTTATAAAATTCGACAAATTGATGATACAAGCTTGATACTGAGAGTTTCATTTTCCCTGCCGCATATTGCCGAAGAAATGCTTCCTTTCTTAATTTTTAAAAAATGAAGAAATTATAGGGTTATGCGCATTATCTCGTTATATGCTTCAAGAGCTTTGTTTCTCACCTGAACCAATGTTTGCACTGCCAGATCCGCTTTCGCGATGTCGATCATAACCTGATGCAGCGAATCCATATCCCCTGCCGCTATTTTAATAGCGTCCATTTGCACCGCGTTGTTGGTTTCTATTACGTTCGTAATCGCTTCTTTGAGTATGTCTTCAAACGGTATGTAGCTTCCGCTGCTCTTTTCTGTGTTCTGAACCGTGTTCGTTGAAATGTTGTTTACGATTTCGGTTGTATTAACAGGTGTGACTGTCATGATTCATTACCCTTCCGCTTATTTTATTTATGGATTATTTGCCAATTTCGAGCGCTTTCTGCGCCATGCGCTTGACAGCGTTAAAAGCGGTAACGTTTGCTTCATAAGCGCGGGATGCAGACATCATGTCTATCATCTCTTCTACTGTGTTAATATCGGGTTTTTCGACATAACCCGCTTCATTGGCAAAGGGACTGTCCGGATCATACTCAAGTCTGACCGCGTTCTCGTCTTCCAGAATGCCGCTTACCTCGACGCCGCCTTTGTTCTCGGTCTTTAAGCGCGAGGCCGCGTCCCGCAGGTTTTTTTGGAAGCTGTTCGGTATTTCGGACAGCACGACCAGCTTTCTTCTGTACGCTCTGCCGTTGGTCGTCGTTTCCGAGTTCGCGATATTCTGCGCGATCACTTCCAATCTGAACTTGTGCGCCGTCAGCGCCGAACCGGAAATATCCAAAGAATCAAGAAAAGCCATTACAATGATGCCTCCTATCTGCTTCCGCCGTTAATCGCGTATTTCAGCCGGCTGATCTGCGAGGACAACGAACTAACAAGATACTCATACTGAAGCTGCGCTCTCGCGAGTTCGATCTGCTCCTTATCCATCACAACGTTGTTTCCGTCCAGTCTGGTCGACGAGGAGCTGTCCTGCTTGACAACCGGCTCAATGTTTGCGATCGCTTCCTTGAGCGCCTCAATGTCGTCGTATTTGCTTTCTATCAAATTTTTCAATAAATCCTCAAATTCGACACTGAGCCGCTTATAACCGGGGGTTTCCGAGTTGGCGATATTGTTGGAAATAACCTTCTGCCTTAGCCAAACAGCATCAAGACCTTTTAACAGGAACTCCATGCCCGTGCTGTTGATGTTGTCCATTTGATTCAGCCCTTTCAATGAATTTTGTCTTTTCGCAAAAGAAAATCGGATAAAAAATTCGTTATCCAGGTTTTGTGAATTAATTTATACCGATATTTTATCAATTTAATTTTTTTGAAATCTTTAACCGATTCACTTTATGAACAATTTTTACACTTTTTTATGAATAAAAAAATGACGGCTGAATGTATACTCAGCCGTCATCATATCTAACGCGTATAATACGTATAATTATGCTATTAAATATGCATCATGGCGGCTGGCTGTCATTGGAATATACATTCCTTTAGACCCTATAGCTTTGCGGCACTACCTTTCGATAGCTTTGCCCTTTTCATGGGAGTTTTTATAACTCGACCATATATTAGCATATATTAATATTTTCGTCAATACTTTTTATCAAAAATTGATAAATTTTGCAATAAAACTGGATATATGTCGTATGGGACTGCATAATATAAAAATTAGGAAGAAATTTATGCAATAAAAATAACCTTTTTGCAATTAAATTTATTTTTTTACCGTCCGATATATGTGTTGTAAGCATATGTCGGATGAATTTTTTCTCTTGAAAAATTAGTCAAGTTGACCTGAATACGGAGGTTTAAATACAATGGCACCGTCAAGCGCATATACGAGCAGAATCACCGGCATCGCTTCCGGTCTGGATACGGAATCGATTGTCGAAAGCCTGATGAAGGTCAGCCGTTTAAAGGTTGACAAGGTTGCGCAGCAAAAAACGCTTCTCGAATGGAAGCGGGAAATGTACCAAAACATCACCTCGAAACTCTACGAGTTCCAGCAGAAGTATTTCAACACCGCTTCTTCCTGGGCAAACGAGATTTCAAGGCTTTCCGCTTCTTACAACTCCAGCCTGATTTCGGTAACGGCTTCTGCGAACGCTGCTGCCGGAAGCATTTTTATTCAGGATATTGTAAGCGTCGCGACCGCGGCGAAGCTGGAAAGCAGCGCCCCCGTCAGCGCCGACCCGCAGATTCTTGTCAATACCGAGAATCTGGGAGATCTGGCCGGAAAGACCCTTGTCGTCAATCTGAACGGAATCGAAAAAACGATAACCTTTTCCGATATAGAATACGCGACCGCGAGCGACGTCGCCGACGAGATACAGTCGCAGCTGAACACTGTGTTCGGCAGCGGGAAGATTGCGGTAAACCTGAACGGCGACACCATCACGTTAAGCGCTTCCAACAGCACTATTATGATTAAAACGTCGACCGACGGCTCCGACCCGGGCGACGCGCTGACCTTTGCTTCCTATTCTTCCAATCGGATCGATTTAAACGTGTCCCTCGCTTCCGCGAGCCTGAGAAACAGCGCCTTGTCCGGAGAGGACAAAATCGAGTTCACGATTAACGGAAAACCGTTCTCGTTCGACGCCACAGTCACGCTGAGCGACATTATGCGAATTGTGAACGCCAGCGACGCCGGCGTAAAGATGTCTTATTCCACGCTGACCGACAAGTTCACGCTGGTTTCCACCGAAACCGGCGCGGCGTCCGATATCACGATTGCGGACGTAACCGGAAACCTGATGGGCGCGCTGTTCGGAACCGGCGTAAAAACGGCCGGCACCGACGCGATCGTAAGGCTCAGCGTCGACGGCTCGACCGATCCCGAAAGCATCATTACCGTCACCCGCAGCACAAACACCATCGACGTGAACGGAATCATCATTACCATCAAAGGCAAGGAAGCCGGCGCGGCGGAGGAAAACATCACCATCAACCTCAGCTACGACACAGAGGCGATTCTGAATAAAATCAAAGACTTTATCGCCGATTACAACGCTCTGCTCTCCGAAATAACCACAAAGCTCTCCGAGGAGTATGACAGAGATTACCTGCCGCTGACCCAGGACCAAAAGGACGCGATGACCGAAAAGGAAATCGAGCTTTGGGAGAAGAAGGCAAAAACCGGTCTTTTACGAAACGACATTTATCTCAAATCCATCGCCGAAGAGCTCAAGAAATGCTTCTATATGCCGGTTATGGAACTGAGCGACAACAGCCTTCCCTTAGGCATTCTCAGCGAAATCGGCATTGCCACGACGATTTACGCGGACAAAGGCAAGTTAACCGTCGATGAAAATAAATTGAGAAACGCGCTGAACGCCAACCCCGAAAAGGTCATCGCGCTGTTCGCGCAGCAAAGCGACAAATCTTTCTCGGTGTACGCAACCAACGAATGGCTGACGGAGCGTTTCAACGAAGAAGGCATTTTCCATCGGCTCAGCGACGTTTTAAACACCAACCTGAACAAAACGGGTACCAAAAAAGGCGCGCTGATTAACCTTGTCGGCAGCCCGACCGACTCCTACAAGGGCGAGACCGAATACAGCAAGCGCATTAAAGAGCTGAAAGAGAAAATTGACTACTTAGAGCAAAAGCTTGCGAAAGAAGAGGATAATTACTGGAGAAAATTCACCGCAATGGAAAAAGCTTTGGCCAAGCTGAATCAGCAGAATTCATGGCTGATGGGCCTTTACAACAACAAGCAGTAAAAGGAGAAGGTGGGTTTAATGGTTTCGCAGTATCAAAAATATATGAAGCAGTCCGTCAGCGCTTTGACGGCCGGCGAACAAATCAATCTTCTTTTTGACCAGGCGTGCGTCAATATTTCCAAAGCCATCGAAGCAATCGAGAAAAAAGATATCGTCGGCGCGCACAACTCCATCATGAAAACCGAAAATATCTTTAACTATCTGATAGACAGCCTGGATATGAGCTATCCGATTTCAAAGAATCTGCTTGCGCTATATGATTTCATCAACGACAGGCTGATTCAGGCGAACATCAAAAAGGATATAAAACCGCTGCGCGAGGCGCAGAAAATCGCAACCGAACTCAGAGATACCTGGAAGAAGGCTGAGGTTCTGGCGCGTACAGGCGGTTAAACGCCAAGTCTAAAGGTATCGTACGAGAAAGGGATGAAATATGAACGCAACGTTGAATCATACAAACAACATCATCGATGAACTCGAAAGCGCGATCGAGCAAAAGATCATGCTTTTGCAGTGCCTTGACGTGATTTATACAAAAGCGATGGAATACCTGGACAAGCAGGAGTTCGATCTTTTCCTTGAGAAAATAGAGGACCATCAAATCATCGCGGAATCTATTGAAAAAATCGAGGCTGACGTTAAGCGGATCATCGCGCAGCCCGGCGTCAGCGGCGAGGTCGCTTCGATTATCAACGGAAGTTTGAAGGAAGGCGACTGCCGTCCGGAATACAAACGGCTTGCCAACAAGGTTGAAACCGCGAACAAAGTGCTTTCCGGCTGCATCGCGCTGAACGAAAAGCTTACATACCGCGCAAACGCAGAAAAATCATCTATTTTAGACAATATGACCTCTGCGAAAAACCGCAGGCTTATTAAGCTGAATTATAAAAACGACAACTCGTCGAAAGTAAACGTCAACCTTTTTATGGATTGTTAATCGGAGGATTAACATCGGCGTAAACACAAATCTGTTTTCCTTTTGGAGGTATTATGGATCTACTAAGTGTAATAGGCTTGATCGCAGGTGTCGGCTTCGTACTGTACGGTTATATTATGGAAGGCGGCTCGCTTGCGTCTTTGGGAATGTTGAGTTCGACCTTTATCGTATTCGGCGGTTCTTTCGGCGCTTTGTGTCTTTCTTACGGAATGAAGCAGGTAAAAAAGCTGCCAATACTTTTTATTGAGATTTTCAAAGAACCAAAGGTAACAATCAGCGAAACAATCGATTTCCTTGTAAGATTATCGCAGACTGCGAAAGAGAACGGTTTGCTGAGCCTTGAGAAAGCCGTTTCGGACGGTAACGTCGATCCGTTCATCAAACGCGGCATCCTGAGCGTTGTTGACGGTACCGACGCGGAAAAAATCAGCGAGATTATGCAGAACGACATTTACGTTTACGAGCAGGACCGAATTCTGAGCATTTCCATGCTCGATGCTTTGGGCGGATATACGCCCGCTTTCGGAATGGTCGGAACCATCGTCGGCATGATCCATACGCTGTCCGCCGGCTCCAGCGACGCCGCTCAGCTCACGCAGGCCATCAGTATCGCGTTTACCGCGACCCTGTACGGTGTTGCCGCTGCGAACCTGATTTTCATTCCGATGGCGACCAAGCTCAAGAACAGGCTTGCGGATTACAGGCTCGAGAAAGAAATGATTATCAATGCGGTCTGCTCCATCAGAAACGGCATCAACCCGAAGATGCTCAAAGAGCAGCTCTCATCCTATCTGATACTCGGTTCAAAATCCGCAAAAAGAAGCAGTTAGACATGCCCAATAGAAAGAAAGGTTGGTGAAAACCCATGGCTTCTCACTCGAGCGCACGGGTAATCGTATGAAAAGGAGCGGCGATAAGTTAAAAGAACCCAATCAGGAACGATGGCTGATCACATACGCCGATCTGATGAACAACCTTCTCATCCTGTTTATCATGCTGTACGCGTTGAGCGCGACCGACGTTTTGAAGTTTAAATCCTTTATGAGCAGCTTCAAAATCGCGTTCACCGGCGACAATACTTCCTATTCGTACATAAACAGCGAGATCGAGAACCTCATTGAGAATCCCGATGAATGGTCCAATGTGCAGATTATCAGCGGCGATTATTCCGGAATCGGTTCCGGCGCGACCTCCGGCGTACTGTCCGGCGATCCCAGCCAGTACAACGGCGGAAAAATCGGCGGCGGCATCGATTACGTTCCCGGCGGATACACGCTCGAAGATATTGACGAGTTCATCAAAAACATCTCCCGCCTGATTAAAGATAAAGGCTACCAGAAGGATATCGTCGTTGAAAAAGTTGACGAATACGTTTATTTCCGCTTTACCGAAGGCGTTTTGTTCTATGGAAACAGGGCGGTTTTAAAACCCACCAGCTACGGCCCGCTGTCTTTGATCGGCGAAGTGCTGAAAGAAACAGAGAGCGAGATTTCGAACATTGAGATTGCGGGACACACGCAGTATGTTCCGAACGACGAATACTTAACCGATTTTTCCTCCTGGGAGCTGTCGGCGCAGCGTTCGATTACGGTTTTAAAGTACCTGGTTCAGAACTGCGGTCTGCCGAAAAACAAAATGACGATTTTGGGCTACTCCAGCACGCAGCCCTATACCGACGGAACCACTGAAGAGGAAAAGGCTTTGAACCGCCGTGTTGAAATCCGAATTAAGCGTCGCGTAGACGACAGCAAAAAGGATACCTCCTCCGACACGTCTAACACAAATTCCGAGTCAAGCAGTTCAAGCAGTGCCGGAAGCAACTAAACAATAAAAAAAGCCGCCAGCAGGCGGCTTTTTTCATTAAAAACACTTATTTAATCTTCCAAAACCGCGAACGCGGTCGCGATTTCATTCGGCGTCCAGTCGGAGGAGAGGTAACCGTTCTGATGCAGAATAGAAGCGGGAATATAAGTCCCGTCATGAAATAAACTCATTGCCGAAATCGCCTTGACCTGAGCTTTTAAATGCGTGGGGACATGTTTTTTAAGATTGATGCGATCGATAGAGTGTAACGAAAATGCAAACGGTTAATATTTACGGAAAAAACGCCGCAGCGGAGAATCACATATCCTGCCGTTTCGTTCATATAATAAATATGAACACAAAACGGAGGGTATTTTTATGCTGCGACAGTCAAACAATATGCAGTTGCCGCTGCTCGGAAACATGACGATGCAGGAGTTTAAAGACGCTTTATTCAACATTATGAGAGAAGAGGCCGCCGCCGCTGAATTTTATTCAAGGCTCGTAACCGGCGCGCCGAATGATACGCACCGTGCGTTTATTCTGGACGCGCGCGACGACGAGCTGGAACATTTGCAGAAGTTTGAAAGGCTGTATGTGCAATACTTTGGCGAAAAACCGCAGTACACCGTTACATACGTTTCGTTCCCCGATTATAAGGAAGGCCTGCTGATCGCGCTCAAAGACGAACTGCAGGCGGCGTCCGATTACCGCGATATACAGCTCTCCACAAAAGACCCGGTCGTGCGGGATCTGTTCTTCTTCGCGATGGTGGATGAGCTTACGCACGCGAACCAGTTCGGCGTTTTATATAACACCGTATAATAAAGAATTTACAACAGCGCGTTCAGTTTTGTCAATCCGGCATACAAACTATAAAAACTCCGCATGCTATAAGCGAAGAATAAAAAACGGAGTTTTTCTATGTTTCCCGACAAAATCTACTACGAACCGGACGCGCTGTTTTACAAACTGGGCGCTTACTTGAAGGACAAATACGCCGACCGGGAATGGATCCCGATTGAAAACCACAACAATATCGAAGAACTGCGCAAAACCGAGAACAAAGCGTTCGGGCGCCTAAAACAGCATCTGATCGTCGGCGTTCGGAAAACGCATCGGTATGTGCCGAACCGCAAAGTCTCGGATTTTTTGGTGCCCTATACTTCCTCCGGCTGCAGCGCGATGTGCCTTTACTGCTATTTAGTCTGCAACTACAACAAATGCTCGTACCTGCGGCTGTTTGTCAACCGCGAGTACATGATGGACAAGCTGATCAAAACCGCAAACGCGTCCGATAAAGAATTGACCTTTGAAATCGGCAGCAACAGCGATCTGGTACTCGAAAACACCATTACCGGCAACTTATGCTGGACCATCGAAACCTTCGCAAAAAACGGGAAAGGCTATCTCACCTTTCCCACGAAATTCGATATGATCGATTCTATCCTGCCGCTTCATCACGACGGCAGGTTCATTGTCCGAATGAGCGTCAACCCGCAGGAAATCATTCGGAAAGTCGAGTTCGGCACTTCCCCGCTGAAAAACCGGATTCTGGCGCTCAACAACCTCTGCGAAGCGGGATACAAAGCCGGGCTTATCATCGCGCCGGTCGTGTTGACTGCAAACTGGAAGGAACTGTACGCTTCCCTAATCGACCAGCTCGCGGACGAGCTGACCGAAAAGTCAAAAAGCAGATAAAAATCGAGATTATCTTTATGACCTACAGCTATATCCACCGCGCGATCAACAACGAAGCGTTTCCCAAAGCAATCGAACTGTACGATAAAACCCTCATGACCGGCAGGGGCAGAGGAAAATACACCTACAACGCTGCGGTCCGCGCCATGGCGGAGAGTTTTTTGCGGGAGCAGCTCTCTCAAAAGTTGGGCGATGCGCCGATCCTGTATGTCGTGTAAATCAGTCCGCAGCCGATTCCTCCGCGTTTACCGGAAGCGCGTTCCGTTCCGCAACGGCCGTGTTGATTTCGTCGATGACCGCCGCGATGTCCCGGAAAACTTTTGTGCTCTCCTCCGCCGCCGGGTTTATGTCCGTAAAAATCGAGAGCACGTACGGACTGGGCGCGCAGACAACGGCGGTATTATGAAACACGGAACGATTATAGCTTGCGCCGTATTTTTGCAAAACAGGATATTTTTTAGAAAGAACCCTGCCGATCTGCTGGTTGTAGATCGGTTTTTTCATATACTCCGCCAGATACTTGCCGTCCGCGCTTTCCAATGCGAAGCTGTAGATATCCTTAAAGTAAACCGCCGCCTCATAGGCGGTCATGCTGCAGAAGTGCCCGCTGGTGATCCTGCTGGAAACGCCAAGCTCCTCGGAGTAACTGTTGAAAACCGCTCTGCCGTATTTCCGAATCAGTTCTATGTAGGAGTTGTTGTCGCTGTGCACAAGCGAGTAGTATATCAGCTGATCCACCGTCAGCTCGGCGCCGGCCGGAATATTGCATACATCCTCTTTTATCGCGACGACTTCGGATGTGTCAACGCCCTTTTTTAAAACCGCCGCGATATAAGGCGCTTTGACCACGCTTGCGCAGAAATACGCTTTATCGGGCGTCGCGGCGATCGCAATTCCGGTATCTAAATTCTCATAGTAAAAGGAAACGCTGTTTGGATGGGATTTAACGATATCTTTCAGCTTAATCAGCAGTTCTCTGCTGACCCCGTCCAAGTTTCCTTTACATACAAGAACGACGTCCGAATCGTCTTGCGAAGGGTTTTTACCGCTGTCGCGGGACGTGTCGCTTGAATCCAAGCCGGGTTCGGATACGGCGCCGGATTCTGCGCCGGTATTGCCGGATTCCGCGCCGGAATTGCCGGATTCCGCATCGGAACTTGCTTCCGTATCGAAATTTACTTCCGTATCGGAATTTAATTCCGTATCGGAATTTACTTCCGTATTCGATTTGTCGGCCGAAGCTGAATACCCTTTTTCAATCGACCGAACGGTAGCGGAGCACAAAATGCAGAATGCGGAAACAACAAGCATTGTGCAAATCAAAATGACAATCTTTCGAATGATATACAACGCTCTTCCCTCTATTCGCTTTTCATCTTACAACACAATAGTGGTGAAAATTGTTGCAAAAAGTTTCAAACTAAAAATTTTATAATATTTTAATAATTCGTAGATTGCTTTCCGTAAAAAATATGTTAGATTGCTATTGTAAATATATGCAATATTTACAAATCTTTATGAAAGGACGATGGTGATGAAAAAACGTATCAGCTCATATGGCATGAAAAGTAAAAGGATTTTTATTCTTCTCCTGGCGATAAGCATATCTGCTGTTTTTTTCGGCTGCTCTGTAGAGCAAGCGAATCTTAAAGACGGAACGTATATGAATAGAATCCCATTCGACAATGCCGCTTTGCGCGGCGAGACCTCCGGCGAACCGGGACATCTGCTTGAAAACCCGATTATGAAAACAGCAGACGAGAACGTATCGACCTTCTCCATCGATGTGGACACCGCGTCCTATGTCAACTTCCGCAGATATATTTCACAATTTTCGCTTGCGGAATTTCAACAAAACAACTATTCGATCAGAACAGAAGAAGCCATTAATTATTTTAGATACGACTATGTAAAACCGGACGGCAGCCATCCCGTCGCGGTCGGCACGCTGGTCGGCGACTGTCCGTGGAACAAAAACGCAAAGCTCGCCGTCATCACCCTCGCCGCCAGGGATATCGACAAAGAAGCCCGCAAAGGCTCGAACATTGTATTCCTAATCGACGTTTCCGGATCGATGGACTCAGATGATAAATTGCCGCTGGTAAAAGAAACGATCGCGATGGCGGTGAAAAACCTGAACGAGAACGACACGGTCTCGATCGTGACCTACGCCTCGGGCGTGAAAACCGTTCTTTCGGGCGCGAAGTGCAGCGAAAAAGAGAAAATCCAAAACGCCATCGACAATCTCGAAGCCGGCGGCAGCACCGCAGGCGCGGACGGACTCAATACCGCTTACAGCCTTGCGGCGGATTACTTTATCAAAGACGGCAACAACCGTATTATACTTGCGACCGACGGAGATTTCAATGTCGGACCGAGCTCTATTGAGGAAATGAAACAGCTGGTGACCGAGAGAAGAGAAAGCGGCATTTTCATCACGGTGCTCGGCTACGGCGTTACATACAACAGCGGCGATAAAAAGCTTGAAGTGATCGCGGACAACGGAAACGGCGGTTTTTACGTCATCGACAGCCTTGCCGAAGGCGAAAAAGTGCTGGACGAGCAGTTCTCCGGCAGCTTCTACACCGTCGCGAAAGACGTTAAGGTGCAGGTCGAGTTCAACAAAGAAACGGTGGAAAGCTACCGCTTAATCGGCTACGAGAACCGCGTGCTGGATAACGCCGACTTTGAAAACGACAAAAAAGACGCCGGCGACATGGGCGCGGGTCAGACCGTCACCGCCATGTACGAAATAACCGTCAAGGACAACGCCGCAGAAAACCTCTTTTCGGTCAAAGTCCGCTATAAAGAACCAGACGAAAACGAATCCAAACTCTACGAGCATCAGGCGTCCGTCAGCACGGAACTGAACGGCGATTTCCACTTCGCCGCCGCCGTTGCCGAAGCCTGTCTGGTAATCAACAACTCCGAGTACAAAGCCGATGCTTCGCTCGAACACGCTTACAACACCGCGAAGGAATACTGCGGCGATGATGTTTTTAAAAAGCAGTTTGTAGAGATTTTAGCGAAAATCAAAGGATAATCTCCCTTATAAAACAACAGCCCGGATCAGCAGACCCGGGCTGTTGTTCTTTATTGAATCATCATTAAAGTTAGGAACTCGCCGTCGCGGCTGTCCTTCGGCACATACAGCTTGCCGTCGCTAAAGGCGAAGATGGTGGTCAGATATCCTAAATCGTTTATAGCCAAACGCATTAATAACGGCTTATAGGATTTCAGATGCTTCGGTATTGTCTTATCGTAGTAATTGGAAAGGTCATCTTGCAGATTCTGTATTGCATTGGCGATTTTGGAAACGATGGGCTCAAACACGGATTGCTCTAGCTGTTTATGCTGTTCAGGCGAGAATATGCAGAAGTTGGGAAGCGCTTTTCTGCCGTCTATGGTCACAAATCCCTTTTCAACCAGTTTTGCAAGGTTGAATCTGTCGTTTTCGTTCAATGTCGATACATCATATTTATTGTCCACAATCCGACAAAGCAGTTCGCGCAATTGCTGCCATTCCGGTAAGCTTCCGCCGATTAAGTACTGAATTTCCGACTGTCCGAAATTGTAAAGGCCGAACCACCAGAAATTGCCGTTGTAAATACTGCCGTTACATGCCCATCCCGATGTATCGACCACTTTTTCTATTTTATCAAAGTCCGTGCGGTCAAAACCAAGCGGATAGTATCTGCCGCCGTCGGGACGAATAGGAGGATCTAACGTAAAGGGCACTCGAATATATCCCGCGCATTGGTATATCAGCAGCCACAACAGCTTTTCCATCGGCTTGTCGCTGCCACAAAAACCGATTTTGCGGAGTTTATCCTCTGATGAAAACAGTTCGTTGATGATAACATCCGAGAGTTTCTCTTTATGCTTCAGATAAATAGCATTCTTTTCCTGCTCGCTTTATGCGGTTTCAATGGCAAAAGACGTGGAGTACTTTTCTTTTTCTTCTGTAACAAATTCTCTTTCAATGATCCACTGTAAATCATACTCGAGATATGCTTTTGGAATGCCAAGTATCTCGTTCAGTTCGTCTAAGGTTCTGGGCTGATCATAACAGGCTACACAGATATTCTGTTTTGTCAAGCTGTTGTTGATTACATCTGTATCGGCATAGGAATAAGACTGACCGCTGATTGCCATGTGGAGTTTGCGCGGGCGGTAAACATAATCGGTGTTTTTCATTGCTATAATCTCCCTTCTCAATTTTTTTCTTGTGTCAAAGAGGTGCCATTTAACCGCCTGCTCGCTTATGTTCAGTTTCTCGGCTATTTGCTTTACCGTTAGTTTGTCAAGGTAAAAGCTGATCATAATTTCACGCTGCAAAAAACTCAGCCTTGCAATCTGTTTTCGCATACGCAAAATCAACTGCTTTTCATGTTCCTTTTCCGCGTATTCGGCAACAAAATCCGAGTCGCTGCTGATTTGCAGTTCATCTACTGGAACATACATTCTGTAGGTTTTTAAGCGGCGCAAATGATGGCACCATACATAGTGCGCGACTTTCCAGACCAGGTTTTCGAGCTTTTCTACCTGTTTTCCGGCTTTAATATCCTTTTTTATTGTTGAAAAGACCTGCACAAGAACCTCTTGCGCCAAGTCCTCCGCTTTTTCCCGGTCGCCCAGCTTTTTGTACGCCCAGTTGAGCAACATTAAAGAATATTCGTCGGCGATTTGTGTGAAAAGCTGTTCATAGTCCTTCAAATCTGCACATTCCTTTCAGAAAACCAGCGCTGATTTTTCTGTTCGCTTATGTAGTGACACAAAAAAAGAAAAGTTAGGGAAATTTAAACCAAAAGCGGAGAAAAAACTCTCCGCCTGCAAAAATTTATTTATTTACCGATTCGATGAAGCGTAAAAACGCTTCCCTGCCCGCTCGGGTGCATTTATAAACGCCCGCGTCCTCCAGCACGCCTAAGTACACAAGCCCGATCTCGTCCTGCAGAATTTTATCAATGTTTTCCGCTGTTATTTCGTTGTGTTTCTTCATGACTTCCTCCGCCCAGTCGGCGTGGGAAGCAGTTTTTTCGTTTGCGCGGATGTCTTTTTCGTTCAGAATAGCGTCTTTGAGGAGCTCAATTTCGGCAAGCAGTCTTGCCGGAAGCACCGCAAGCCCCATCACCTCGATCAGACCGATGTTTTCTTTTTTGATATGGTGCTTTTCCGCGTGCGGATGATAAACGCCGAGCGGATGCTCGTCGGTCGTGATGTTGTTGCGCAGAACCAGGTCGATTTCGTAGTTTTCGCCCCTGCGTCTCGCGATCGGCGTGATTGTATTATGTAAACCTTTTCCGGTTTCTGCGTATATGAACGCTTCCTTGTCGGTATAGCCGCGCCAGTGCGCAAGAATCCTGTCGCACAGTTCTACCAGTCTTTCTTTGTCCGGGCAGTTTAAGCGGATGACCGCCATCGGCCATTTGACTATGCCGGCGGTTACGTCCTCGAAACCTTTAAAGGCTATCGGAATCTCGACCGGCGCCTTCTCCATCGCGAAGACGTATCGGCCGCCCTGAAAATGGTCGTGCGAGAGAATCGAGCCGCCCACAATCGGCAGGTCGGCGTTGGAACCGATGAAGTAATGCGGAAGCAGCGTGACAAAATCGGTCAGCTTTGCAAACGTGCTGCGGTTTATCTTCATCGGCACGTGCTTAGCGTTAATCGCGATGCAGTGCTCGTTGTAGTACGCGTAGGGCGAATACTGCAAGCCCCAGTGCTCACCGTCCAGCCGTATCGGAACAATGCGCAGGTTTTGCCTGGCCGGATGATTGATTCTGCCGGCGTACCCTTCGTTTTCAAAG
>Ga0134091_1002034_pt1 | contig 14572 bp, 15 predicted proteins | sample 2_5taG_FD_94451 | JGI IMG/M metagenome (GOLD analysis project Ga0134091, IMG submission 94451) | Switchgrass degrading microbial communities from high solid loading bioreactors in New Hampshire, USA - 2_5_20_6_A2 metaG | ecosystem: Engineered > Bioreactor > Semi-continuous > Anaerobic >...
GCAAGTGGAGTACCTTGGACAGCAGCTTATATAAATTCAAAGGGAGACCCTATAGCTGACCTTCATGAGGATATGGCAGCAGAGGAAAAGGCAAGAGCCACTTATGAGTGGTTGATAAATATATGTGATGATCCGGGTGTAAAGGATGCACTAAGATTTTTGAGGCAAAGGGAAATTGTACACTTCCAGAGATTCGGAGAGGCCCTTAGAATAGTACAAGAAGAATTAGATAGGAAAAAATATTATTAAAAGCAGAGGGAAAAACCTCTGCTATTATAGTTTGGATATTTCTTTGGCTAATTTTTTGATTAACATGGTATAATTTTAGGTAAATATTAATATGATAGATATTGGTTTAAATACTAATAATAAAGGGGGAATACATATGAATAAGATGACAGCAGAAAACCTAAGATCAGCTTTTGGAGGAGAGAGCCAAGCCCACATGAGGTACAGAATATGGGGGGAAAAAGCTGAAAAGGATGGGTTCCCAACAGTAGCAAGGTTGTTTGCAGCAACATCTGATGCAGAACAAGTACATGCTACTTATCATTTTAAAGCCCTAAGAGATGAAGTAGGAGGTTTCAATGTAACTTCAGGTGGAGAATTTGGATATGGACCTACCTCTGAAAATCTTAAAGGAGCTATTGCTGGAGAAACTTTTGAGTATACTCAAATGTACCCAGCATATATTGCAGTTGCTGAAATGCAAGGAGAAAAGGAAGCTGTAACCGCTATGAAATATGCAGTTGAAGCAGAAAAGATCCATGCTGAGCTATTTACTAAGGCAAAAGAAGCGGTAGATAGCGGAAAGGATCTGGAAGCTGAAAAAATATATCTTTGTCCAATATGTGGTTACATAAGTTTAACAGGAGAAGAAGAAAGATGCCCTCTCTGCAACGCTAAAAGAGAAGTATTTAAAGAATATTAATAAGGTGCTAATTAGCACCTTATTTTTTTAGTGAGTTTAAAGAAAAGTTTCCTAAAATATTAGTGTTTAAATGGAAACTTTTCCTTTAAAAATATTTTTAATCATGTAATGAATTGCATTAGATAATAATCAATAAAAACTTTATAATATAATAGAGGATATGTGCAAAGAAATCAAATACTATAACCAGGAGCAAAATACAATGGAATATACACTAGAAGTATGAGAGATGTGGAGTAGAGTTATAAACAATACTTGGAAGATGATGAACGAAGGACAGAAAACAGTTCAATGAATAGGAGGCAGATGAATGAATATTTTAGGCATATCTCCTGGAATTGCCATTGGTAAAGTTTTTATATACAGAGAGCCTAAAGTAACCATTGATAAAAAACAAGTAGAAAATGTAGAACATGAGATAAACAGATTTCAAGAAGCTCTAAATGAAAGTATTAATGAAATTGAAAAAGTCCATTATATGGTTCTAAAAAATATTGGTGAAGATGAAGCCAATATATTCAGTGCCCATAAGATGATGCTTCAGGATGAGGAGTTTATCCATAAAGTAACTTCTAAGATAAGAGAAGAAAAAGTTAATGCTGAGTATGCTGTAAAGGAAGTAATCTGGCAGTATATTGTTCTATTTGGAGAAATTGAAGATGAGTATATAAAGGCTAGAGTACAAGATTTAAGAGATATATACAATAGGATTACAAGAATACTGTTGGGAATTGAAAAGACAGACCTTAGAACACTAAAAGGTAAGTATATATTAGTAGCAGAGGATTTGTTTCCTTCAGACATAGCTTTTATAAACAAGGATGTTATAATTGGCATAGTGACAGAAGATGGTGGAATAGCTTCCCATACATCCATCATAGCAAAAAGCTTGGAAATACCAGCTATAGCAGGGGCAAAGGGAATAATAAACCTTTTAAGAGAAGAGGATGTAATCGTAATAGATGGACAAAAAGGATTACTTCTTGTAAATCCAACAGAAGAAGAGCTTAAATTATATAAACAAAGGAAAGATAATATTGAAGAATTCAAACGCAGCATTCATAAAATGAAAGGAATGAAAACCATATCGAAGGATGGAGTGAAGGTTAAATTAGTTGCTAATATTGGATCTCCTAATGATGTGGAAAATGTGATAGAAAATGACGGGGAAGGAATAGGACTTTTTAGAACTGAATTTCTATATATGAATAAGGATAGGTTGCCTACAGAAGAAGAACAGTTTGAAGCTTATAGATCAGTAGTGGAAAGGTTAGATGGAAAATCTGTTATAATAAGGACTCTAGATGTAGGTGGAGATAAGGATATACCTTATCTAAAATTAAGAAAAGAAAGAAATCCATTTTTGGGGTTGAGGGCTATTAGATTATCACTTAATAGAACTGATATTTTCAAAACTCAATTGAGGGCTTTATTGAGAGCTTCTTACTATGGAAATATAAAGATAATGTTTCCTTTGATTTCAACTATGGAAGAATTAAGGCATACAAAAATGATATTGGAAGAAGTAAAGGATGATTTGGAAAAGGAAAAGATTCCTTTTAATAGGAGCATCCAGATAGGTATAATGGTGGAAATTCCGTCTGTAGCAATTCAATCCAGACTATTTGCAAAAGAAGTAGATTTCTTTAGCATTGGAACCAATGATCTGATTCAATATACCCTTGCTGTAGATAGAGGAAATCACGATGTATCTTATCTATATAATCATTACAATCCTGCTGTGCTGACATTGATAAAAATGATCATAGATAATGGCCATAAGGAAGGAGTTTGGGTTAACATGTGCGGCGAGGCAGCCAGTGATGAGAAGCTAATACCTATTTTATTGGCTATGGGATTGGATGAATTTAGTGTGAATCCAACATCCATACTCAAAGCTAGATGGATAATAAATAACACATCTAAAAAAGATATTGAACCAATGTTAGATACCATATTGAATATGTCAACAGCTGAAGACGTGGAAAATTTCATAGATAAAAATATATTCTGCAGATTGCCAGATGTATTATAAAAATTTATAGAATTAAATAGTATATAATCAATATCGGATAATAAGTATAGTATAAATGCTTGTTTCCGATATTTTTATTTATATAAAGTATATAAATAAAAAGTGTTGTTGGTAATTGCTAATAGAATATAGAAACAGATGTTTATATTTTATATAATGTAATTACATATATTATACAGGAACATATGGAAGTACATAAACTATCAAGGAGGATTTAAATGAACAGATCATTAACTGGCAGTTTGGCGATTATCTTTGGCAGTTTGGTTCTATCCTTACAACTATATGGATTGAGAATTATACAGGGTTTAGATATGCAAAAAGGTTCTTGGAAAACACATGCTATAGACTATGCAAAGGAAGCACCAATTTCTATTGCAATTTGCATAACTGTAGCTGTCATTATCTATGGAATTATCCTAGTAGTTGGTGCTGATAATCTTAGAAAATTTTTTCATTATTAGATTGCATTTATAAGAAAATAGCAAGACATACGAAAAAAGAGAGGGCTGTTATATATCCTCTCTTATATTTTTTAACTAGTTCTTAATAAAAGGCGTTTTTAATCAATAGGAAAGTTATAACATGTGAAATATGGACAAAGTTGTATAACTTAACCATTTTTCTAATTAATCCCTCGGATTATTTTTTTTGTATAACTAATAATATATTTAAACATTGTTAAAATACTTTGGAGGTGATATTATGGAACTGAGGTTGTTTATTATAGCAATAACTCCAGCAATAGTAATCATTTTAGGCCTTTATTTGAGTGATAGATATGATAGAGAGCCATTTAAAATACTATTATTAACCTATATTTTAGGAGCTTTATCAGCAATTCCAATAATAATAGTTGAAGAATTCTTGCTCAGGATAAACCTATTTTTTAGAACAGACCTATTATACGCTTTTTACACATCATTTATAGTGGCAGGGCTCACAGAAGAATATTTCAAAAGATTGGTAGTTCTTAAGTATCCATACCAGACAAAATACTTTAATGAGCGATTAGATGGGATTATATATAGTGTTTTTGCATCCATGGGATTTGCAACCGTTGAAAACATAGTATATGTAGTTTACAGATATGCCAATAATCCTCACGTTGGACTTTATAGAGGTATATTTTCAGTGCCCGCCCATGCTGTATTTGCCATAACAATGGGTTATTATCTTTCATTAGCAAAGTATAATACCGATGAAAAGGATAAGAGGATCAACTTAAGAAGATCCTTTTATATGCCAGCTTTACTCCATGGGGCTTTTAATTTCATATTATCTTCAGGTATACCTCAGTTAAGCGTATTGTTTGTTCCATACGTAATCTATATATGGTGGATAAACCAAAAGAAATTGAGCAAGTTTATCTATGACTCCCGAAATAGAAAACTGGACATAAATAAAGACAATTAATTTTTCTATATAAAAAATAATATTATAGATTAGATAAAGAGAGGTATGTTCATGAAAAAAATATTATTAATTTTATTATTAGCTTTGGTTGGGCTGTTTTCATTTGTTTCTTTAAATGATAAGTGGACAAACAATCCTCAATCCAATATTGAGGAAGAGATAGAAGTACCTAATGAGGAAGCAGAAAAAGATGAATTGGAAGAAGAGGAAAAGGTAAGGGCTACCATATTAGCAGTTGGTGATGTAATGTTTCATGTACCTCAAGTAAAGGCAGCATACGACTCCAATACTCAAACTTATGATTTTTCAGATGTATTCAGACACGTAAAAAAGTATATTGAATCTGCTGATATAGCCATAGCAAATTTTGAAAGTGTAGTTTATGGAAATGAGATAGGATTTTCAGGCTATCCTAGATTTAACTCTCCCGTTGAAACATTATCAGCTCTTAAGGATTCAGGATTTGATATATTAAATACTGGAAACAATCACACATTGGATCAAGGAAAGCAAGGCATAATCAACACTATTGATCATATTCAAGAACATGGAATGAAAAATGTTGGAACCTATAAATCACCAGGAGAGAATATATTGATAGAAGAAGTCAATGAAATAAAGATAGCTTTTCTATCCTATTGTTATGGATATAATGGATTGGAAAATCTATTAACTGAAGAAGAAAAGTCCTATATGATAAGCAAAATAGATGAGGAAAAGATAAAAAATGATATAATTAAGGCAAAATCAATGGAAGCAGATTTAATATCTGTAATAATTCATTGGGGAAATGAATATGAGAGAAATCCCAGTCCCTATCAACTAGAACTAGGGAGAAAAATGGTTGAATGGGGAGCAAATATAATTTTTGGAAGTCATCCTCATGTGATACAGAAAAGTGAAATGATAGAATATGAAGGGAAAAACAACTTCATCATATACTCCATGGGTAATTTTTTGTCCAACCAAAGGGAATCGACTATGGGAAATAAATATGCAGAAGATGGTGTTATAGTTAACGTACATGTGGAAAAGGACTTGGTAACAGGTGATACTATTATCACAGATATAGATTATATACCAACTTGGGTTAGGAGATATGAAGAAGGGAATAAGCGTAAATTTGAAATAATACCTGTAGAAGAATTCTTGAAGGATGATGAACTTATTATGACGCTGAATCAAAAGGAAAGGATTAGAATAGATGAGTCTTTTCAAAGTACTATGGAAGTCATGTCTGAATATTGATTATATTAATTAAATTGCCAATATACTTTTATTAATGGATAAGGGTAAAATTCGGTTTAAATTGTATTATAATTATTATATAATAGTAATGTAATGAACAAAATCATTAACAATTACAAAAAAGGTGGGTAAGCCTTGCAATATTTAAAGGATTTATTTTTAAATATTAGGATTAGAGATATATTTGACATTTTAATAGTGGCTATGGCCTTTTATAAGATATTGATGTTAATAAGAGAGACAAGAGCAGAACAGCTAACAAAAGGGCTATTTACACTGTTTGCTTTAACTAAAATTAGCGAATGGCTTGAGTTATATACATTACATTGGATACTGGATACTACTATGACAGTAGGAGTTATAGCAATTTTAATAGTTTTTCAGCCGGAGTTGAGAAGGGCATTAGAGTATATAGGTAGAAGTAGATTCTTTTCTAAATCTTTTATGGAAATTAAGGGTGAGAGTTTAAATGAAGTTTTTGATGAAATAGTAGATGCAGTAGCATCCCTTTCCAGACAGAAAATAGGAGCATTAATTGTCCTTGAAAGAGAGACAGGGCTTAGTGAAGTGGTGGAAACTGGGACAAGAATAGAAGGTAGAGTAACAAGCGATCTTCTGATTAACATATTTATTCCAAATACACCTCTTCATGATGGTGCTGTAATAATAAAAGACGATAAGATAAAAGCAGCAGGTTGTTTCCTTCCCTTAACTGAGAACACATCTTTAAGTAAAGATTTAGGCACTAGACATAGAGCAGCTCTAGGCATATCAGAAAGGTCTGACTGTTTGGCTATAATAGTTTCTGAAGAGACTGGTTCCATTTCCATAGCTGAAAATGGTAGTTTAGCTAGATATTTAGATTCAAAAACTCTAAAACAGATTTTGATGGACATGTATAAACCAAAGGAACAGCAGCCATCATTTATTACAAAATGGAGGGCAAGAAATGGGCAAAGAGAAAAAGAATGAATGGACTTTAAAAGTCTTTGCTCTAATTATAGCCATTGTCTTGTGGAGCTATGTTATGAGTGAAGTAAATCCTATGTGGACAGAAGAATATAGAAATGTGAAGGTAAACATTTTAAATAGAGCTTCTTTGGAAAGACAAGGCATTGTCATATTAGAGCCAGAAAATGTGGAAATAAAAGTGACCATTTCTGGAAGAAGATCTGATGTTATAAGGATATCAGCAGATGACATTATAGCTCAAGTGGACTTAAGCGGATATGGTACCGGTGAGGTAAAGGTGCCAGTATATGTACAGGCTCCTGTAGGAGTTACTCTTGAGGACTATAGTCCAAAGGAAATATTGTTCAAATTTGATAGAATAGTCAGTAGGGAATTTCCTGTAACTGTTGAAACTTCAGGAGAATTACCTGAAGGATTTGTATTAGGAACTCCAACTGTAAAACCTCAAACAGTAGTTGTAGAAGGACCTAGTACTTGGCTTGGGTCTTTATCAAAAGTGGTTGCGACAGTAGATGTTTCAGGCATTACTGATGATATAGATGTAACAAGGCCTATTAAACTGGTTGATGATGAAGGCGATAGCATTAGAGGAATATCAACGAAACAGAACTCCGTAGATATAACAATTCCTGTTTATAGAGTAAAAAGCGTTCCTATAGAATTGCAAACGGTTAATCAGTTGCCTGATAGCTATGAAATATTGGATATTAAACTAAACCCAAGTAAAATCGATATTGTAGGAAGAAAAGAAGTACTGGATAAAATTGAATCGATTTCTACGGTGCCTATAGATATTAATCAGCTAATGGCCAATGAAAATATGCCAGTTGACTTGGTGATACCAGAAGGTGTCAAACTGTTAAATCCTGATCAGGAAGTTACAGTGACTCTAAATGTTGAGGAAGTAATTAGTAGAACATTTGAATTCAGTTTAAAAGATGTACAAATACTTAATTTGAATTCAGGACTTTCTATTGATGAAGATGATTTAAATACTCGATTCTCGGTAACAATTCAAGGAATAAGAGCTGTAGTTGAAACACTAGATAAAGAAGATATTCAAATGCAAATGAATTTGGAAGGCTTAGGAGAAGGAAGTCATGCTGTTACTGTAAAGGTAAAGGAAGACAATTTTACAGTTGTAAATTTATCACCTGAAAGCTTTCAAATTAGGATAAGAAGAAATTAGGGAGGGCTTTATGAAAAGAGAGTTGATTCTAACTATTAATCCTGGATCAACATCTACTAAGGTTTCCATATTTAGAGACGAAGAAGAAATCAAGTCCAATAAGATTTATCATAAGGATGAAGAGTTAAAAAAGTTTAAGAGAATAATTGAGCAATATGATTATAGATTAAATCTCATTACTGATTGGCTGGAGAAGGAAAACATACAAATTGATAGCTTGAGAGCCGTAGTAGGTAGAGGAGGAATATTAAGACCTATTCCTGGAGGCACCTATTTAGTAACTGAGAAGATGATTGAAGATTTAAGGATAGGAATAGGAGCTGAGCATGCTGCCAATTTAGGTGGCATACTTGCAAAAGGCATTGCAGATAAAGCCAATGTGCCTGCCTTTATAGTAGATCCAGTATCTGTAGATGAGTTTGAAGAAGTGGCTAGAATTTCTGGACTAAAAGAAATAGAGAGAAAATCACAAATTCATGCTCTAAATATTAAAGCAGTATCCTATAGGAGAGCTAAGGAACTTAATAAGGATTTAAAGGATTTGAACTTTATAGTAGCTCATCTAGGTGGAGGCATATCCGTAGCTCCTGTTAGAGGAGGAAGGATGATTGATGTTAACAACGCCAGCGAGATGGGGCCTTTCTCTCCAGAAAGAACAGGAGGCTTACCTGTAGGAGATTTAGTCAGAATGTGCTATTCTGGTAAATATACTTTTGAAGAAATGAAAGAGAAGATAAAAGGAAAAGGTGGTTTAGTATCCTACTTAGGAACTGTAGATGCTAAAGAAGTGGAGAAGAGAATAGCAGATGGAGATAAGTATGCAAAGCTCATATACGATGCCATGATATATCAAATAGGTAAAGAAATAGGCATGATGGCAACAGTTCTAAAAGGAAAAGTTGATAATATAATTCTTACAGGTGGATTAGCTCATTCTGAATATTTAGTAGAAAATCTAAAGGAAATGATCAGCTTCATAGCTGAAGTTATAGTTTATCCTGGTGAAGACGAGATGAAGGCGTTAAACCAAGGAGCACTTAGAGTACTAAATGGTAAAGAAGAAGCTAAAATATATGAAAGGGAGGCAGCGATATAATGACAAAATCATTTGCTGATTTATTAAATTCTGCTCAACAAAAAGGACCAAAGAAAATTTCTGTGGCAGTTGCAGAGGATAAAGAAGTATTAAGTGCTGTTAAAGAAGCTAAAGATTTAAACATAGTTGAACCAATTTTAGTAGGAGACAAGCTAAAGATTGAGAAGATAGCTGAAGAAATTGGATTTAACTTATCTGGACTAGAAATAATTGATGAAAAAGATGGAGTAATGGCTTCCAGAATAGCTACAGAGTTAGTAAGTAGCGGTAAAGCTGATATTTTAATGAAAGGCTTAATAGATACTTCTGTAATAATGAAACAAGTATTGGATAAGGAAATAGGTCTTAGAACTGGCAAACTAATAAGCCATGTAGCAGTATTTGATGTAGAAACATATCATAAGGTGTTCTTAGTAACAGATGCAGCTATGAATATTGCTCCTGATTTAAATCAGAAGAAAGAGATTATAAATAATGCAGTAGAATTAGCTCATTCTCTAGGAATAGACAATCCTAAAGTAGCTGTTATTGCAGCTAAGGAAAAGGTTTCCCCAAAGATGGAAGCAACTGTTCACGCTCAAGAATTAGCTGAGATGAACAAGAATGGAGAGATTACTGGTTGTATAGTTGATGGACCATTTGCATTGGACAATGCTATATCAAAAGAAGCAGCAGCAACTAAAGGTGTAAAATCAGAAGTAGCAGGAGATGCAGATATACTATTAGTGCCCTATATTGAAGCAGGAAATGTACTATACAAATCCTTAACCTACTTTGCCAAAGCAAAGAATGCAGGAATTATATTAGGAGCAAAAGCTCCAATTGTTCTAACTTCAAGAGCAGACAATGAAGAAGCAAAACTATATTCAATTGTATTAGCAGTTTTGTTGAGTTCTAAGTAAAGGAGGCTATAATATGACAAAGGATTTTAGATTATTAGTTATCAATCCAGGTTCTACTTCAACAAAGATTGCAGTTTTTAGGGACGAAAATGTGGAATTTAGTGAAACATTAAGACATTCTGTAGAAGAACTATCCCAATACAACAGTGTAGCAGATCAATACGAGTTTAGATTAAATATCATATTGAATACATTGAAGGAGAAAGATGTAGACATCAACTCTTTTTCAGCAATAGTTGGACGTGGTGGACTATTAAAACCTATTGAAGGTGGAACTTATAAGGTAAATGAAAAGATGTTAGAAGATTTAAGAAAAGCTGAAAGAGGCGAGCACGCTTCAAACTTAGGGGCTATATTAGCTTACGGAATAGCTAAAATGATAGGTGTAGATGCTTACATAGTAGACCCTGTAGTAGTAGATGAATTAAATGATGTAGCAAGAATTTCAGGACTTAAAGATATTGAAAGAAAAAGCATCTTCCACGCATTAAATCAAAAGGCTGTTGCAAGAAGACATGCTAAAACACAAGGAAAGAGATATGAAGATATGAACTTGATTGTTGTGCATCTTGGTGGAGGAATCTCCGTAGGTGCTCATCAAAAAGGAAGAGTTGTAGAAGTTGCTAATGCATTAGATGGAGAAGGACCATTCTCACCAGAAAGAACAGGTGGGCTACCAGTAGGTGATTTAGTAAAACTTTGCTACTCTGGCCAGTACACCTATGAAGAAATGAAAAAGAAACTAGTTGGAAAAGGTGGATTAGTATCCTATCTAAATACTAACAGTGCAATGGAAGTATGCGAAAGAATTGAAAAAGGAGACGAATATGCTAAATTAGTCTACTATGCTATGGCTTATCAAACAGCAAAAGAAGTTGGAGCTTGTGCTGCAGCTTTAAAAGGCAATGTTGATGGTATATTGGTAACTGGTGGAATAGCTCATGACAAGTTATTCACTGATTGGATAAAAGAAATGGTAAGCTTTATATCTGATGTATATGTATATCCAGGAGAAGACGAATTAAAAGCTCTAGCTGAAGGTGGATTAAGAGTATTGAAAGGTGAAGAAAAAGCAAAAGAATACAATTAGAATACAGGTGGTAATATGATTTTAGATGATAAGAGGATAAGAATCATTGTGGGGCACTATGGTAGTGGAAAGACTGAGTTTAGTGTCAACTATGCAGTGAAGCTAGCAAATGAAGGCAGAAAAGTTGCTTTAGTAGATTTAGATGTTGTAAATCCATACTTTAGAAGTAGGGAAAAAGCAGATGAGTTAAGCAAGATGGGTATTAAGGTAATAGGCAGCTCCCAATCAACTGGAATTGCTCTAGATGTGCCTGCAATTGCAGCAGATGTGTATACCCCACTACAGGATGAATCCTATGATCTAGTTATAGATGTTGGAGGAGATCCTGCAGGAGCAAGAACCTTAGGTAGATACTATCAATATTTTGCGGATGGAAAGTATGATATGTTCTTTGTACTGAATGCAAATAGACCAGAGACACAAACTGTTGATAAGTCCATAGAATATTTAAGAAAAATAGAAGATATGGCTAGAGCTAAAGTAACTGGATTAATCAATACTACTCATATGTTGAAAAGCACGACTGTAGAAGACATATTAAAAGGTCAGCAGTTAGCTGAAAAGCTGTCAGAGAAAACAGGTATTCCAATTAGATATATTGTAGCATTAGAAAATATTGCAAGTGAGTTACCATCAAATTTAAAAGGTGAAGTTTTTCCAATAAAACTTTACATGAGAGAAGATTGGATGGTTTAAATAAAATAAAAGGAGGTTATTTTATGGCTACAGCAAGTGCTAAAGTTAGAGGAAAGGTTACTTTCCAAGAGGATTTATGTAAGGGATGTGGACTATGTGTAAATGTATGTCCACAAAAGATAATCACTTTAGATGGCAAAAAGATCAATGCAAAAGGCTATCATCCAGCAACTGTTGTAGAAATGGACAAGTGCATTGGCTGTGCTAGTTGTGCACTAATGTGCCCAGATGTAGTTATAACTGTTGAAAGATTATAATAATAAAGAGGAGGGTTTTAAATGGCTAAAGTTCTCATGAAAGGTAATGAAGCTATAGGAGCCGCTGCCATAGAAGCAGGATGTAGATATTTCTTTGGTTATCCTATAACTCCACAAAGTGAATTACCTGAATATATGGCTAGGGAATTACCAAAGGTTGGAGGTGTTTTCTTACAAGCAGAAAGTGAGATTGCTGCAATAAACATGGTATATGGAGCAGCAGGATCAGGTGCTAGAGTAATGACTTCATCATCAAGCCCTGGTATATCTTTGAAACAAGAAGGTATATCCTACATTGCTGGTGCAGAGCTACCATGTTTAATAGTTAACATCATGAGAGGTGGTCCAGGTCTAGGTAGTATTCAACCATCTCAAACTGACTATTTCCAAGCTACAAGAGGCGGTGGAAACGGAGACTACAGATTAGTTGTATTAGCTCCATCAAACGTACAAGAATTAGTAGATTTAATTATTGAAGGTTTCGATATAGCAGATCAATATAGAAACCCAGTAATGATCTTAGGCGACGGAATGATTGGACAAATGATGGAACCAGTTGAATTCAAAAAGCCTAAGAAAAGAGAGTTGCCACCAAAGGATTGGGCAACAGATGGAACAAAGGGCAAGAGAAAACCAAATATTATCAACTCACTATATCTATCACCAGAAGAACTAGAAGCTCATAACATCCGTCTTCAAGCTAAATATCAAAAGATAAAAGAAAATGAAGTAAAGGTAGAGTCCTATAATATAGAAGACGCTGACGTTGTAATAGCTGCTTATGGAACAACATCAAGAATAGCAAAAACTGCAATTGCCCAATTAGAAAAAGAAGGATATAAAGTAGGACTAATAAGACCAATTACTCTATGGCCATATCCATATGATGAGTTCAATAAGATAAGCGACAAATGTAAAGGTGTATTAGTAGTAGAAATGAACTCTGGACAAATGGTAGATGACGTTAAGATAGCAGTAAATGGTAGATTCCCAGTACACTTCCATGGAAGAATGGGAGGTATGGTACCTACACCAAGTGAAATCATAGAAAAGGTTAAGAAAATCTATGGAGGTGAAATCTAATGTCAATAGTATTTCAAAAGACTAGAGGATTAACAGATGTACCAACTCACTATTGCCCTGGATGTACCCATGGTATAATTCATAGGCTAGTTGCAGAAGTATTAGAAGAATTAGGAGTATTGGATAAAGCTATAGGAGTTGCACCAGTAGGATGTTCAGTATTAGCTTATAAATACTTCAACTGCGATATGCATGAAGCAGCTCACGGAAGAGCTCCAGCAGTAGCAACAGGCATTAAGAGAGTTCATCCAGATAACTTTGTATTTACTTATCAAGGTGATGGAGACTTAGCCTCCATAGGTACAGCTGAAATCGTTCATGCAGCACTTCGTGGAGAAAAAATTTCAACTATATTTGTAAATAACGCAATATACGGTATGACTGGTGGTCAGATGGCACCAACAACTTTAGTTGGACAAAGAGCTACAACTGCACCAAATGGTAGAGATGAAAATCACTGTGGTAAACCAATAAGAATGTCTGAACTTCTTGCTACAATAGATGGAGCTAAGTTTGTAGAAAGAGTTACAGTAACTACACCTGCACATATTAGAAAGGCTAAAAAAGCTATAAAAGAATGTTTCCAAGTTCAATTGGATGGTAAAGGATTTGGTATTGTAGAAGTACTATCCACTTGCCCAACTAACTGGGGATATACACCACAAGAAGCTTTAAAATGGCTTGAAGAAAATATGATACCATACTATCCATTAGGAAACTTCAAAAGACCTGAGGAGGTGGAATAGATGGAAGAAAGAATTATCATAGCAGGATTTGGTGGACAAGGAGTTATGGCTATTGGCCAATTGTTAACTTATGCGGGCATGATTGAAGGAAAACACGTTTCATGGTTACCTTCCTATGGTCCAGAAATGCGTGGAGGTACAGCTAACTGTAACGTAGTTATATCAAGTGATGATGTAGGTTCACCAGTAGTAATAGATTCTACTTCAGCAATTATAATGAACAAACCTTCATTGGATAAATTTGAGAATTCTGTAGTTAAAGGCGGAAAATTATTCATAAACTCATCTCTAATTGATAGAAAATCAGAAAGAGATGATATAGATGTTTACTATGTTCCTTGTAATGAAATAGCAGATAAATTAGGAAATTCAAGAGTTGCTAATATGGTTATGCTAGGAGCATATTTAGAAGCTACTAAGATCGTATCAATAGATTCAGTTTTACAAGGATTTACAAAAGTATTTGGAGAAAGAAAAGCTCACTTAATTCCAATAAACAAAGAAGCTTTAGAAAAAGGTGCAGAAGCAATTAGAGAGCAAATTGGAGTAACTGCATAATAAATATAGATAATAATCTAATACACCTTTGGAAGTTATATAACTTCTAAAGGTGTATTTTTTATTAGGTGGAAGTTTTTTATGGAAGTGAAATTTACTATTGAAATTAATTACCACTTATGGTATATTATATACTACAGTTAATATATTCTTATATCTAATAAATAACTTCTTGTTGTATCTGATCATTTAATTTCAATTTATTCTTGCATAATTATAGACTTTCCAATGAGATTACATCATATAATTTTTATATAGAAGTTTGTGCTTATTAATTAAATATTATCGCTGAATTCTCTTTTTAAGAGAAGCGGGGGAACCAATTTTTGGGGTGAATCCATATGGAGGGGCAA
>Ga0134091_1002040_pt1 | contig 14557 bp, 15 predicted proteins | sample 2_5taG_FD_94451 | JGI IMG/M metagenome (GOLD analysis project Ga0134091, IMG submission 94451) | Switchgrass degrading microbial communities from high solid loading bioreactors in New Hampshire, USA - 2_5_20_6_A2 metaG | ecosystem: Engineered > Bioreactor > Semi-continuous > Anaerobic >...
ATATTTTTGTTTATTCCAGGTCAATTTTTGGCATTAACAGCTTGAAGTAATAATTGCAGAAGTTATCAGTATAATATAATAATATTTAATATTATAATATTTAAATAGATATTGCAGAAATATAGAAAATAATGCTATTATCTAATTTGTAATGAAAAAGATAATTAGTAAAAATGATAAATAAAATGACAATAATAATGCTATAATTGATTATGACCGCTTGGATACGGATAAATTTATAATAACAGACAAATTTTATAATATTGGAGGATTTAGGATGAAAGATAGAAGACCTGTTATTTTAATAGTAATGGATGGAATAGGGATTAACCCGAGTGATTACGGAAATGCAGTGAAAGCTGCATATACGCCTACACTTGACTATCTTATGAAGTCTTATCCTTATATTACCATAAAAGCACACGGAACAGCCGTTGGACTGCCATCCGATGAAGATATGGGTAACAGCGAAGTGGGCCACAATGCCCTTGGCTGCGGACAAATTTACGCACAGGGAGCAAGGCTTGTTAATGAATCTATAGAAAACGGAAAGATGTTTTCGTCCGAAACATGGAAAGACCTTATTAAGAACTGCATTGAGTATAACTCCGTACTTCATTTTATCGGACTGTTGTCAGATGGCAATGTTCATTCAAACATTTCACACCTTAAAGCCATGCTGGTAAAAGCTAAAGAAGAAGGTGTTAAAAAAGCCCGCGTTCATATTCTGCTGGACGGCCGTGATGTTGAGGCAACTTCGGCTTTAAAATATGTTGACGAATTGGAGACTTTGCTTTCTGAGCTCAATTCCTCCGGTGGGTTTGACGGGAAGATTGCGTCCGGCGGAGGAAGAATGAAGATAACCATGGACCGGTATGAGGCTAACTGGGGCATGGTCAAGTTAGGCTGGGATACCCATGTTTTAGGTATAGGAAGGCAGTTTGAGAACGCAACCAAAGCAATTGAAACATACAGGAATGAATATAATGTTATAGATCAGGATTTACCACCCTTTGTAATAGCGGAGAACGGTGTTCCCGTAGGCACAATTAATGATAACGACAGCGTAATATTCTTTAACTTCAGGGGCGACCGTGCAATTGAAATAAGCAGAGCCTTTGATGAAGAGAATTTTGATAAATTTGACAGGGTAAGGTACCCGAAAGTTATTTATGCAGGTATGCTGCAGTATGACGGGGACTTGAAAATTCCAAGACGATATCTGGTGAGCCCCCCCGATATCAAGAATACGCTTTCAGAGTTGCTAATAAAGCATGGTGTAAAGCAGTATGCCTTATCCGAGACCCAGAAGTACGGTCATGTGACATATTTCTGGAACGGGAACAGACTTGAGAAGTTTGATGAAGAACTTGAAGTATTTGAAGAAATACCTTCGGATAAGGTACCCTTTGAGCAGCGTCCCTGGATGAAGTCTGCGGAAATAACCGACAGGCTTATTAATGCTATACTTTCCCGTGAATACACATTTTTGAGGGCTAATTTCCCTAACGGGGATATGGTTGGACATACGGGCAATTATGCTGCTGCAATTATTGCCGTGGAAGCGGTTGACCTGTGCATCCAAAGAATTATCCATGCAGTGGATGAAGTAAACGGAATACTTATAGTTACCGCTGACCATGGGAATGCTGATGAGATGTATGAGAAGCCCAAGAAAGGCGCAAGTGATAATATGGCTCCAAGCGCGAAAACCTCCCATACACTGAATCCGGTTCCGTTCATTATATATGACAGCCAGGAGAGGCATGAACTTAAGGATGGCAAGTTCGGGCTTGCTAACGTTGCTGCCACCGTGGCAGAACTTTTAGGCATAGAACCATCCCCTGTATGGGAAGAAAGCATGCTGGCAAAAAAATAAATTCAGTAATACAAAAATGAAATACACAAAAAGTGAGGTCCAATAATAAAAGGATCGATAATAATAAAAGAATGAATCTAAAAGAAAGAATCAACAATATAAGAATAAATGAATGAAAAACTAGGATTGGCATAAATTGATAAACATAAAATAAAAATTAAAATAAACTTAAAATATAAAGCCCTGAAACGCAACAGTTCCAGGGCTTTTTTAATTCATTTTCATTCAAAACACAGTTTCATTATTCTCTGCCAGAGTTTCAACCTTCTTAATTAACTGTTCCATGAGGTCGATTGTCATTCCGGAGGCTTTTAATACTTCTTCAAAGGACTCCTGCGCTTTTTCCTTATCATTATTCCCTATAAATTCTATGGTATTACCCCCTGTTTGATGCACCTGGGAATGATAATAACCGATTTGCTTCCATATATCCTGAATTTCGGGATTGGACGGATATATTGTATAATAAAAGTGACCGAAACTGCATTTGTGTTCATCCGTCTGCAGTGGTTTTACGGTCATATCATTAACCATTTTCCCAAGTTCGTTAACCCAATCTTTATGCTTTGAAATCACTATATTAATAAACTCAATAAATCTGTCATTTGAAACGCTGAAAATCCTGTCCGCAAGAACCTCACCGCATTTTTGCGCCGCGGAATTTATCGAGTTTTCTATTGCTTCTATTTCCTGCGATAAATTTTTAATACTATTTTCCGTTAGCTCCAGAACTTCAGAATAGCTGTTAAGGTTATTGGACATATAATTTAAATTGTTAATTGATGAACCGGTTTCATCCATTGATAATTTGATTTCTTCGCTTGACCGTAATATATTGCCAAGGTCTGCTGACATGTCAGTAATTGCTGAATTATTGGCTTCGGTATAATCCAGAATGGTGTTTATGGAGTTTGTTATATCTTTTACCAAGTTGACAGTAGAATTAACACTTTCGGAGCTGTTTTTTGAATTTTCATAAATGCTGTTGAATATCTCATTAATCGAAGAGAGAAGGTTTTTTGTAGTATCAGACAGTTTCCTGATTTCTTCCGCAACCACGGAAAAGCTTTTTCCTGCTTCCCCTGCTCTTGCGGCTTCAATTGAAGCATTAAAAGCCAGCATGTTTGTTTGATCGGATATTTCATAAATTCCGGCGATGATTTCCTTCATTTTTTCAAAGGAGGATTGCAGTGATTCAAAATGTGCTTTCATATCATCCGTATGCTTTATGATAACCGTGCTGTTGTCAGATATCTGTTTTATCATCCTGTGATTTTCAGCATAGTTCTTTTTGAAGATGTCTGCCTTTGATTTTATATTTTCCACTGATTTTATAAGCTTGTTGTTTGCTTCGCTTATTTCTGAAATTGACTTAAGTATGGATTCGGATGAAGAATATATATCAGAAGAAGTGATCTTAATTTTGGAACCGGCATCAATTATTTTTTCGCTGTAATGATTTAACTTAAGGTCGAAACTACTGATTAAAAATGCTATGTTATACACATTGGAAATAATAAATAGTATTTTTTCTTTTGAGCTTTTAAGCCGTTTGTAGAAATCGGAAACTTTTTCTTTTATATATGCTTTATTGATTTTTTTAACATTGATAGTTGAATTATTTGCACCCTCAAGTTCATGGATGGATCCAAAAAGAGAGACAAGTTCCTTTTGCCTTATCATTTGCATTATACCTCCTAATATATGTTAATCAAATAATGCATGTTAATTAGGTTAAGAAAACATATTATTTTAAGCATTTACACTGGCAGCTTTATATGTAAGCGGCATTTTATATGGCAGCTTCTGAGTAATTGATAATTTTGTCAATTTTGTTTGTATAATAATTTTCGGAATTCTTTTTCTATAATTTAATATTTTTATAATTTTATCTATATTTTTATAGTTTATTTATCCATATATCTATCTGCAAAGCATGTTTATCTATATTGGATTGGCATATTTTTGGCACTATGTAAAATAAAATAAAAAAATATAGATAATGAATAACATAATTTATTATTGTAATGACCGTTATTCATTATCTATATCCTGTACGCATTATCGAAAAAATAGATATATATGTCCTGAAATTTAGTGTTTTAAATTTGGTTAAACTATTAGTTTTCTTCTTCAAACATGTCTTTTCCCACGCCGCATATCGGGCATACCCAATCTTCAGGGAGATCTTCGAAAGATGTACCGGGCTCGATACCGTTATCAGGATCTCCTACTTCAGGATCATAGACATAACCGCATGCTGTGCAAACATACTTTTTCATTTGATCAACTCCTTATGAAAAATTCGTATAATTGATTTTTTAGTTTTAGTTTAAAAAAACTTAAATAATTGGTTTAGTAAAAGTTAAATAAGTAGTACAAGTTTTTCTATCTTAATAATATAATAATTTACCCAGGAAATAAATAGATTAACAAAATAATTGTTTGTATCTCTGCATTTTCCACAATACATATCTTATGCCGTTGGCCAAAAAATCTGCCATGCTCATGACGATATACAAGCGGGTGTTTTGAAGGGTCAGGAAATCCATAAAACCACTTATATTGACAAACCCCATTATACTTATGTCTCCCACGGGCGGAAGATTTTTATTAAGTGCCAGGCCTGGCTTTATAGGCTGCTCGCTGACCGAGATGCAGCCAACGTGGTCTGCGTTACCAAGACATGCATCTATTGCAATAACTAAAGGTTTTTCATGCTTTTCATTTATTTCTTTTATTGTTGTTTCAAGATTCTTTGCATGGACGGGCCGTTCAAGGGTTCCGTATATATGCACATTTTTATTGCGGATACCTTCAATTTTATAACCTACCAAGGGTCCCAGGCTGTCGCCCGTAGACCTGTCACTGCCTATACAGACAAAGACCGGCGTAACGTATCCGTCAAGTAATTTTTTCTGCATTAATTCGTAAAGGACGGTGGTGAAATTGGAAAAAGCACCGGGCTTATAAATGTTTATAAGCTGGTATTTTAATTTGGATTCAACAGTAAGCAGTTGTTCTTTTTTTCCTTGCATTTAAATATCTTCTCCTCCGCATCAAAATATAAGCCAATCCCTAACTTATATTATTCCTATAGGTGCCATTAATATTACAAAAAGTGAATCATTTGTATTGAAGGTAAATTGGAAAAGTGAATTTCGCTTTGAAATACCTATATAAACATAATTATGAAAATTTATAATTTTTACAAATTTTAATTTAGACAACAGTTTTATAATATGATATTATTTTCATATATAAGAACATATGTTCGGAATATATATTAGCGTATTGTATTATCGTATTTATTTGACATATAGCAGAAAGGTTAAGATTTAATGAAAATTTTAAATTAATAATATAAGTATTGCCAAAATAAAACATGAAGGTTGTAGAAAGGGTCTTGTTGTAACATACAATATTTTTCAAAGACTTAAGGAGCTAATTAACAATGGAAAAGAGGATAAAATTGGGTAAGTAGATAATTGCATATTTAGAAGTATTTAATGGTAATATTAGTATAGAAGAAAAGAAGCCGTTTTACTCATGTATTTCGTTAAGTTATTACAAAAATAAAGCTGTTGATGAACCGACTCAAACCATGATTCCAACCGGATCAAATACTCATGTATCAATGAATGATTTCGTAAAGGTTGGCCAGATTTTTCTGAACAAAGAAAATACAATTTTTAAAAAAGAAAGTTTAGAAATAATAGTAAATCTGAATGTTAAAACAGATTGACAATGAACTGCAAAATGTTCAACTATATCCCAAACTTAAATATTGGAGTTATTACTTTTACGGATAGAGAACAGGCTAAAGCCTTGTCCAGGGCACTGAGAATTAAAGTTTTATCGGAATATTTGAAAGCCAAGGGGTACATATATCGTGATTGCTAGAAAAACGTAAATATGTGAAGCATAAATACGCTCGGATAAACTGAGATAATTATTTAGGGTGGCAATATGCGACATTATTTGGCTTGATAAATATCAGTAAAAACAAGAAAAAGGAGTTGGTTGCCAATATATTAAAGTTTCCTATTAAACTTGTACACTGCGAAGATGGATATTTACAATGTTACCCGAATAAATGGCTTCATAAGTTGCCAGGCTTAAAAAGGTAATAAAAATATTAGGCTGAAATTGGTTGATTATTGTGATAATGAGGTTATTATTTTCGGACTAACATCCAAGAATAATAAAGCCAGAGCCATAATCGGATGCAGATATTTGAAAACGAGGATTCCAAATCATTTTATGAAGCGTGTAGCCATTATGAAGCAGTGAACCCAAATTTAAGTAAACAGAATATTAAATGCTTGCTGAGTATTGAAAATGACAAGTTTAGACTGGATGTTGGAATTCGTGGTCTAAAAAATAGCATACTACTTGGTTATTAATGATAGAATGTCAATTATGTAAGGTTTTGATAAGAATACAAGGAAATAGTACAGATATACTGAGATGAAGATAATATATATTTAACTTATGGCTGGATAAACCTTAGAAGGAAAAGGGCTTTAATGATTGAATGCTTTTTACGGAAATGAGAGATACAGGTGAATTTCTAATGTTAAGTAATTCTTATCCTAACTCTAATAGATAATTTTTCGATGGTATATATTCGGTGTATTATGCTCAAACATAAGAGAGGATTATTCCTTTATTGTTCTCAGAGGTGTTTATGTTTATAAATAAACATAAAACTGAAATGCCGTTAGTTTTGAATATTTTAATATAGTCATTTAATTTAAAATTACATATATAGGATTAATTTAATATATTATACATTATTGACATAATTATTATATAATGTTAAAATATAAACAAAAAATAACAATATATGTTTATTTATCTATTATATGGGGTGTAATATTTCCATGATTAGGTTAAAACGGGAAATAATTTTTGTTTTTTCGATTATAGTTTTCTTGAGTAGCATTATAGTTTGTAGAAAAATCTTTAGCAGTTATAAAATTCTGGATGTAATCTATAACCATGATTTTCCAATAAACAGTTTTTATAATGAGAATGGAGACCGTGTGTACATAAATGATAATTCTAAATATAAAGTAATTTTCTATCTTTCTGATTCATGTGAAGCATGTATTAACAGGTTGGATGAAATTGGGAAGATAACTAGGATATTTGAATCTGATAATATTGAATATATTATTTTGTGGGAAGATAAAATTCCTATAAATAAATTGAAAAACTCCAATATAGATATTGGAATATGCTATTCCTTAAAAAATCAAGTGTCTTTATCCAAATTAAAGCCTGAAGAATTCATTTTGGATAAAGATAATAAAGTATATTATATATCCTCTAAAGAACGAAATCAATTAGTTGACGTTATATGCACTTTAGATAATTTTAATAACCTTAAAGAAAGAGTAGCTAAAGAAATTATTATAAGCAATTTAAACAAAGGTATTATAGATCTTGATAAAGATACACTTACTTTCTTTTCATCTGATGCATGTGAGAGCTGCAAAGAAGCAGAGATACTAATTTATAATAATGACATTGATAAAAGATTTAATATTGATTGCAATTGTATTTACTACATTTTTTGCGTCAATGATAACAGCAAATGCAGTTGATGTGTGTGTATATTTAGGAGTTGGCGAAAGCGATGTTTATGATTCAAGCGAATGGTGCCATTGGTACACACCTTGGAGCACTAAGTTGTACAAGGATTATTATGATGTTTATTTGTGTTATAATCCAGACTATGATGTATATTATTCTGTTGCCTATTACTTATATAGCGAATTTGTAGGCTGCGATTAATTAGTGTAATAGCTAGTATATATGAAAAAAATTCTTAATTAAATATTTTAACAGTATGCACTCCTTTTGTAGAATAACATATTTTATTTTAAATTAAAAGTTTTATTTATAGAAAACCTAGCTATAAAGTTAAATATATAAAAGGAGAAAAGCCATAACCATGGAGAAAAAATGTAATATAAAAAACAAATGGATTATTGTTTTTGCTTTAATAATAGTCGTAGGTATTGCTTTTTTGGTAATAAAGTTACTGCTGTCTGATAATGAGCCGGTTAACCTGCCATATACAAAACAATTTAATTTCAGAATTAATAACCTTGATGAATATAATTTATCAGCCACTATAGGAGATAATTATAATCTAAATACTCCAAAGGGAATTTGTGTTGCCGACGGAAGCCTTTTTGTGGTTGATTCGGGAAATAACAGGATGGTGGAATTTGACCTGAACGGCAACTTTGTAAGGGAAATAGGCAAAAAAGGAGAAGGAAAAGCGGAATTTATTAACCCCACAGGCATTACGGCCGATAAAGACAATAACTTATACGTACTGGATTCAGGGAACGGAAGGATTCAGGTATTGGACAGAAACGGAAATTTTCTAAGGCAAATTAATGTCAATAATCAAAGAATGATTGACATAGCTCTTGATGAAAATAATAATATATATATATCCACCGATACCCATGATTTAAATAAAGCATACATATATGTAATTAATCCCAATGGAAAAATAAAAAAATTTGGGAAAGGCTTAAACGGCTATCTAACAAGTACTACTGAAGGGGTTTATTTTGCTTCCTTTATGGAATTACCTCGAAAGAGGAATCCTCAAAGTTTAAACGAAAAGTCAGGCATATCCCATTTGCTGAAAATAACACCCGACGGTTTTACCAATATATGCCAGCTGCCTTTATATTACTATGCCGGTGATTTACTATACATTAATGATACTCTTTACTCATTAAGCAAGGGAATGGCTATCCTGAACAAATATGATTTGGAAGGGAACTATATAGGTACTTCTTTTAAGCCGGATATTATGGAATACCTGGGAATGACATACATGGCTGCTGCCCCTGACAATACAATATATATCTCTGATACATCAAAAAACCTGATATACAAGCTGGATAAAATCAAATAGAAAAATAAAGGAGATAAAAAGGTTACTAATTGGGGTAAAAGAAAAAATTAAATGCCATAGCGAAAAATAAGGAGACGGTTCGAACAGCATGAATAAAATCGTAAATAAAATCATTTACAATTTTACATGCTCTATAAAAGCTATCGTGAGGAATAAATTCGTAAATATGCTGATCGTTTTATCCCTTTTCTTTGGCTTGCTTTTCCCCGGTATTATACTGGGCTTTGGGAACGACGGCATCAGCAAAATAAAGAGCTCCCTGAAAAATGATTTGGACAGAACATTCGTATTTTCCATCAAAAGCAGAAAACTAACCGATGAGGATATTGATTATATTATCCGCTCCAATAACCAAATAGAAGCAATTACAAGGGAAATAGGCATAAGCGCCAATATAACCACCGATAAAGGCAATTATGAAACAACAATTGTTTGCGTTGACGACAGCTACTCAAAATTCTATGATGGCATGATTGAAGAAGGCATCTTCTTTCAAAAAGAAGATTATGATAACAGGGAAAGAAAATGCATCATAGGAACCGATTTAAGCAAGAATGATTATGCCGGCGGATGGCAAGGCAAAATGGTCAAAATAAACGGCGTGGATTTTGAAATAATAGGCGTGACAAATGTATACTCTTTTCGTGAAATGGTCATTTGCCCCCTGTCCTCTATTGAAACCATAATAGACAAGGAGATAAAACCGGGTTACATTGTAAAAATAAAACGGGGGGCGGATTTTGATTATGCCAGAAAAAGCATTGAAGAATTTATACAAATCAACTTCCTGCGGATTGGCAATAGCGGCAATAGCAATGGTAATACCAGCCTTTCGCAAAATAGTATGGTTAATATTAATCCCCTTCTAATTAATAACATTAATAACAGCGTTAGCGGTGATGACTTTCAGTCCAAAGCAGCAATAGAACTTTTCGGGAATGATTTATCCAAGGCATACGAAATCGTCACTGTTGTATTTGTAGTAACACTGGTAGTTCTCATGTACTCATTGATTAATATTATTAATATAATTATCAGTAAATCGCTACATGATAGAAGAAACATAGGGATTAAAATAGCTTTGGGATGCACAAAAACAGATAATTTTCTGCAAAACTTTTTTGAACTGTTTATCTTGTCCACTGTTTCTGCAATTGCCGTGTTTGCGGTTATTCCCCTAATATCGGGAATAATTGAAAAGGTAATATTTGAAATAAACGTTAATTATAATATTCTTCTGATCTTAGAATTAATGAGCTTTATCATATCAATCGCAATAAGCCTGTACATTAACAGAAAGACTCTCGGATTTAACGTTGCCGAAATTCTTAGGGAGGATTATGGCAAATGATACCGTATGTAATGTTAAATGCATTTAAACGGCTTTCTCACAATTTCAGAACCTACCTGTTTATATTTCTAGAAATATTAATTGGCATTTTCATATTAAACACCTTTTCAATAATTAATTTTTCAATCAATAAAAAATACGATGAGATGAGGGATATCGCAGAACACACAATACTTGAGCTCAATATTGATTCAAAACCAGGTGAATACCGGTACAGTGAACTGGACAGAAACCCGTCTGTGTCAGGAAATATCAGGCCTGGTATTACATCTGCAGACATGTCGGCAGGGATACCAAATATGGCAGGTACAATAAATATGAATGACATGTACAACCTTGGGGAATCCCTCTTTGCAGGGAGGGAGATACCCTTTACGCTAAACGATTACAAAGCGATTAAAAAGCTGGGCAAGGATATCAGCATATCTTTTCACCTGTACAGGGGATTGGCATGTTCTGAAAAATCATCTGAAAGTCAGGGAAATACAAGGCAATTCAATATCATATTTGCGTCTGACGATTTCTTCAGAATAAAATATCCAAACTCAAATATTGTGAAATTTGAGGATTATGTCCTGGTAGGGAAAAACTTTCAACGAATCTTGCAGGAATATGATATACAAAATCCCCAGGCAATGCCCATTGCTGAAATAGACACATCTTCAAACAGGGTCATACTAAAAAACGGTAATGTAGTCGAAATGGGAGCTATGGAAGATTATTACGGAGACGCTCAATACCTGGAAATGAGTGTTCCGAAGCTATTCCTAAGCAGCGAAGATATTATTAGCGGCAACAGAAAGTATGATAAAGTTCTCCTTGAAGATACCATAATAATACCTATGAAGTTCTATTTTGATTTTTTCCTGCCATCGGAAGCATTTAACATAAATATATCTTTTAAAATAAATGACGCAGATAACATGCAGCAAATTATGAACAGTATAATTGATATATTAAGCCTGGCCCATGGAAAGGAGTATACCTACAGGTTAGATTCGGAAATGGAACAATTTATAAGGGCTGTGGAAGAAATTCAAAAAACTTCACAGGCAATAACCATATTGACTGTGTTTGTTTTGATTATAATCACCCTGGGTTTATCGGGAATATTGCTTATAAATATCGACAGGAGAAAGAAAAACATTGCCATATCAATGGCTTTAGGGGCAAGAAAAAGGCAGATATTTGCCGAACTGCTTCTTGAGTCTTCCTTTGTTACGGCCATACCCGGAGCATTGGGAGCCGGTATGAGCTTGCTCTTTTTTAAAACAGGGTTAATCAGGTTCAGAGAGTTTAATATTGTTATAAACTACTGGCTAATGTTTGCGTCGCTGTTTGGTTCCGTCATTATTGGAATAATAGCCATGCTAGTGCCATTGAAAAGGGTAAAAAACATTGCTCCGGTAAAGGTTTTAAAGAGTTTATAGGGAGGATGAGTAAGCTGGTATATATGATATAAGGTATATAACTCATAGAGATAATAGGTATTGGATTTATTTCGAAAGGGGTAAGTGAAAGGGGTAAGAAGAAATGATAAAATTAAGAAATATTAAAAAAATATATAAGGGAAAAGGCACAGAAACTATGGCACTAAAGGACATAAATCTTGATATAGAGAAAACCGAGTTTGTTGCCATAATGGGAAGATCCGGCTGCGGGAAAACCACCCTGCTTAACATTCTTGGGTGTATGGACAATTTTGATGAGGGGGATTATTTTTTTGATAATGTTAACATAAAACAATTAAAAAGCAATGAACTTGCCCTTTTCAGAAATAAAAAAATTGGCTTTGTGTTTCAGGCTTTTAACCTGATTAATGATATGACAGTGCTGGAAAACGTGGAAGTTCCCCTGGGCTATGCGGGAATTCCTGCAAAACAGAGGAAAGAGATGGCCTATGAAGTTTTAAAAAAGGTGGGCATGGCCGATAAAGTCAAAAATTATCCCCTGCAGTTATCCGGAGGGCAGCAGCAGAGAGTAGCAATAGCAAGGGCGCTGGTGAACAATCCCATGGTAATCCTTGCCGACGAACCCACAGGCAACCTGGACAGCAGGAACGGTACTGAAGTAATGGAATTGTTGAGCGAATTAAATAATACTGGCACCACACTGGTAGTAGTTACCCATGATGAAAAAGTGGCATCCTATGCCAAGCGAAAAATAATTCTTGATGATGGAATGATAAAAAAAGATACGGGGAGCTATTAGTTATGAGTAAGAAGTTATTTTTGCTGATGATAGTTATTATTACTGTTTTTCTTTTGAATTCAAATTTAATTAAAGCAGATGAGGAACAAGTAAATGTTATATACTTTTATTCACCTACGTGTTCTTCCTGCTATAACCTGAACGAATATTTTGATTATTTGATAGAGAAGTATACAAACTTGAATTTAATTAAGTTAAATATAGCTGATTTAAAAAATAAAAGCCTTTTGGATGAATATAATAAAACTTATAATGTAAGCGAAGAAGATGAAGGTATAATACCTGTAATTTTCTGTAAGGATACATATCTTACCGGCGAAAAAGAAATCAAAGAGCATCTTGAAAACTTGATTAACAGAAATGACGGATTACAAACAATTATAATTCAGGATATAAGTGAAAATCATGAAGCAGATATTAAAAAGTTTATGAATTTCACAATATTAAGCATATTTGTGGCAGGATTAGTAAATGGTTTAAAAGAAGGAAAAACTGAGATAAATAAAGAACACATTCCTGAAAATATATTAAATATGTTGGATATTAAAAACGCAATAAGTAAAATATGTATAAATGAAAAAAATATTAAAATTGTCGATAATTAAATTATTATATTATTAAATTAACATATATCTTTGAATGTTTACTACATATTCTAATCATAAACCAATAAGGAGCATTGCTACATTATCAGGTATATTTATTTAGCCTATATATTTATTTGATTATTATCTTGCAGAAAATTTAATATACTGATTAACTTGAAAGCAGTAGCTTATTGGGATAATAATTGTAAGAAATATTTCTAAAATCATATGTTAATAAAATACGAATATAGACTTATGCAGCAGAACAAAGTTATTTTTGAGCAGGTTATTTTAAGTTAATTTTATTTACATAAATGCAAGTCTGTTTTGTTCTTACATTTTGTAGTTTTATAATGGTGTATTTGAGTATGGAGACAAACATTTTTCGGTACTCTATTGGATTAATGCTATATAGCAATAGTATAATCCCTTTTTCATTATACCAAAGACTCTTTTTTTATGTTGGTGAAAGATAAACCTTACTTGTATGGATTGAAAATTTGTTATATCGGAAAACAATATGACATTTGATGTTTATAGCAAAGTAGAAATGGACAAAGGAGGTGTACAAACAAAATCTCGGACTATTAATGAAAGAGGAGAATGTCCATATATATTCAAATAAAGAACGAGAAAAGGCAATGAAGCTTTACATCAAACATGATGAACGGGCAGCAAATGTTATTCGTGAGCTCGGTTACCAAACCGGAAAACATTTATAAAGTGGTACAAGACATATACTAAGAGAGAAGCATTATTTGAATAATATTCCTGAAGTTTCAAATATTCATTAGAGCAAAAGAAAGCTGCTGTAGATTACAACTTAGAGCACGGCCGCAATTTATCACGAACAATCAGAGTTTTATATAAAAGTGCTGAAAATCGCTTATTACCATGAAATACCAGTGATTAAGAATATGTAGATATAATATCATAAATATCAGAAGTTGATAAAGGAGATCTGATATTTATGAGTAGAAAAATACGGAACCATGAAACTTTGGTACCTGGCCATGTTAAAGTTTCATTAAGGATATAACATCCATGAAGTATCTAGAATGCTGAATGTTTCTGACTCTACGGTTAGAGATTGGCTTAACAGATATAATGAGAAAGGATTATCCGGAATGATTCCCCAGCAAAGAGGAGGTTCAGATAGCAAACTATCTGATGAACAGCTACGAATGGTTAAAGAGGTATTACAGCAGTCTCCCCGGGAGAATCCATACGCAAGCCGGAATCCGAAAGTAAAAGACTATTTAGACGAGTATGTATACCTGGCAGATGTAGGACAAAGGAGAGCAGAAGAAAACGCAAGGAATAAAGGGAGAAGGCTGAAAATAGGTCATGCCCACAGATTAGCAAGATACATAGAGAAATGGATAAAAGAAGATAAACTGGCGTCAGATGCAGTAATAGGAGAGATTAAGGAAAAGGATTTAAAAATTTGAGATAACGTTGTGTACAAAAACAGGAGAGTTGTCAAGAATTTTGTGTCTGATTAAAGTAACGTAACTGGAAAATTTGTTGTATTTCATAAATGTGAGCATTTATCATTGGTACCGCTTTTTTCCATTTTG
>Ga0134091_1002050_pt1 | contig 14501 bp, 10 predicted proteins | sample 2_5taG_FD_94451 | JGI IMG/M metagenome (GOLD analysis project Ga0134091, IMG submission 94451) | Switchgrass degrading microbial communities from high solid loading bioreactors in New Hampshire, USA - 2_5_20_6_A2 metaG | ecosystem: Engineered > Bioreactor > Semi-continuous > Anaerobic >...
CACTTTCATATACTGCCAGGGATTCCGCACCTTCAAGATGCAATAAATCACAAAGCAGGCTGCATTCATACCTTTCATCCAATCCCGGAATATTCTTGTTAACTACAATTCCGTTTGTGCTTCCCGGTAAAAGCGCATCTATTTCTTCAACCCATATTCCAAGCAATTTTCTAAGCTTTCCGGGATATCCGCCAAGGGTAACAATATCGTTTTCATCAACAATTCCGCTGAAAACTGATGTAATAAATGTGCCGCCATTGTCTACAAATTTTTCCAAATTTTCAGCTACACCTGGCTTAACCATATACATTAAAGGTGCAACTACTATATCATATCTGGAAAGGTCAGAATTAGGCCTGATAATGTCTACAGGTATGTTCATATCGTAAAATGCTTTATAATATTTATCTACAGTATTAAAGTAATTCAGGTCTTTACTTGGGCCGCTTGAATTCTCTACAGCCCACCAGTTGTCCCAGTCAAAGATTATACCGACCTTTGCCTCAATCCTCGAATCTAGAATACTGTCACCTAACGATTTCAGTTCTTTTCCTAACTGTGCGCATTCTCTGAATACTCGTGTATTTTCGTGCCCGCAATGCTCAATTACAGCACCATGAAGTTTTTCAACTCCTCCTATTGAACGTCTGAGCTGGAAAAACATAACTGTATCAGATCCATGGGCAATAGCCTGATAACTCAGCAATCTCATAACGCCAGGTCTTTTCAGGGTGTTGTAAGGCTGCCAGTTCTGCTGGCTTGGAGTCTGTTCAACCATCATGTATGGCTGTCCATCCTTCAAACCTCTCATCAGATCGTGTTTCAAAGCAACTGTGCTCATATTATCCGTTGCACGAGGATAATTGTCCCATCCTACTATATCCATATGCTGTGCAAATTTTGCAAGGTCAAGGGTTCTGATCTGCCCTGATATATTTGTCATTATTTTTATATCCGGTGTTATTTCCTTAATAACTTTATATTCCTCAAGGTAACAACCCAGGCTTGAATCTGTCATAAACCTAAGGTAATCCAGGTACTTTGGCTGATAATATTTATTGTCGTCATTTAAATCCGATGGAAGCACTACTTCATCCCAGCTGTAAACCGTATGTCCCCAGAAACTAAGATTCCATCTTTTATTTAACTCTTCTATTGTGCCATATCTTGCCTGAAGCCATTTTCTGAATTCTTTCGTACATTCCTCACAATAGCAGTAAGTTCCGTATTCATTTGCTATATGCCATATTGCAAGCGCAGGATGGTCCTTATATCTTTCCGCCATTTTTCTTGCTATGTTTGTGGCAAATTTTCTGTATATCTTGCTGTTAGGACAGAAATTTACACGTTTTCCGTGCAAACGCCTCCTGCCGCTTTTATCAACAGGCATCATTTCGGGGTACTTTGCTGCCATCCATGCAGGTTGCGCTGCAGTCGGAGTTGCAAGGCAGGCATGAATTCCGTTCTCAGCAATAAGGTTCATTATCCTGTCCAGCCATTCGAAATTATATGTATCCTCGGAAGGCTGAAGCTTAGCCCAGCTAAATACAGGAAGAGTAACTGTATTTATGCCCGCAAGCTTAAACAGCCTCATGTCTTCTTTCCATATTTCCTCCGGCCATTGGTCCGGGTTATAGTCTCCTCCATAAAAAATCATTGGAAATCTCAGGTTTATCATAATTTTCCTCCTTAATTGAAAATAATTGTTTATAATAAACTCTATATAACCGACAAAGTATTAATTTATACTTATTTAATAAATCATTAAAATGATTAAAGGGCTTCCTATATACAAATTGCCAGCGCATTAATCTAATGATAATTCATATTCCATACCCTTAGTTGTCATAAATTCAAATACATTATCCTCCAAGTAAGTAACTTTAATATTATTATTCAGCTTCAATTTATCTTTATAACGTATACGGCATATTCCTCCCAGCTTGGATACCACTTTTGATCTATAAAGTTTTCCGTTTTTCCACTCTAAATCTATTTCAAAGCCTCCCCGCGCTTTAAGTCCCTTTATATATCCGTCTTTCCATTGTTCTGGCAGCGCAGGCAACAGGTTTATTTCACCCGCATGGCTTTGCATAAGCATTTCTGCCATTCCCGCAGCTCCCCCGAAATTGGAATCTATTTGCAGCTGCGGGTGCTTTCCAAACAGATTTGGCAGCGACCATTTCTTTATAAGATCGCATAAGTGCAAATAACAATTTGTGCTGTCTTCCATTCTTGCATAAAAACATATCAGCCATGCACAGCTCCATTCATTATGTGCTCCTCCATGAGCTATCCTCCGCTCTATCGATTTTCTGCAGGCTTCAATCAGTTCAGGATTTTTACGGAGCAATATCTGGCTGCCCGGATGTAAACCGTATAAATGTGAAAAATGCCTGTGCCCGGGCTCAGCTTCCTCAAAATCATTATACCACTCCTGAAGCTGGCCATATTTTCCTATCTTAAAAGGAGGTAATTTCTTAAGGGCAGTTTCAAGTTCTGCTCTAAAATCCTCATCTGTACCGAGAATTATACTTGCTTCAATGCAACTGGTAAACAAATCTCTGGCAATTGATATATCCATTGTAGAGGCTTCACTTATGGACGATATTTCATTTTTTGTAGAAATGAATACATTTTCCGGTGATGTCGACGGGCATGTTACCAGATAACCCTCTTCGTTTTCATACATCCAGTCCAGAAGAAAAATTGCCGCTTCCTTTAATATGGGATATGCTTTGTTTTTCAAAAACTCAATGTCACCTGTATACAGGTAATGTTCCCAGAGGTGTTGTGACATCCACGCACCTCCAAGCGGCCAGAAAGCCCATCTCGGCTCACCTCCGACGGGAGTAGTTGTTCGCCACAAATCCACATTATGATTTGCCAGCCAGCCTCTGCATTTATAATTTACTTTCGCTGTAGTACTGCCAGTATCTCTCATGCCTTCAAGCAAATCAAATACCGGTTCGTGACATTCACTGAGATTACATGACTCTGCAATCCAATAATTCATTTGTATATTAATATTTATTGTCCAACAGCATGCCCACGGAGGTCTGACTTTGTCATTCCATATACCCTGAAGATTTGCTGCCTGTGTTCCAGGTCTGGATGAAGATATAAGAAGATACCTTGCATATTGAAAAAATAAAGCTAATAATTGAGGATCATCGTTTCCCTTTTGTACTGCTTCTATTCTTTCATCTGTAGGAAGTGATGACAAATTGTTCTCACCCAAGTAGATATCCATTCTTCCATAAAGATTCCTGTAATCATCTATATGGTTCTTTTTTAACTGCTCATACGAATACGCTGAAGCTTGCTTTAAGTAATCATCATTTATCCTGGAAGGGTTTTTCCCTTCAAGACCGGGGTCTTTGTCATAACCGTTAAAGCTTGTTGCTGCAGAAACCAGTAAAATTACTTTATCTGCTTCACTTATCTCAATCAGCCCTTCTCTGTGTTCACATTTTCCATTACATTCAAGGATTTTAACAGCTGCTTCAAACTTCATCCCGCGTCCGTTTTCATCTTTATCGTAAATTACATGCTCTTTGCACTTAACAACATGCCCAAAAACACGTGCGGGCCCGAATCCATACATAAATAAATCCTTATCCTTGCATTTGCCCAATCTGTTTGGATGCGGGCTGCTTAAGCTTAGGCTGAAGTTTAATTTACCGGGTTCATTGCTGCTTATTGATATAACCATTACCTGATCAGGTGCTGAAGTAAAGTACTCTCTTTTATATTTTACACCTTCCTGTTCGTACTCCACCTTCATTATCGCAGTATCTAAATCAAGTTCCCGTTTATATCCTGTAACTTCACTCTTATTCTTAAAATCCAGATATATATTGCCTAACGGCTGATATGACTCTACTTCAGGGCCTTGCATGCATTCCTTCACTATCTTTTCTGCTTCTGCATATTCACCTTGATGTACCAGTTCTCTGACTTTTTTTATGTAATTGGGTGCATGAGGATTTGTTGTGTTTCTCGGTGAGCCTGACCAGAAAGTATCCTCATTCATCTGAATATTTTCATTTAGGGCATTTCCGTAAATCATTGCTCCAAACCTGCCGTTTCCAATAGGAAGTGCTTCTTCCCATCGAGCTGCAGGTTTATTGTACCATAATTTCATATTTCCCTTATATCTTTCCATTTTTTTGCTTTTATGTCTCCCTGTTAATTTTTATTTTGTGTTTATATATGCCAATTAAAATTCATGCATAATTATAACACAGTCATTATTATACAACAACTTATTTAGACTTTATCAATATTTCATAATACGCACAAGTCTATGATTGAAATAAAATGCAAAAAAATATATCATTTATATAAAAACTAATCTTTCTTTAAGGAGTGCTTTTATGTTTATATCATACAATTCAGATAAGATTGAAAAATGGGATTTCTTTGAGTTATCAGCAAAAGGGCCTGTCGAACCTGAAGTTAATCCTTTTACAGATGTTTGGGCTAAAGCAGTTTTTAAACATAAAGGGCGTTCTATAGAAATTCAGGGCTTTTACGATGGTGATGGAATCTACAGATGGAGATTCATGCCCGATACTGAGGGTATCTGGACTTTTGAAACGAGCAGTAATTATACTGAGCTAAGCAAAATTCAAGGTAAATTTGAATGTATAAAAAATTCTGAAAATAATCACGGACCAGTAAAAGTTTTTAAAAAATTTCACTTTGCATATGCGGACGGAACTCCTTACATACCATTTGGCACTACCTGCTATAACTGGACTTATGCTGGCAGCGAGTTGGAATCTATAACATTGGAAACTCTGAAAAAGTCGCCTTTTAATAAAATCAGAATGCTTGTCGCTCTGTCCAAAGAATTTCCTTCTGATATAAAGGAATATGCATATCCATTTTGCGGTTCACCTGATGAAGGATGGGACTTTGACAGGCTTAATCCTTCTTTTTTCAGGCATTTGGAATCATTGATAAAGAAACTTATGGATATCGGAGTTGAAGCTGACATTATTTTATTTAACCATTATGGAGACAATATTTTCGGTCGTATGGAACAAAAGGCCGATGAATTATATCTTAAATATACAATCGCTCGCCTTGCAGCTTATCGCAATGTATGGTGGTCAGTAACCAATGAGCATGATCTGAATAAACATAAAAGCATATTGGACTGGGACAACCTCTGTCGCATTGTTTCTGAAAATGATCCTTATTACCATTTGTGTTCTGTTCACAATTCTCAGGTATTTTATGATTGCAGGAAACCTTGGATTACCCATTTAAGCGTTCAATGCCAAAGCTACGATAAATGGAACAGGACTACAAATTCTATTCCTGAATGGAGAGAATTTTATAAAAAGCCTGTGATTTTAGATGAATGCGGTTATGAAGGAAACAGCCCTAAATTTTGGGGTAGTGTTTCACCTCAGGAGTTTTTAAGAAGAATCTGGCATGGTATAGTAATGGGAGGATATACCGGCCACGGTGACACATATACGGATGAAACTTCTCCTCTCAAAGGCAGCTGGAGCGGACATGGAGGTATATTAAGAGGTCAGACTCCTAAGCGTATAGCATTTTTGAAAAAGATACTACTTGAAGCACCCGTTAAGGGACTCGATCCAATCGAAATCGGATGGCGAATAGACTGCGCAGGCAAGGAAGGAGAGTATTATCTGGCATATCTGGGCTTCAATCAGCCTTCTGTTCTATTTTTGGAACTGCCGGAGAACCAGGAGTTCAAAATTGACATTATAGATACTTGGGAAATGACAATTACGCCGGCTCCGGGCACTTACAAAGGAAAATGCCGATTAGAACTTCCCGGTAAACCTTATATAGCTTTTCAGATTTATAAAGTATAAATCTTCTATGATACTCCTATGAACTTATGAATAAATAATTTATTCATAAGTTTATTTTTTTGTACACTGCTTATGTTGTAACCCTTTTAAATAAAAAACATAATATGTATTATCGATAGATTTTCAAGGAGGTATATGGTATGTCCAATTACATCGGCGGCTTATTCAACAATAACTGTACTCTTCTGTTCTTTATTATCCTGTTCCTGCTCCTTTTTGTAAGAAATGATTATGATATTGCAGGATATGGATGTAAAGAGTAATTAAACATATTTTATTCAAATTAAAGGGGGAAATATCATGTCAGAAAGAGGTTATGGAGTATTAGGAAACATATTTAACGGAGACTGCGCAATATTATTCTTCATACTTATATTCCTTTGCTTGTTTACAAGCTACGGCGGATATGACTGCAAGGAATAATAAGCATCATTCATTAAAAAAAGTCCGTTTATACGGACTTTTTTATTTAACCCATTGTTTTTCCGCTGTATTAATTATTTTATAAGCGTCTTCTTCCTCCATTACAGGGAAGAGCAGGTAGAGCTTTTCAGGACCATATCGTTTTACCAGCCTGTCTGCGCTTTCTATCCACTGGTCAACTCCGCCGTCATAAATAGTAATCCAGAGTGACTTATTAGCTTCTACCACCTTATCATAAATTCCATACCATTTTTCACTACCTCCGTCAGGCTGTCCTGCACCCGGTGTCCATTGCAGAGCGTCTATTGTTTTTATCTGCATTAAAGCATCCAGATGACGGATAGCATCAGGCCCGTCAAGGTGATAAAGCACGTTATCCAGTCGTTCGCTCTGATAAGTTAATGAAGGTACTACAAATTCTATGAACTGGTCGGGAGACATCATTGCGGAAAAGTCGCATTGTATCTTGGCAGTCTTGCCAGGACCCCATATATTGAAAACAGTATAGCTGGAACTGCCGTCTTCATTCTTCAGTGCATTATAAAATTTGTCATAACATTTAAAATAGATTTTATCAAGTTTATCAAGGGCACTTTTTACCAAATCAGGTTCATCTATAAGGTCAAAACAGAAATTCTGTGCTCCCCTTATTGCTGACAGGATATCTACATTTTCCACTATATCCGGAATATTAACCAGGTAATCGCCCTTTGACAATTCCTTAACCTTTGTTAAATTCTTTAAATGAAGATCAAACCAATAGTTATTTTCGTCAAATTCTATATTTTCAAGTTGTGAAACATCATCCATGCATTCTTCAAACCAAATTGTTTTAAGGCTTATAACCGGTTTTGAACCAAGATAAGCGGCCAATGAACCAGGTCCTAAATCCATATCGAGATTCGGGTATGAATCAGCCAGAAATAAATGGCTCTTACAGTAATATTCCATATATCTGGTTTTTCTTTCAACGCTTAAATGCTTTTCTTCCGGAGAAGCCGCAGGGGGCAATGGAACTGCTCCATCGAGAGGCTGCTTTCTTTTTGCAACAACTCTCATTAACGGCCGGTCAATATTTTTATGTTTCCACCATGCTTCAAAGCGTTTTTTTGTATCTTCCCAATTATCTTTATACTTCATATGTAGCCTCCTAATTTTTATTCAATCTTAATATTAAGTTAATTTGTTGTACCACTCTGTCTTGATTCATAAAGCCGAGTTACGGTGCCAAGACCCCGTAATTTCAGCTGCTACTAATTCAAACTCACAGAATAATTTCAATTTATATTATTCTGCTCAAAAAGTTGAATTCCCTTAATTCAACTCGGATTAAAAGGCTCTAAAGCGTTTCTACAAGGTTTCTTCCACATAACTACCAGCGCAAAAGATTAAGTTAAATTGTTATATTGATAAACTGCATAAATTTAACTTTAAGACTCCTTCAGACTATCACCATATAATATTTAATTTAGCATTTTTACTTTTAAGAACGGTCATAGTAATATTATTCTATTAAAACTATCTTATCTCATTATAGTGCTCATTATAACATTAAATAAATCAATTTTCACCATAAAATACAAAAAGAAGTTTTGCAAATTTCACTTGCAGCCCGGCAACTGAACTTGCTTTATTTTAATCATTAAAAATAAAATTTATCATTGTAAGGATTACCATAATTAATTTACTAGAATATCAAAACTTTATATACATGTAAAAACATTTTATATTTCTTGTTAACATTTGCATAGATGATTGACACAATTGTAATTTTATGTTATTATTGATGCACAATTTGTAAAGGGGTAAGATCATGACGGAGTTGGAATTGCTTGTTGATACTTCCGGAAAGTTCGTATCTTTCATGGTGGATTTGTATGAAAAGAAAAGCATATCTGCAGAATTTTTCAGGAAATCTACACGTCTTAAAGTGGAATTCATTAAAAACAACATAAATAAGACTAAAAATGCAGAAATAAAAAAGCATGCATATATGATACTCCAAAAATACCATGATGTTCCTGCCTGATATGACAGTTTTTTATTTTTTGCTTAATAATTTCATCATAATCCTTGCATTTTGTATTGCACTGCCTATCGGATGGTTATTGAATGATACCACAACAACAGAGGATTTGTTTTTAAGCTCATGTATTTTTGGAGTCCATTCTTTAAGTTCATCAACGCTATATAAATAATCATACCTTTCCGAACCTTCACCGGCATACCATTTTTCAGAATTGCGGCCGTGAAATCTGACATAAGCAATATCTGATGTTGTTTCAGCTACTTTTTTAACCAAACCTTTAATATCCGGTTCATCAACGCATACAAAACCCAATCCGTTGCTTTTTAAGTACTCCATTACTCCCCTTTTAAGCCAATCCTGGCTTCTGAATTCAATATTTACATTTATATCAGGAAACCAGTCTCTCATTCTCTTTAAATATTCACCATTCTCTTTTGTGCAATGAAATGAATATGGAAACTGTGCAAGAATGCACACCAATTTGTTGCTTTCAATAACAGGCTTCATTGCATAAATAAACTTTTCGGCATCTGCAGGCCCCATAGTTCTCCCATGAGTAAAACCGTTATTTAGCTTTACGGAAAGCTTAAAATTATCCGGTGTCTTATTCTCTATGGCTTCAAATAATCTTGTGCTTGGCATATGATAATATGTTGAATTCAATTCAACAAAATTAAAGTGCCGGGAATAATATTCCAGCATATCAGTAGCTTTTATCCCCTCCGGATAAAAGGGGCCGATCCAATCCTTATATGAATAGCCTGCAGTCCCCACTAAAAGCATGATATCACTTCCCAAACCCATTAGGATGATTCTTATGCCATTCCCATGCCGTTGCTATAATTGTCTTAAGATCATCGTATTTAGGTATCCAGTTTAACTCTTCTCTTGCCTTGTCAGATGAAGCAATCAAAACAGCCGGATCTCCAGACCTTCTGTTTGTCAGCTCTGCCTTTATATTAACACCGGTTACTTCTCTTGCAATTTCTATAACTTCGTTTACTGAAAAGCCTTTACCGTTGCCAAGGTTATAAATGCTGCTTTTTCCGTTATTCCTTATTTTTTTCAGGGCCAAAATATGAGCTTGAGCAAGGTCCATAACATGAATATAATCTCTTATACAAGTTCCGTCAGGAGTATCATAGTCATCACCAAAAACATTAATTACGGGGTTTTTGCTCAATGCGGCCTTTAATATTAACGGTATAAGGTGGCTTTCAGGTCTGTGGTCTTCTCCTATCAGGCCGTTTGGATGAGCTCCCGATGCGTTAAAATATCTTAATGAGATAAATTTTATGCCATATGCTTTGTCAACCCACTGCATAGCTTTTTCTACTGCAAGCTTTGTTTCTCCGTAAGTGTTAGTAGGATTTGTTATATGCTCCTCCGTTATAGGTACACTTTTTGGTTCTCCATAAACAGCTGCTGTGGATGAAAAAACTATCCTTTTTACATTGTACTGCTTCATTTTTTTCATTAGATTTATTGTAGATATTACATTATTATCATAATATTTCAGCGGATTTTCCATGCTTTCGCCGACTAATGAATCTGCGGCAAAATGAATTACTTCCATAATATCATTTTCTCTGAAAACCTTATCGAGGAATTCATCATCTCTTAAATCGCCAATATAAAGCTTTCCGCCAAGTACTGCATCTTTATGGCCTTTTTGTAGATTGTCTATTATAACTGTTTCTTCACCTGCATCGATTAGTTCCGCTGCGGTATGACTTCCTATATAGCCAGCTCCTCCTGTAATCAAAACTGCCATATAGCCACCTCCTCTTCTATAAATTTTGCATTATTTTATTTCCCTTCCGCCTTCTCCTACATCAGATATATAGAATGAAGCCTTTAAACCTGTTTTCTCGGTATATCCCTTACCAACTGCCTCTATAAATCTATCAATACAATCCTTCTTTACTATGCTTACAGTACAGCCACCGAATCCTGCTCCTGTCATTCTGGAGCCAAGCACTCCTTCCACCTTTAGTGCTTCCTCTACAAGAGTATCAAGCTCTTTTCCGGTAACCTCATACAAATTTTTTAATGAATTATGCGACTCTACCATCAGTTTGCCAAAAGTTATAATATCGTTACTTTCCAGGGCTTCTATTGATTTTAATACTCTGTCATCCTCTTTTATTATGTGTTGTACTCTCTTTCTTATCACTTCATTTTTTATCAAATGCTTATGTGTTTCATATAGCTCATCTGTTATATCGCCAAGACATGTGGCTTCAGGAATTGCTTTCTTCAAGATTTCAAAACCTTCTTCACATTCTTTTCTGCGTTCATTATATTTAGATACAGCAAGGCTGCGTTTTACATTAGTATTTGATATTACAATGCTACAATCTTGCAGTTCCAAAGGAACCAGCTTATACTCCAAATTTTTACAGTTCAGAAATATTGCTTTCCCTTCTTTACCCATGGCAGATGCAAATTGGTCCATTATGCCGCAATTTACTCCTACATAATTGTTTTCTGCTTTTTGGCTTATTTTAGCCATTTCAACCATATCTATTGATTTACTTACACCATGAGCTTCGTTTCCTAAAGTGGCCATGGCAAGGGCGGTTGATACTTCAATAGCTGCTGATGATGAGAGCCCTGCACCATGTGGCAATGTATCATCATACAGCATGTCACAGCCTATAAGCTTATATCCGGCTTTCTGAAGCTCATCCATAACACCAAGCTGATAATTTCCCCATTCTATATTCCTGTATTTATCAAGCTCATCCAAAGAAGCACTGACATTACAATCCAGGTCAGTTGCCGCAAGGTTTACGGTTCTGTCATTCCTTGCTCTTACAGCTACTGTTGTTCCCATGGTAAGCGCTGCAGGAAAAACATAGCCTCCGTTATAATCAGTATGCTCACCAATCAGGTTTACTCTTCCCGGAGAAGTAAATATTCTGATATCACTGATTTCACCGCCATATTTTTCAATAAACTTTTTTTTAAGTTCTTCAACCTTCATTCTTTCAATCCTTTCAGTAAAATTTTAACTGTTTCCCAAAGAATTTTAAATTATTTCTTATTTATTTATATATTTTTTGTAAGCTTTTCTTAAATCCTCTGCAATTATCTCAGGACATGTAGGATTGCAATGAGCCCATGCTCCTGTTTCGCTCGAAGCGTTAAATTTCTGTTTTTCTGCCGATCTCATCGGAGGGAAAAACTCTATGTGAAAATGATAATAATCTATAAAATTTCCGGAGTTTACAGGTTCCTGATGCATACACATCATATACGGAAAATTATAGTCAAACAGGCTGTCTAAAGTTCCCGCCGTTTCTCTTATTGCTTTTGCAAGATTGTTTTTTTCCCTTTCATTTAATTGGGCCAGATTTAGCTTGTGACTTTTGCTCCCTATATACATTCCGTATGGATATTCCGTAAAGAACGGAAGAAAAACTATAAAGTCTTCATTTTCAAATATCACTCTTTGCTTGAACTTCTTTTCTTCTTCGATCATATCACAAATAAGGCATCTGTTCTTATTTTTAAAATATTCTTTACAGGAGTTAAGTTCAAGTTCAATTTTTTTCGGTATAAAAGGATAACCATATATCTGGCCATGGGGATGAGGCATTGTAACTCCCACAACTTCTCCCCTGTTTTCAAATATAAATATGTATTTTATTTTGGGATCCCTGCTAAGATCAATAAATCTATCGGTCCAAAGATCTACTAGTTTTCTCACATGTGACTCCGGCAGTTCTGGTAAAGTAATAGTATGTTCTGGTGAATATAGTATTACTTCACATTTTCCATAAGCCTCTGCCGTCTTAAAAAATTCCGTTGCCACATCATCAGGCAGCGGAGGTGTTTGGGATAATGCCGGAAAATCATTATCATACTTATAAACATCAAAATTATCCGGCACTTTTCCTGAACCCGGGCAAAAAGGGCACCAATCCTTTGGCATTTGTGGCCTGTTCTGCCTGTGGGATGCAATCATTACCCAGTCTTTTATCAGTGGATGCCATCTTAACTCAGCCATTTGCTACACACCTTTCATTCCTGCTACTGCATAAATTAATACATTCTGCTGATCGTCTTAGAAAACCAATCAGCATAAAAAATTTAATATTATCTTTTACTTTTGTTACTTTTGCTCTGTTTCTTGCAATTAATCTTCTAAATTCTTTCCGGAGCACTTAATCCTATTAATTTCAATCCGTTTTCCAGGGTGATTTTTGCCGCCTTAGTAAGTGCCAGCCTTGCTCCGCGTACTTCCGGATCATCAACGGCTATTTTGTTATTATTATAAAAACGGTTAAAGTCCTGAGCAAGATCTATAAGGTATCTGGTTATTATTGAAGGTTCTAGTTCCTCCATAGCCAATTTAATCTTATCAGGGAATGAATAAATAGTTTTTACCAGTGCAAATTCTTCTTTGCCATCTAACCTGGACGCATCAAAAGTTTCCGGTACAGGTTCACCTACTTTTGATAATACACTGCATGCACGTGCATGCGTATACTGCACATACGGTCCGGTTTCTCCGTCAAAATTCAGCACTTCATCCCATGAAAACGACACATCTTTTATTCTGTTGCTGCTTAAGTCACTGAAGATTACTGAACCTACACCGACCTGTCTTGCTATTTCTTCTTTATTTTCTATATCTGAATTTTTTTCTTCCATTATTTCCCGTGTTTTTTGTATCGCCTGAGTTAATATATCTTCAAGGAGCACTACATTTCCCGTCCTCGTGGCTAGCTTTTCCCCTCCTATACTAACCAGGCCGAAGGTTACATGAATAAGATCCTTTGCCCATTCATAACCCATTAATTCTATAATTTTAAACCATTGTTTAAAATGTAGGCTCTGGGCAGAAGCCGTTATATATATGCACTTATCAAAATTATATTCATTCTTTCTGTACAGCGCTGCAGCGATATCACGTGTGGCATACAGTGTGCTTCCGTCAGCTTTTAAAATAAGGCATGGAGGCATATTATACTCTTCCAGGTCAACTATCATAGCTCCTTCGCTTTCTTTTAAAAGGCCTTTATTTTTAAGTTCTTCAACCACTGCATCCATTTTGTCGTTGTAAAAGCTTTCTCCTGCATATGAATCAAAGGTTACGCCAAGAATATCATATACCCTGTTGAATTCTTTTAAACTAATGTCTTTAAACCACTGCCATAATTCCAGTGCTTCTTCATCGCCCTTTTCCATCTTAGCAAACCATGCTCTTGCCTCATCATTCAGGAACGGATCTTTTTCTGCTTCCTCATGGAATTTCACATACAGAGACATTAACTCCTTTATTTGCTCCTTTTCAACTCTTTCCCTGTTGCCCCACCTTTTGTACGCTGTTATTAGCTTTCCGAATTGTGTGCCCCAGTCTCCAAGGTGGTTTATTCCTATACAATTGTATCCCATGAACTCAAAAATCTTATATAGGGAATTGCCAATCACTGTTGATCTTAAATGGCCTACATGAAAAGGTTTTGCTATATTTGGAGCTGAATAGTCTATTACGATGTTTTTCCCATTTCCTATATTGCTTGAACCGTAAGAAATTCCACTTTCAAGTACACTTTTTATAACATTTTCAGAAAAAGCAGCCCTGTTAAGAAAGAAATTTAAATATCCGGAAACCGCATCTGCATTTTCTATATATTCACAATTGTCAAATAATCCTGACAACTCTGTAGCTATTTGAGCCGGAGCTTTTCTCAGAATTCTGCTGAGTTTGAAACATGGAAGCGCTACATCTCCCATTTCAGGATCCGGAGGAGTTTCCAGCATTTCATATAATTCATCCTCATCAATTGTTGCGACATGCTTTTTTAGTTCTGAAGCTAAATATTTTTTTATGTTAATCATTTCAATACTTCCTTTCTTTTATATTCAAACGTAAAATAATAATTATTTATTTAAATTCAATTATTTTCAATTTTATATATTATATTTATCATTTATATTCTTTCTACTTCTTTTAAGTTTTTGCAATAAACTTCCACATTGATTATATATAATAACATAAATGATGGTAAATGAACAGGGAATTTTCAATCAAAGAGCTATTTATTATGCAAGATTCATTGTAAAATTAAATGCAACATTTAGAATGAAATAAAAATTGACAACCATAGTGAGAAATCATGTATGATTTAGGTGACGAATCCAAACATACAGGAGGTTCTCAACTATGGTTGTAC
>Ga0134091_1002055_pt1 | contig 14450 bp, 23 predicted proteins | sample 2_5taG_FD_94451 | JGI IMG/M metagenome (GOLD analysis project Ga0134091, IMG submission 94451) | Switchgrass degrading microbial communities from high solid loading bioreactors in New Hampshire, USA - 2_5_20_6_A2 metaG | ecosystem: Engineered > Bioreactor > Semi-continuous > Anaerobic >...
ATTTCCTGTGGTGAATATAGACCATATTCCTTACATTTTTCATGTGGCAAAATACCTAACCTATAGTCAATCCAATCTTGTGCTTCCATGTTGTCGGCATCAGCACCAGTAGCACATCTATTATAGAACAACTCTTGTCCTGCTAATGGCATTTGATTTACAAAATTCAAAATTTCATCTTCATATTCATAATGTTCACCTTCTAAATCAGTTTTATCTTTGATTACATTCAGTTTCCACCAATCAGGATTAGTTACTGAATAACAATCATCACACAGTTGAATTCTAGTAGAAAAGTTATCAAACTGACTTCCCCATCCTAAAGCCGGAATATTTATCTTATGTACAATTGTTTCTTTAAGACAGTTAAAACATGTATTTTCAGGATTTTGAATGGCTTTATTTTTATTCACAATTCGTCAACCTCACTTCCTATTATTATATTACTATTATATTTATATTTTGTCAATAGTATTACAAAAATTTTATATTAATATTTTATTCTTCTACTTCTGCTGTTCTAAATGCTTCTTGTACACAATCATAGCAATATTTTTCTTCGCCAAAATCATAATAATCATCGCCTTCTCGTATTTCTTCATTACATAAGTCGCAATAATATACTATAGGTGGGTCTGGCGCATTTGGACAACGTGGTAAACATGGAGTATGTAAGCACACATCACACATATAATCACACCTTTCTAATCATTTTCTATTTTTATATTTAGGTTCTTGTATAATGAAAATGTAAATGCAATACTAACAATTGTATCACTTATACTTGGCATGACTTTCCCAAATTCAATCAATTCTAATATTTGCCATACTCCAGTTATTGCTAGTAAAATTCCACATACAATAAAGTATTTTATTAAGTCGATTTTTATAATTCTAAACATAACTAAATACTCCTTTCTAACCATGTCAAACTTAATTCTTATAAATATACATTGCTCTATTTTTAAGCCACTCAGCAGTCCATTTCCATCCATAATCTTTTAAATTCTTTAAAGCAAGTTCAATAAAATTATAAGTGTCCTTATGTACTTTGATGGTTGTTTTCTTATTTAACCACCATTCATAATTTGATGATTGTGTCCACCGAGAAGGATTGTATGCTTTACTCGCACCTATCCAATCGCATAACATTTCAACTAAATCTGGATAAGGCATCTTAATAGGCTCTCCACCTTTATACAAATTATCAATCCAATATTCCCAATGATGAGTATTTCTTCCTCTATGATGTAACCATGCTTTACAATATCCATATTTTTCTTTAGCTACATCAACAGGACTTCTTCCTACAGTATAATTTTCTGCATATTCAAAAAACTCTGTAGGACTAAACTTTGATAAGTCATGCTTAATACCACGCCATAAAATTCCACAATCCTTACACGCTAAAAATACATACCATTTATGTCTTATAATTGTTTTAAAGTGTAGCCAATAATTTTTAAAAATCATATCTAATTCCTTTCGTATTAAGATTCAATATTGTCTATATACTTACTTGTAATAAGAATTTTACCCATGTACTTTTGTGTAAGGTTATAAGACAATGTAGGATTTTTATATATTACAATTTTATTAATGATATAATCATCACCAAGAATATTTATATAATCATCTATATAACCAATCCATTCATTATCTTTAACAAACATTAACCCAATTCCACCCTGTTTATAAGAAAATATATAATCACAGCCTACTTCTCTACATAAGTCTACTGAATTAACACATTGTTCCCATATTCTACTCATATCATACACCCCACAATTTCAACCAAATCAAACTTTTATTTTAATATTTTAATCAATCTTTCTTTAGAAATTTTACACGCTATATCTCCTATGTCACATCCAATAAATTTTCTATTAAGTTTTAATGCTGCTTCACCAGTTGAACAGCTTCCCATAAAAAAATCAGCAATAATATCATTTTCATTTGATGAAGCAATAATTAATCTTTCTATTAATTTAACTGGTTTCTGAGTAGGATAACCTGTAATTTCTTTAGAATTTCCAATACATATATCTGGTATATCTTCTATTACACTTCTAGTTAACAATATTTGTTTTTCATATTCTATGTATTCGTTAATAGTAGTAATTTTACCATTGTTCTTTTTCATCTTTTTTCTTTTTATTATTTCACCTGTATTTTCAACTATAGCGTTAAAAGTATATGTGTCTGATTTTGTATAATGTAAAATAGTATCATGCATCTTGAAAAATAATTTCTTTGTTTTATCTGGAATTTTATTATATCTATACCAAATAATATCTCCCTTATAGTTGTTGAATCCAAAAATTTTATCGCATTCAACCTTTAAATTATGTATGTAATTATTATCACCATGAATATAAAATGAACCATCTTCTCTCAATACTCTATATATTTGTTCAATTCTTGGCTTTAAATAATCAATTAATTCTTCTAATGTATATTTATCACTAAAAGCAAATTGTCCATCTTTTGTCTTAAAATCTCTACCAACAGAAAATGGTGGGTCTATATATATAACTTTTATGTAATTATCAGGTAATTCTTTTAGTAATTCAAGATTATCACATTGATATAACTTTATATTCTCTTTTTCAAAATATGGTTTCATATTTAATACCCCTATTTTATATTAATATTGTAAATCAAATAACACTTTTATTTTAATAATTAACTGTATCTTTTAAATTATCATAATATGTCAATTTTCCCTTTGGATATTCTAGTAACGGTTTGACTTTTAATTTTTTTAATAATTCTTTATGTTCCGTTTTGTTTTTACCTAAAACATATATGTATTTATTTTTCTGATGCCTTTCTCCCAATTGTAATCTTTCACCTAATATATTTTTCAATTCTTTTAAACTAGAAGTACCAAACTTATCGTATAAATCTCTTCTATGTCGTTTTACTCCATCAATAAAAATTTCTCTTTCTGCACTAGATTTTCCTATATATAACCAATTGCTTGCTTGATATATGTATCCTACGTGTCCTACGCTTGTATCTGCGTAAGATACTAACATTTTAATTTCAGGATGATTTTCTTTTAACCATTTGATACTTTTACTAATACAATAACTTTCAATATTTTTTGGACACCAATCAAAACTAAATAGTCTTAACAACTCCAAACATTCTTGTTCATTTCCTCCTTCCCATAATGATTTTGCTAAATTAAAATTACTAGGTTGACCATATACTATCATCGTACATAATTGATTATTATAATAAAAACCTAATGCATATGTAGATTTAGGACATGATTTTGTATAATGATATTTTTGCATAAATTGTTTTGCTTCGTTGTTTGGAATAAGTTTTATTTCTATTTTACTAAAATCAAACATATTTCCTCCGATATTATTTTAATATTCTAAATCAAAAACACTTTTATTTTAATATTTTGTATCAACTCATATTTTTTACAATACTTTCTACTCTCATTTTGCCTACATCACAATATGGTTCGGTTTCTGTATTCATTAATTCAATATCTATGTATTTAAGGTTATATCCTTCATCTCTGTTTAATTCTTCTACTGCAACTGCATGAGTACAACTTCCAGCAGTAATATCAATTGTTGTACCATCTTTAGGCGTAACAAGTTTTATTAACCACTTAATAAGTTCAACAGGTTTTAGCGTTACATGAGGATTGCGTTCCCCATTAGGTAATTGCCTTTCTTTGGGAGATACTTTAGGGCAATACTTAATTATTGGAAACATTCTACTGCCGCCGCCAGAATCATTATAGCCACGTTCAGTATTAAAATTTTTATCGCCTTTGCCATATACTAAACTATCAGAAAAACCTATTCCTCTCATTGATCGTTTTGATGTTTTTTCTCCTGTTTGCTTATCAAATTCTTTTGCTATGTATTCATCTATAATTACATTAGGAGGAAATCTACCAATATGTATTTCGCCAATAAAATTTTCTGGAGACTTATATTTACTCCATTCAAGACTGTTGCCCGTGCCATTTCTTTTTCCATTAGTTTTTATTGTTTCTACTCCTACTCTACAAGCATCAATATTCATTCCACCACAACCATACTTTTCAATATTCTGGATATATGTACCTTCTAATGGTTTTTGAAATACAGTAATAGGTTCATGTGCTGGTTTTAATCCTGCTGTTTTCCATCCATCCCATAGTTTTGCTTGTTCTGTTACAGGCAAAGTAATATCATATCCATCGCACTTATAATCATCACCTACATAATTATTTTGTCCTGATCTAATGCCTTTACTATCATTTTTACCAATGACTTGTCTTTCATTAATCTTTCCTGCTTTTTTATCAAACAACTTTCCAATATCCTGATTCTTAGGCATACCAGTTAAATAAACCCAATCAATCTCTTCCACAATTTTAAATCCTACATCTTCAAAGGCACATTTCATTCTATGATTTGTTTTAGGATGACCAAATATACAAACATATCCACCTGGCTTCATTATTCTATATAATTCAACTGCTCTTGTTTTACACCATTCATAAAAATTCCCTGTAGTATCCCATTTACGCCCCATGAAACTTAAATCATAAGGAAAATCAGATATACAACTATCTACTGAATTTTCTTTAATAGTTTTCATCACTTCAATATTATCGCCATGTATAATTTGACCATTGGTTGATTCATAAATTATGTTCAAATTATTACCTCCTGTTTTATATTAATATTTTAAATGAATTCGCAGTTTTATTCAAAAATTATGCAATTAAGTTATATTTATCTTGCAAATTATTATCTATAATATGCTTGTTTATCCTGTTTCTTGCAAGTTCGTAATATTCTTTATTCAACTCAAAACCTATGTAATTTCTGTTTGTGTTTATACATGCTATAGCAGTTGTACCTGAACCTATACAGTTATCTAAAACAAGTTCTCCTTCTTGAGTGTATGTTTTAATTAAATATTCAAATAAAGCAATTGGCTTTTGTGTAGGATGAATTGTTTTTCCTTCGCTTGGAATTTCTAATACCATTCTTGGGAAATTTTCTAATTTTCCAACATATTCGTTTGTTTGACTTTTTCTTTCCATTGTTCCTTCAAACCCTTTTGATGTTCTTTTTATTTTTTTATAACACTCTCTTACTCCTTGCGGATAATAATTCATTCTATTATTTGTTAAATGTGCATGTTGAATAATACCTTTGCTAAATACACAAATATCTTCATAATCTTTAAGTGGCATATTCTTACTATGTGAAAACCCAGTTGGTCTTGTCTTTTTCCATATCCAATTATATTTATATAACTTTATATTGCTAGTAATAAGAAAACTTGTAAAAGGTTGACTAGCAGTTAAAACAATTACACCTAAAGGTTTAATTATTCTTTCGTAATGTTCCCACAATTTATCCAAAGGAATTATTGAATCCCATTTACAAGCTGTTGTGCCATAAGGCAAGTCACACAAAATCATGTCTATACTTTTATCTTCTATGTATTTCATTCCTTCTAAACAATCCATATTGTATATATTATTTATCTCAAGCAATATATCTACCTCACTTTTATATTAATATTTTAATCAAATTCCTATTTGGTTTTAACTTTCCAAATATTGTCCAGTATTTCAAAGTTAATACTTGCTAAAACTCCCCCTCCTGTTCCCATTAACCATTTAGGCATGGAAATATAATCAATAATAAAATAAACCCATAATAAAATAATAATGATACTAATTATTGATATTGATATATACTTTGTTAAGTATTTTATAATCATATACTTTCCCCCATCGATATCTGTTTGTCGTATTCATCTTTAAACCATTCTCTAAATTCTTTATCTAACTTGTTTGACATATATGCTTTTGATATAGCTGAAAAAGTAAAATCACGATATTTTAAAAGTTCTTTTGTTCTGATTTCTAACAATTTCTTGTAAACTTCAAATATATGTCATCCGTATTTCCCTTTGCCTAAATATTTTTTAATTGTGTACCGCTCTGGTCTATATGGCGTATAAATGCCGCCCATACTTATTTTCTTCTTTTTCTAATTAATTCTATTAATTTTTCACTGTCGCAGAATGTATTGTCAGAATATCCTTCTATTACTGCTTTATAATATTCAACTATACTTATCTCATCTTCTTTTTGCTTTGCCTGTCCCATCGTATTAACAAATCCTGATAGTTCATATCCACAGCTAGGACATATAATGTGAGTAATAGGTCTCCCATATCCATCTCTAGGATTCATATAAGTTATTTTGTTTCTATCTTTTTTTTCGTCAAATTCAAAATTTATTTCTAGCTTTTTGCATTGTGGACAATAAAAAACATTTTTCATATTTTCTCCTTTTGATAAAACACATTTTTTTATTAAAAGTCCTTCATACAATCATAAACCATTTCTTTTAATTCTTTATTATTTTTCATTAGCTCGTACAGATAAGTTTTTAAGTCTTTTATTTTATACTTATCATCATAAAAACACTCTAATACCAATGCTATAACCCATGCCATACCCAATTGATAAAAACTGTTTAACACATTTGAGAAATCTTCGTTTATTTTATTATTTATTCTTTCATAATGACTGTTTGGTTTTTTAATTTTATTAATTTTTTGAAATAATTCATTATGATCAAGATTAATATTCTTGTCTTTTATATATTGTTCTAATTCTTTTTGTGTAAGACTATCCAATATAGAATAAACCTTTTGTTTACGATTATTGTTCATAACATTTTCCTCCCATATTTTTTAAACAAATATACCTAAAGATTTTAACTTTTCTAAAACTTCATTGTATCGTTTTTCAACTTTTCTAGCATATTTAGTCTTAATTGATTGAAAACAATATGGTTGTAGATAATTTTCGTCTAAAACATCTATATACCATTTATCAGGATTCTTTTTTGGTATGGTTAAATTAAAGGTAATATCGCCATGAAGCCTTTCACAGTAATACCAATATGGATTATTATAATCAGTAAACCCTATTTCTCTTAATTTACTTTCGTCTATTTTAGCAAGTTTAAGTTCTTTTGACATATATATCCTCCACTATTTCAATCAAATGAATCTTTTATTCATTCCTGCATTTCAAAATCACAACCACATTCACCACAAATGATATGTTTTTCAGCTTTGGCTTTTACCTTTTCGTTACATTGAGGACAAACATAAGTAAATATTTTCTTTTCAGTTGGCTTTTTTTCTTTTATAATTAGATTTCTAAAATAACTAAAACACTCTACATTTGGCTTTATAACTTCATCAATAAATTTTTTAAATTCATCGGAACATCTTGTATGACCATAACCATATTTCTTGCTTTTTTCAACTATTAAACCAACTTGCTCTGCCAAAGACTTAAATTTTTTATTATGTATTTGACCATTACAATCTTTAATTTCGGCAATCTTATTCGCATAATGTACCATTTCATGTTGTAAAGTATCTACAATATCATAGACTTCACCATTTAAATATTCAGCACAAATATTTATTTCATACCTTTTATCATCGGCGTTTTTTCTTTCCCATATTTTATCTAGTGTAAACCATCCTAAATTCCCACTTCTTTTAGTCCTTTGAATTGTAATCATCGGATAAGGAAGTTTGTTAGAAAAATATTCTTTGTTAAGAATTTCAAATATTCTATACAGTTCATCTAAAGCAATACCTATAAAATTATTTTGATTCATAATATCCTCCTATTTTATTTTAATATTTTTAATCAAATTTAGTTTTCATCTAATATTTCCAATTCATCTGGTGATAAAAATTCAATAGTTTTACCAATTTTACAAACAGCTTTATATCCCCATAAAGGCGAATTTATAAATTGAATTATCTCAACTTCTCTTTTCGTTTCTGGCATATAATACATTTCTCCAAATATTTCAACCATATCAGATGGTTTCGTGTGGATTGCTTTCATATAATCACCTCACAAATTTTACTTATCTAATAATGTTTTAATTTCTTCAGGAAAAATTAAATTCGCATGAAATATTTCTATACCAACTATTTATATTAATATTAAAATATGATAAACACTATTTTGTGTATGAATTATATATTTATTTTGTTTTTTCTCAAAGTTTACAACCTTAGATGTCTGTATACTTCCATAATCAGTTAGCATTATTAAACTATTACCAATTTGAATATCTTCTCCAAAACTAACATTAAGTCCAATAAAATCACTGAATTTATCATTACCTTGTGTGTCTGTAACCTTATCTATTCTTCCTTTTAACATGAGAACCTTTCCATTAATTACATTTCCTTCTTCATCAACATAAATTCTATATAGTAGATTTCCATTAATTGAATACCACTTCCCATTTATTTGTTTTCTTTCTTCTTCAGTTAATGGTCTGCAATCTTTCTTCCTGAATTTAACATCTACAAAACCAAACCCTTCTTCAAAATTACCAATATAATAATCTTCGGTTTCGCTATATACTCTTATGTAATCATCGTTTTCTCGTCCCATATTTCCTAATTTATATATAGCAGGACTACCACCTTTTAATACCATAATTCTATTCATACAATCTACTCCTTTTATATTAATATTATTTGCTCAATACAAACTTTTCACAGTCATTATATATGTTAGGCATTTTTTCTTTTATATCCTTAATTTCATACCCTCTTATAGCACACACAACTTTAATTTTATTATTATTTGCAACATAAGCATGATAATATTTACATTTTGCAGAACATTTTGCCATATGCACCATCCTTTCATAGAAGGGAAGGCTAAAAGCCTATCCCTTATGAATTAGTAGAACCTATTCCTCCCACCCTTTCATCTTTTACAGGTTTATCATTGTCTGCTTTTAGGTATTTCTCAAAAATTCCTTGAGCAATAGCTTCACCTTTGTTGATTGATAATGTTTTATTTCCATGATTGATTAATTTAATCCATATATGACCTTCATTGTTAGGATTGTTAAAATAATCGCAATCTATAACCCCTGTAACGTTGCTCAATACAACATCATACTTAAAACCTATCGAGCTTCTTATGTGTATCTTCAAAACTTCATCGTCTTGCATATATGCTTTAATTCCTGTTGGGATTTTTATTGTTTCACCTGGATTTAATTCAAAACTAAATGGGCTATAAAAATCATATCCTGCCGATTTAGATGTTGCACGTTGTGGCAACTTAATATCAAGATATTCTTCTGCAATTTCGCTTCTTATTGATGTTCTTGGATGGTCTTTAAAATATTGTTCAAAAGATATTTTTTCAAAGCCTCTTTTTTTAGGGAATAAAAATTGAACATCATCACCAGTTAATGTAATATTGAAATCTTTTACTAAATAATTCATATCAAAAACCTCCAATTTTATATTAATACTTAATCACTACATTTTGAATATCCACAATCTGGACATATTACACATCCTTCGGTCATTCTCATATTTTTATGTTGACATTCATCTATTTTTAATTCCTGAACTTTTGCACTTTCTGCTTTTACTTTTATGACTTCTTCTTTTGAAATAATATTATAAGGTATATCTTCATATTCTTCTTCTTTAAATTCTTTCAATATATTCTTTAACACAATTGCTATTGACGATGGACAAGATTTACCTTCACTTACTGGAACGCCTATTATCTCATCAATTTTATCAATAGTTTCTTTAGGAACTTCATTTAATATCATGTTTCTAACCTTTGTCATTCCTGTTTGTATTCCTCGTAGCTTTTGATAACTTGCACAACTACCTGACTTTTCTAGTTGTTCAATCAAATATTCAATAGGTATTCCACCACGTATAGCAGCAGACAAAAGCCTACTATTTGCTTGTGTATTTATGGTACACCCACCTACAGCATTAGTATTTGTGAATACATCATATATTTTTTTATCAACTTCATCTACACCAACAAAGAAATAAAGATTACCACAACCATTACGTAATTTATATTTTCTATATACCAATCCTTCAGGAACATCTTCAATGAATCCTCTAGGTAATTCCATACTTTCTGAATTGTCTGATGTTTTAATATCATTAGTTAGTATTCCAACTCTTGCACAATTGTCTCTAAAAATAGTAACTCCTTTTAATCCTTTCTCCCATGCCAACATATACAAATCTTCAACTTCTTGTACTGTAAAATCATTCGGAACATTAATTGTAGAACTAATTGAAGCATCTATATGTTTTTGCCATACCGATTGCATTTCTATTCTTTCTTTATAATTTAATGTCATAGCAGTATTAATAAATGATGGTAAATCTTCTTCTTCGGTGATATTATTTATTGACATATACTGTTCAACAATATGAGTATACACTTTATAATATTTGTCTTTACCAAATAATGATTCGGTTTTTCTTGTATATGATATATTATAAATTGGCTCAATTCCTGTGCTAACACCTAACATAGTACCTAAAGAGCCTGTTGGAGCTATAGTTAATAATTGACTATTAGCAAGCCCTTTTTCTTCAACTATTTTCTTAGTATCTTCGTTTGTATTAGCAATAAAATATGGACTATTTAATACTGCTTTTGCATTATACATTGGATATATACCATATTTATCAGTTAAAGTAGCAGAAGTATAAATTGCTGTATTGGCAATTTCAAACCCAATTTTATCTGCCAATTCAAGTGATTCTTCACTTCCATATCTAATACCTAATTTTATTAAAGCATCATGCCAGCCAAAAATTCCAAGCCCTATTTGTCTCCAATTATTTACACTATCTCTTTGTTCTTGTAGGGGATGAAGTGGCAAACCTTCATGTAAAACTTCATTTAAACCTATAACTGCTTGTGTTACTACTTCTCTTAATGTAATATAATCAAATGAACTATTGCTAGCAAAAGGATTATTAATTAATTCTGAAAGATTAATACTGCCTAGTAAACAACTACCACCTGCCGGGAGAGGCTCTTCTGCACATGGATTAACACCTGCATATGCAAAATTTTCATCTTCGCTTAATAGATTCCATTTAGTTATTCTATCCCAATTTAATATCCCAGGTTCAGCATAATCCCAATTCATTTTACACATAAGATGAAATAATTCTCTTGCCTTAACTGTTTTTCTTATTACTTGCCCTGTTTCTTTTCTTGTATATGTAAGTTCCCAATCTTTATTTTCTTTTACTGCTTTCATAAAATCGTTATTAATACGAATAGAAATATTAGCTTTAGTTATTTTATTTAGGTCTGATTTAATTTTAATGAATTCTTCTAAATCAGGATGGGTACAATCTATTGAAATCATTAATGCTCCTCTACGTCCTTGCTGTCCGATTAATTCAGTTACTAAACTATATAAATCCATGAATGAAACAGCACCAGTAGTTTCTCTAGCTGCATTATTTATTTTAGCACCTCTGGGGGCAAGTTTTGATATATCTATGCCACAACCTCCCCCATATGAATAAGTTCTTGCTAATTTTTTTGCACAATTAAAAATACCTTCAATATTATCTTCGGGAGGGGTTATTACATAACAATTACTCAAAGTAATCTTTCTTCCATATTTTTGCAATCCTCTATTTGCAAGTATTCTACCACCAAATAAAAACTTTTTTTCTTTTATAAGTCTTTTTATTTCTTCATTACCACCTGACACCCTATCTAACCATGTTTCAAAATCTTCATCATTATAACGATATTTACGATTCCATATATCAATTCCTAATTTATTATTTTCTCCAAGCCATTCTGATACGTGCATATAAATATATTCCTCCTATTATTTTTGCAATATTAATAAAATGTGACTTTTATACTAACCACTCCTTTACACGTTTTGCTTTAGAAAATCAACAAATTTTCTTATTATTCTTTGTTGGTCAAACGGTATATTCTCATCGAAATTATCGTAAAATTTATTATGTAATTCGTCTATATTTTTTTTAAATTGTTCTTTAATTTCTTTATTAAAATATTTATCTTTTTTAAAACTTTCTAGTTTTTGTTTGTATTCCTTATATATTTTATATTTTTCACAAACGCTGCTACAATCACAATTGCGTCCTGCACTCCAATATGATGTACAATTAATACATGGATTTTTAATTTCCTCCATCCACATCTTCCTTTCTTATAGGTCTTCCGTCTATAGGGTAAAACCATTGATATGTTGGACTTTTACAAATATTTTTGAATTCCATATAACATTGATATTGACTTGGTATTGCCATATATCTCCAACACTCATTTTTCTTTTCACATGTGGGATTTCTGCACATAACTATGTCAGGCATAAAATCAACTCCTTTTATTTTATATTATTATTCTATAATATATATTGTCATTTCTTTTTTACCCCATTCAATTGCTTCTTCATAAGTATCCATATATACATCTATTCTTATATTGTCTTTGTCTTTTCTTAAAGCACTACCAGTATCTTCTACTATTCCATACCCATATTCAGGTATATATAGTTTTGTTCCATAGGGTATTCTTTTTGGGTCAGCAGCTATAGTTCCATGTTTTGGTTTTGTGTTTGTTGCTGTAGTGTCTGGTGTCCCATCATTGCACATTCCACTTTTATTGTCGTATGGGGCATAAGCAGTAACAATTGCCCGAATAGGAATATACTTTTCTCCACCTCTTGATACTTCAGCTGTCTTATCTTCTTCATCGTTTTCTTTAGTGATTTCTTTTTCAGTCTTTTGTTCAATTTCTTCTTCAGTTTTTTCCTTTGTTTTTTCTTCAATTTCTTCTATCAATTTTGTTTCTGGAATTGTGGATTCTATAAGCAAAGTTTCTTCCTTTGACGTATTTACGATATCATATTCATTTTCTTGTGCCAATATTATATTATTATTTTGTAAATTGTTATTTACTATATAAACTCCTGTAGCTGTGAATATTATCAATACTATTAATCCCAAAATTATACGCTTCAACGTCATCTACCTTTCTTTTGTTTTTTTGGTACATTTTATTTTAATATTATATTCATATTTTGTTAAGCATTTTTCTTAAATTCTTTGAATTGTTCATAAATTCTTACGCAAGGAAGCCACTGGCTTTAGCCACGTGGAGGAATTGCGTCTCTTACGTTTATAAATTTCATCCTAATGATAGATTACAAAACCCTTTCATTTCTTCTGGTTCGTCTATTGGTTCATAGATATCTTTTTCATAATTAAACTTATAAAACCACCTATTTTTTACATCGGGATGAATGCCACTATCAATTTCCTCAATTACTGCATAATCATATATAGTTTCGTTAATGCCACACCAATTTTCTTTTACAGCTTTATCTGCTTGTTCAAAAGTTTCTTTAAAACCAAAGCATCTTGCACTTCCTTTGTATCCCCACTCTTTGTCTAAATCCTCGAACGCAGTTATAAAAAACATATATACGCTCCTTTCAGTCCCACCAACTATCTATATATTTATCTAATATTGTGAAAAATATTTTCTTATCTTGTTTTTCCATGTATTCAGCGTGTTTATACGCTCTATATAAGCAAATACAAATATGATGCATCCCAATCACGAAGTTGCCATATTATAGGAAGCCATCTAATTATGTTTGATATACCATTTTTGATTGAATATTTTATATTAATATTTCCATTTTTCCCTACCTATATATTCTCTTACTATCACATTTTTTCCTAACGCCTTGCTTATTTCATCTATGGTCATCACAACACTATTCTTTAGTACAATATCAGGATTATCTATAATTGTAGCCAAACATTCCTGCACCCTTCCAACGTGTTCAAAACTTCCGTCTGAATATAATTTTACAATTTGCCAATTGAATCCGCAAACAGCAGTTAAAACCCCATCATCATCAAAACCTAAAATATGAAGTTCACAAGGCATGTGTTTGCCATATTTACGTGCTTCTTCACATATTATTTTATTTTCATCAAGCCTCATACATGGGCATTTTTTAATTCTTTCATATTCGGTCATATCTCATTTATACTCCTTTCATTATTAGTATAATATTATATTTATATATAGATATTTAATTATAATTCGGTAAATTTAGACTTGAATTTGCATGATAGTTTCACATTATCACCTCGCTTTCCATTTTTATTATAATATTATATTTATATTTTGTCAAGATTTAATCAAACAGAACTTTGATTTAAACTTTATTAAAATAATCCAAATTACTAATAAACCTATCAATTTTATTATTTTCTATTACAACAAATTCTGCTACTAATTCTTTTTGTTGAGACAAATTTATAGTTTTATATTCGTCTTCTTCTTCATTATAATCACTAAACCAGCGTTCAACGTTATCATCACAGCTTGTGTTTTTAAATATAAAATATGGATATTCATTTTCGTTTAATTCAAGAATAGAGTTGGCTATTTCAATAAACCTATTTTTGATATGGTCTTTAGTCAAAATTCTTTCATTATATCTTGCATTATCTTTTACAAATTGCAATATAGCATCTGCAACAAACTG
>Ga0134091_1002063_pt1 | contig 14422 bp, 10 predicted proteins | sample 2_5taG_FD_94451 | JGI IMG/M metagenome (GOLD analysis project Ga0134091, IMG submission 94451) | Switchgrass degrading microbial communities from high solid loading bioreactors in New Hampshire, USA - 2_5_20_6_A2 metaG | ecosystem: Engineered > Bioreactor > Semi-continuous > Anaerobic >...
AATTGGTCATTCCTCCATTTCTCGGTCATACTTAAGACTCCTATTGATTCGGCCCTTCATCTCTCGACTACTATTGCCTCTGCTGACTTCTGTATGTTCAGTATTATCTTTCGATAATAGTTAGCTATATCCTTCCCACTACCGGGCGGATTCAGGACTTTAACCTGTTAGAAACGTGCGCCGCTAGGCGCACCAAAAAATGGGATGCTTAAAACTAAGGCAATTAGCTTTAAGCATCCCCTAAAAAAACAGCCATTATCTTACTTACATAATTATTCCGGATAGAAAGTCTTTAGAAGAGTCCTGTTATTCTACCCTTGTCGTCAACATCGATTCCCTCAGCTGCAGGAATCTTAGGCAGGCCGGGCATTGTCATAATGGTACCGGTTATTGCAACAATAAAGCCTGCACCGGCCGACACATACAGCTCACGAATATTTATTTTGAAGCCACTAGGTCTGCCAAGCCTGCTTGCATCATCAGACAATGAATATTGGTTTTTGGCCATGCAAATCGGAAGCTTGCCATAACCCAGCGCCTCAATCTGCTTAATGGCGCTTTCTGCGGCAGGGTCATAGCTGACTCCATCTGCTCCATATATTTCGGTTGAAATCTTTTCAATCTTTTCCTTGATGGATAAATCCAAATCATATAAGGGGGCAAAATTGCTTTTCTTGCCTTCAATCGTATCAAGCACCTTCCTGGCAAGATCTATACCACCCTTACCACCCTTTTCCCATACCTCGCATAAGGAGAATTCACAGCCCTTGCTTTCACAGAAGCTCTTTACCAGCTCCAGCTCAGCCTCGGTGTCCGTGACAAACCTGTTAAGGCTTACGATTATCGGGACTCCGTATTTTTGCAGATTCTCGATATGCTTTTCAAGATTTGCCATACCCTTCCGTAAAGCATCCAGATTCTCGGTAGCCAGATCACTCCTGGGAACAAGGCCGTTATATTTTAATGCCCTTACCGTAGCAACAAGAACAACAGCATCAGGCTTTAAGCCAGCCATACGGCATTTAATATCAAAGAACTTCTCTGCTCCGAGATCAGCACCAAAGCCTGCCTCGGTTACAACTACATCCGCCAGCTTTAAGGCCAGCTTTGTAGCCCTTACACTATTGCAGCCATGGGCAATATTGGCAAAGGGTCCACCATGAACAATCGCAGGTGTATTCTCCAGAGTCTGAATCAGATTAGGCTTAAGAGCATCCTTGAGAAGGGCAGCCATTGCTCCTACAGCATTAAGCTGCTTTGCCAAAACAGGCTTACCGTCATAGCTATAGGCTACAACTATCCTGCCCAGCCTTTCCTTAAGATCAGCCATATCCTCCGCCAGGCAAAGCACAGCCATAATCTCGGAGGCAACAGTAATAACGAAATGATCCTCCCTGACTATTCCGTCAGCCTTCCGTCCCAGGCCAACGACGATATTACGAAGTACCCTGTCGTTCATATCAACGCAGCGTTTCCATACTATCTGATTGGGATCTATATTTAAGGCATTGCCCTGATGGATATGGTTATCCAGCATTGCCGCCAGAAGATTGTTTGCAGAGGTAATTGCATGGAAATCACCGGTAAAATGCAGATTCAAATCCTCCATGGGAACTACCTGGGCATATCCGCCTCCAGCCGCTCCGCCCTTAATTCCGAAGCATGGACCAAGTGACGGCTCCCTCAGGGCAATGACCGATTTTACATTCATTTGTCCTAGAGCCTGTCCCAGGCCTATAGTTGTAGTTGTCTTTCCTTCGCCTGCCGGTGTAGGATTAATTGCGGTAACCAGCACCAGCTTGCCATCAGGCCTATCCTTAAGCTTTTCAAATAATTCATCGGAAAGCTTGGCCTTGTACTTGCCGAAATACTCCAGGTATTCCTCGTCGATGTCAAGCTTAGCCGCCACCTCTTTGATGTGACTTAATTTAGCCTCCTGTGCAATTTCAATATCCGACTTCATAATATTACCAGCCTTTCAAGATATTTTTCTGTCATAGTTCATACAATCAGACAAGCTGCAGACAGTGTTTAATCCGATGCAGGTAATACTGCTTCCATACTTTGTACTAGCCTACTGTTGGTGCAGCATGTCAAATTATATATACTAAATTAAAACATATTATACAAGATTTCACTTCATATTTACAAGAATATTTACACGAAAAACTCATATTTGTATTTTGCCTTTAACCTATCGGCCAAAGCACCTTCTCCAGATCATGCTTACATAAGTCAAAAATTTAAAAAATAACAATCTGATAATATTGCTTGCCCACCGGTATGGTTTAGTATATACTTGAAATCAGCGCTTACATGTTTTCAGATCCCGGAAAACATTTTAGCAGCATAATGACTAAGGCTCTATTTATTAGAATATTTATATACACATACACAATAAACGCAGCTACAGACGGATTTAGCAGATAATTGAAAGGACAGGAAGCTCTCATGAAATATGATACAATAATATTTGACCTGGACGGTACCCTGCTCAACACCCTTGACGACCTGTGCGACAGTCTGAATGAGATATTGCTTCAGGAAGGATACATGACAAGGACTCTGGATGAAGTAAGGCGTTTTATCGGCAACGGGGTAAGACGGCTGGTGGAGCTATCCCTGCCGGATGAAAGCAGCGATGATGAAATAAGCCGAATAACCTCACTTTTCCAGCAGCAATATAAAAATAATTTTGAGAATAAGACCAGACCCTATGACGGTATAATGGAGCTGTTGTCTGATTTGAAAAAGCTTAACTATAAAAGCGCCATCGTTTCCAATAAATTTGACAGTGCCACCAAAGCATTGGCACAGCATTTTTTTGATGGCCTGATAGCTGTTGCCATTGGTGAAACGGCACAAATAAGAAGAAAGCCTGCTCCCGACAGCGTACTTGAGGCCGTCGCCGAGCTGGGCTCAGATATTGCTAAAGCCGTATTGGTAGGGGATTCGGAAACGGATATCGAAACAGCCAAAAATGCAGGCATTCCCTGCATTGGAGTCAGCTGGGGCTTTCGCGGAAGAAGGCTTTTGGAAAAACACGGTGCAGATTATATTATAGATAGTCCGGGTGAGCTGATAGATTTAATCCGCTCCATATCTTAAGCATTCCCTGTGCAAACCTTACTCGATTTAAATTAAGTTCCTTTCTTATTTGATTTCAATGGATACGCAAAAATAAATTGCAAAATGCTCTGTAAGGCCCGATTTTAAGGGCCATACGGAGCATCAAAAATTTAGCCTGATTTAAAGGCCATACGGAGCATTAAAAATTTATATAAATTTAAGTTTTTATTTAATTTTAAGCTTTCAGGTTATCTATAATATACCGCAAATACTTTTCCACAATATTTATATCCGAACATTTATAGAGCATTCGGGCTCCCACTACATCCTCTATTTCATTAAATATGAGTCTTCCGTCATCGGCTACAATAAAATCGATTCCCACCAGGCCGAAATCAAACTGGTCAATTATCAGCTTCACCAGCTCCTTCTCCTCCTTGCTCAGCTCATACAAAGCTACCTCGCCGCCCAGTGAGTAATTTGACTTAAATCCTTGCCTTGCTGTTCTTAATACTGCTGCAATAATTTCTTTCCCTATAACATATACCCTCAAATCCTGGTTTCTGTTCCCTATTTTCGGCTGAACCACCAGATCCGAACCGGAAAGGGCTTTTTTAGTTTCAGCAATTTCCTTGTCTTCAGTAACTGCCGGATCGACTAAAAAAACCTGATTTCCCCCATGTCCTCCAACAGCCTTAATCACTCTTGCCTCATTTAAATCAGACAGGACATCATCAAGCTGAAAGCTTTTGTAAAATTCTGTATCAGCCATTGCGATTCCTGTCCTGGCAAGGTACTGATAGGTTCTTGCTTTGTCATTGCATATCTCGGCAACAAAAGAATTATTGTACACTTTTATACCCATAAGCTCCAGCTGCCTGGTCATGAGAGGATATATGGCCCGGCATATTGCAAAATCGGGGTATGCAATTTCTTCATTTCTGTATAATATAAAATAGCTATTATTTTTTACACCAAATTTCAGATCCTCCGCAATAATAAGTCTGACATCAACTCCAAGCCTTGCTCCCGTTTCAATATACAGCTTAATATATTCCCTGTTATATTCCGCTGCCTCACGAAAATATATAATCCATGCAACCATTATTACGCCTCACCTATTTGCTATATCACTTATCCTATTGTAAATATGCTTCTATAAAAGGCTTTTATTTTACCCGCCTATTCTGCTTATAATATGCTTAATTATGGCTTCAGCCGCGTTTATGCCGGTACAGTCATATATATTTTTAAAGTGTGCATTGGAATTAACTTCACACACCAAGGGTTCTTCATTTTCACCGAATAATATATCAACACCGGCAAAATCCAGACCGATAAGCTTACATGCTTGCAGTGCCAGCTCACACTGCCTGTCTGTAGGTATATATGGCTTCATTTTAGCGCCGTTTGTAAGATTGGCCCTGAAATCGCCCTTGTCACTATATCGATATATTGCCGCAATAACCTTATCTCCCACCACCTGCAGCCTGATATCCCTGCCAAAGCTAGATTTGATGAAGCGTTGGAAGATAACCGGCTTTGGCCCGATATCCTTCATTTTTGCCAGCAGCTCATCATAGCTGTTTATCAGATAAACCTGTTGGCCAAAGGACCCAAAGCATTCCTTTACAATCAGCGGATAAGCCAATCTGTCAGCTACCCTTTTTAGAAAATCATAATTGGTATAGCCGATATTTTCAAAGGTAAAAGGAGCAATCATAGTCTCAGGCATGTGGATGCCGGAGTTCATCAGGATAAGGTGGGTCAGGGCCTTATCGTCACATATGCCTATTGCCCTTGAGGAATTAAACACCGGATATCCCAGCTTCTCCAGATATAATGCCAGCCTGGTATCCTTATCAAGGAACAGGATAAAGTCCGCCTCTCTGTCAGTATTTACTGCATCCTCTCCGATAACAGCCAGCATCTCGGCATTGCTTCTCATCTCTAATGCTATACCATACTTATCGGCAGCCTCCAGCAGCCAGGAGTGTATTTCATTGAACTTACCTGTTCGTAGATACTCATTAACTACCAATATTCCCTTCATCAGCCAACCACTACCTTAATAATCACGTTAATATGCCTGAACTGTTCCATATTAGTGCTCTTCCAGATACTGCTCAAACTGCTCCAGAGTCATAAGAACCTTACGGGGCTTTGTTCCCTCCTCAGGTCCGACAACCCCTGCCTCAGCCAGCTGATCCATTATTCTTGCCGCACGGTTAAAGCCGATTTTATACACTCTCTGCAGCATACCTATGGAGGCCTTGTCCTTTTCTATTATAAACCTGCCGGCTTCGGCAAAATATTCATCCCTCTCGCCGGCACCTCCCTGAAGGAAGCCTTCCCCAGGTCTGGCATTGGTGATCTTCTCACGAATTTCCTCACTGTAGCTGGCCTCGCTGTTGTTCTTTTTAAGGAAGTCCACAACAGCATTTACTTCCTTATCGCTGACAAAAGCTCCCTGAACACGGACAGGCTTGGGGAAGCCTGACGGGAAGAAGAGCATATCTCCCTTGCCCAACAGCTTTTCAGCACCTGCTCCATCCAGTATGGTTCTTGAATCCACTTGGGAGGATACGGCAAATGCTATTCTGGATGGTATATTGGCCTTTATAAGTCCGGTAATAACATTAACCGAAGGCCTTTGGGTGGCAATCACCAAATGCAGGCCCGCTGCTCTTGCCAGCTGGGCCAGACGGCATATTGCATCCTCTACTTCATTTTGAGCCACCATCATCAAATCCGCCAGCTCATCTATGATTATAACAATCTGTGGCATTTTCTGGAAATTAGAATCCTTTAAATATTCCTGCTCAGCCACCTTGTCGTTATAGCTTTTGATATCCTTAACATTCAAATCTGCAAACTTCTTATATCTTTCCGTCATCTCAGCCACTGCCCAGTTAAGAGCGGCTGCAGCCTTTTTGGGATCGGTAACAACAGGTATAAGCAGATGAGGTATTCCGTTATACACACTCAGCTCCACTACCTTGGGATCGACCATAATAAGTCTTACATCTGACGGACTGGACTTATACAATATACTCATAATCAGAGTGTTGATACACACTGACTTGCCGGAACCGGTTGCACCTGCAATCAGCAAATGGGGCATTTTTGCTATATCGGCTACAATTGGCTGACCGGCTATATCCTTTCCGACTGCAAAGGCAATTGCCGATGAATGCTCAGTAAACTCTTTGGTTTCAATAATTTCCCTTAAGGTAACCACAGTATTTTCCTTATTCGGAACCTCAATACCCACAGCTGCCTTGCCTGGAATAGGAGCCTCTATTCTGATTTCTGAAGCGGCAAGATTCAGCTTTATATCATCAGCCAGCCTGGTTATCTCATTAACCCTTACCCCCTGCTCCGGAGTAAGCTCATAACGGGTAACTGCAGGTCCTATACTTGCATTGGTCACAGTAACATGTACCCCAAAGCTTTCAAGGGTGCTTTGAAGCTTCATGGCCGTCTCCTTCAGGTGCTTTTCTGTTACTGCTCCCCGTACGCCTTTATTTTTTGCTGCAGTAAGCAGGCTAACGGGCGGAAAGACATATTCCTTCTCCTGGGTATTTTGCTCTATCTCCAGATTTTCTTTACCAGCTTTATCGGAGGCAGCTTCCTTTGATGATCTCTTCACACTAATTTCTTCTACCAGTGTAGTATCCGGAACGACTGCTGTATCATGCTCCTCTGTCATACTCACTGTATTCGAAATATCAGAGGAAACCGTTTCATCATTAGCTGAGTCTCCAAACTTTGCCCGAAGCTCATCCTCATAGCTAATAACCTTCTCATTATTCCTCTGGAAATCTGAAAGGTTAAAAACAATACCCTTCTTTTTGGTCCCGGCTTCTTCAGGCTCGTCCACCATTTGCTTAGCCGTACCTTGCAGGGTTGAAGGTGTGGTTTTTTCAATAACAAAGGTCTTTGCTACTCTTTTTCCCGGTCTTATTCTCCTGGCAGGATAAGGCAGCCCTTCCTCCTGATCCGGCTGCTCTTTTTGCTCCTCTTCCTCTCTAAGCTCCCGGCGCAGCCTTTGATTATTTCTGTGTTCCTTCAGTACCGCCTTGCTCTTTCCGGCAAGATAGGTCAGAATAGCCTTGCCGCTAATTACTGTTATTGTGATCAGCATCAGGGAATAAGAATAATGTAAGCGCCAACCGAACCAAAAAGGTCCAAAAGCAGCTTGGCAAAAATGCCGCCAATCATTCCACCGCCCAGGCGCTTTTCTGAGGAAGCATTGAAATAATTAAGTATATTATAGCTGTTCAGCTCTTCAATCTGTGTCAACAGCTGCAGCAAGGATGCCAAAGCAACGAAAAATACAAAAGCGCTTAATATCTTTCTGCCTGCCCTGCGATTGCCTTTATTGGAGATATGAAAGGCGGTAGTAAAGAATACTATAAATGGCAATATATATGCCTCAATTCCGACCAGGCCGAATATAATATCGCTGACCACTCTTCCGAATACGCCAATCAGATTAAAATTACTTAAAAACAGTAAGATGGAGACAACCAGCGCAATTACCAGAAAAATCTCATCCTGCAGGCTATCATTGCTGCTTACAGCCTTCCTGCTACCATTCTTTCTGTTATCAGCTTTTTTGTCTATCCTGCGTGTATTGGATGCTTTCTTCCTTTTACGTTTAGGGGCCATATAAAGCAAACCTCCCATTAAGCATTTATTGTCCGGGAATCAAAGGATAACCCGGACTTTTTATTTTATAGAGCAAAATAACCTATTACAGCTATTATTCCGACAGTTAAACAATAATAGGTAAAAATCCTGAAGCTCCTGCCTCTTACAAGCTTAAGCATCGTTTTTATGCAAATATAGCCAACTACTCCGGCTACAACCGTACCGATTAAATAATTAACTACCTCTGATGGAGATAAGTCTCCAAAGCCTATATCCTTTATTTCAAACACAGCAGCTCCCAGTACGGCAGGAATTGACATTATAAAGGAGTACTTTACTGCAAACTCCCGCTCAAAGCCTGACAAGAGGCAGGCAGTAATTGTTGTGCCTGATCTGGACAGGCCGGGCAGGGTGGCTATCCCCTGTGCCAGGCCTATAAGGCCTGCTTCTGCAAATCCGGCATTCTCCGCTTTTTTAGTTCCTGTTTTAACTCTGTCGGCTATCGCCAGAAGGATGGAGGTCAGTATCAGACATAAGCCGGGAACCAGCAGGGTTTGGCCAACCAGCGTTATTGCATCGGCAAATGCAATTCCTATTATGCCTGTTGGAATGGTAGACACAATAATCAGCATAACAAACCTGCGGTATGGTGTAGAGATAATCTGTCTGTATGTAAGCTTTTTACCTGCCATATTAGCAAAGAAAATACCAATGTTGACAAAAAAATCGGCTATAATTCCGAAGCCTTCTATAATCAGTTCCTTTATATCCTTCCAAAAAGCTATAAATATGGCTGCCAGGGTCCCCAGATGCAGAAGCACATCAAACAGCAGACCGGTATCCAAATCTATATGTAAGATATTCTTCATAATAGCCAGATGCCCGGAACTGCTGACCGGTAAAAATTCCGTCACTCCCTGAATAAAACCCAAAAAAATTGCCTTTAATAAGTCCATATTATATACCATGCCTTTCACTTAACTGCAAAAATTTAGCAGTTCGGCCATTTTGCCAGCCGACGCATTCTTTTCCAAAATTCATTATACCGTTTATAAAAATGATATGCAAGTTAAACTTGGATTACTACTCTTTCACTTCCATCTGCTATGCATTATGATTTTTAATATCCTTAATGCATAATCAAAGTGAAATAAAAAACAGGGCAGCAAGCCGTCATGACCTGCAGACCTGCACCCTGTAAATCCCGAATCATTTCTCTGCTTTGTCAATATAATTTCTTCCTGGAGTATATTCAGCTTTTAAGTAATCACTCATATCTGTAGAATTAATGCGTTCTATTATATAGTTATCACCTTCCCTGCGAGTTATAATCCGTCCGTTTTTCAGCATAACCTCCTTATATTCAGCATCTGATTCCCTTGCAGTGCTTTTCCTTCTTCTGCTTTGATCAAAAACCTCAGGCGGGGCATATATCCGCTCAAGCGGTCTGGATGTATACAGCACTTATTGCTCTCCCTCCTTTTTTCTTTCATCAATCATGGCATTGATTTTAGCAAGTGCCTCCTTTATTCCTCCAACCTCATCAATTATACCTTTTTTCACTGCTTCTTCCCCAACCAGTATAGAGCCCACATCCTTTGCCAGCTGCTTGGTATCAAGCATCAGATTGCGGAAGCTGTCATAATCAATGTTGGAATGGGCAACCACGAATTTTATAATCCTGTCCTGTATTTTTTCAAAGTACTCAAAGGTTTGGGTAACACCAATCACAGTCCCGTTCATTCTGACAGGATGAATAATCATGGTGGCGCTGGGTACTATAAAGCTGTAATTGGCCGAAACCGCCAGAGGCACACCGATCGAATGGGAACCGCCCAGTACCAGTGATACCGTAGGCTTGCTGAGGGAAGCAATCATTTCAGCTATTGCCAGCCCTGCCTCCACATCTCCGCCAACAGTATTTATCAATATCAATAATCCGTCAATATCACTGCTATCCTCAATAGCGGCCAACTGGGGCAATACATGCTCATATTTCGTTGTTTTATTATGCTGGGGCAGGCACTCATGCCCTTCAATCTCACCTATTATTGACAAAAGATGTATTTTATGCTCTTTACTGCCGTTTTCCAATAGGGTCTGGCCATATTCGCTTATTTTTTGATCCTTTAAATCCTCATTTTGCTTGGCCAGCTTTTCAGCCTCCTGATCCTTTTGTGGCTTCTTCGGCTCGCTGCCGTCAAAGCCATCCTTCTGCTTAAAATCATTTTCCGTGTTCATGTTGTTATGCATTTCGACCTCCATTCGGCTAATATATAAGCCATATCAGTTGTTTTGTAAACTCACATGCCGGTATAGCTATATCGTTATCCATGTTATTATTTCATCAAACTATATAATTATTCTTTTAAAAATGCTAAATATTTATGCCGAAAGATCTGCTTTTGTATTAATAAGAAATATTACAATCATTATTTTTAGTTATCAATCAACCTGATATACCTGATATCCGCAGGTTGTACCTTAGATCAAAAAAGGCTCCGGATTTTTATATCCGGAACCCAACTGATATCCTTTAATTTATAAGCATGCTCTCAATTTCATATATTGAAATTGGCTTAGAAAAATAATAACCCTGCCCGATATCACATTCATTGCATCTTAAGTATTCAAGCTCATGCTCGCTTTCGATGCCTTCTGCTATTACCTTGAATCTTAATGACTTGCAAAGGTTGATAATAGTTGACACTATAGCCTTGGCTTCCTTGCTGAAGTTAATGTTCTGCACAAAGGACTTGTCTATCTTGATGCTGTCTATCGGCAGGCGTATCATATAGCTCAGAGATGAATATCCACTGCCAAAATCATCTATGGCTATACCAATTCCCATTTTTCTTAGCTCATTAAGCTTGTTGATACTATCTTCTATATTTCTGATAAGGATTCTCTCTGTTAACTCCAGCTGCAGCAGAGCCGGTTCAATTTCATACTTATTCAGCAGCTTAACCAGATTTGGAATAAACTGCGTTGTTTCAAAGGTTTTAGCTGATATATTTACAGATATAATTATAGGGCTCCTATTGCAGTCCTTCCAAACTCTCAGCTGCTTGCAGGCGGATTCTATAACCCACATGTCTATATTGATTATATTGCCGGATTGCTCCGCCAGCTCTATAAACTGATCCGGATACAGCATTCCCTTCTCGGGATGCTTCCATCTAATCAAGGCTTCAATCTGGGCAATCTTTTCATCCTTAAGATAATACAGTGGTTGGTATACCAGGAAAAACTGACCATCCTTCAGAGCATTAATCATATCAGCCTGCAGCTCATTCATTACGGACAGTTCCTTATATATTTTAGGGTCAAATTTCTGTACCTGGTTGCTGCCCAGATATTTTGCATAATTCTTGGTATGGGTCACAGCCTTTATCGGATCTTCTCCCAGACGATCCTCATTCCGGCTGAAGGTACCGATATTAATATTCAGTTCGATATCCTTATCATTTATTCTCATTTTCTCCCGTAAGGAGCTAAGTACCTTTTTAGCCATTTCATTGACTGTGTCTTCATCATGCCCACCGGTCAGCAAAACAACAAACTCGTTGCCTTTATAGCGATAAATCACGCCGTTGCCTGCCACACAGCGTTCAATTCTTTTGGCAGCTTCCTTCAGCACCAAATCTCCGGTATCATATCCATATGTATCATTTATAAAGTTGAATCTGTCGATTGATATCATTATGAGCGAGAAATCCTTCTTCTCATCATTATTCATCAAAGACTCTATATCCTTCACAAATACATATTGGTTATTCAGGCCGGTCAGAGGATCATACTGGGTCAGGGTTTTGATCTTGTCCATCATCCGGTTAAAGCTCATACCTACCCTGCCCAGTTCGTCCCTTGACTTGGGAACATATCTTATTGTCAGATTTCCTTTTGCACCTTCGGCAAACAGCTCGTCCAGCTCTGTTATGGATTTGGAAAAATGGTTTATAAAAATCCAGGCTGCAATAATACATGTTATCAGCGTTAATAGAATAATTATTATAAAAATTCTTCTCATACCCACCAGACTGGCAAGGGCTTCGTCCTCATTGGTACCGATGTATATTTTCCAGTCGGTTTCCCTGACTGAAGCATATCCCATTAAAATGGTCTTACTGTCAAACTTATATCTTCCGTAACCTGATTCCGTATTAATATTTTCCTGTATAAACTTATCAAAATGTGTATAGCGCCTGTCTCTTTTTACCAGCTCCGACAGATAATAAACATCCTCTGTTTTTTCCTTTTCAGGTCTGGATATGAGGCATCCGCTTGAGCTGATGATATAAGCCCGTCCGTTGTTGCCATAGCCTCGGGTTATAGCAAAGTTAGATAAGAAATCCACATCCAGCCGGGCAATCAGTGCGCCCTTTATAATACCTTCGTCCTTTATAGGGATCCCCACCATAATTACAGGTGTATTGGTAACTCTGCTGATAATAACATCAGAAAAGGTTATATTCCCCTTCATGGTATCAGCAATATATTCCCTGTTACTTAAATCCACTACGTCTCCATCCATGTAATAGGCTATTCCATTGGTATCTACAACCGCTATATTCAGATATGTAGGATTTACCTGGTATGAAATGATTTCCTTCTGCCTTTCAAAGTCCATCGACTTAATGTCCTGATGCTCGGACAGGGCAACCAGAGGGGTTATAAACTGAGCAATATAACTACTAAGATGATCGGCCGACTCCTTTGCCACCCTGACTACGGCCTCATCCACTTCTTCCTCAAGTATTTCCTTAAAACGATTATAAGAGCTAATACCTGATATAAATACTGCCAGAAATATCAGGCCCAGTGCAAATAGCATGCCTTTAGTTCTTATTTTGTGCATTAGTTCTCCTTTAACTTAGACAACTGTATATATTATCGGTCCAATAGAATTAATAACATATGCACTTGCTTTCATTAAAGCAATATGCTGCAAAATCGTGCATAAATTTTATGCATTTTCCCATATAATTATCCATAATTCTTAATAATGGTATTAGTTATTACCACTTAAATTATACTGTATAAAAATTTCTATGTCTACATAGTTTTACCATTTTCGTTACAATTTTTTTAATTTTTTTAATTAAAACCAGCTTTTATTTTTTATGCTCTCCATATTTTCAAGGATTTTCGACTCAATTTTACTAAAATAAATATCGAAAGCAATCATATTTATTTTCGTATGAAGAAAGCTAAAGATTTTCAACCTGCTTCAAAAAAAGCAGCCCCAAAAGGGGCATGACAGTTGACAGACATTTTCGCCATCTGCCTGTTAGCTGCCATATCCGATTTCGGGCTGCTCTTATATAGTGTATTATATTGTGTATTTCTTTTATTTTACAGCTTTGCGAGAGCCTGCTCAATATCGGCAATTATATCGTCCACATTCTCAATACCCACTGACATTCTGATAAGATCAGGCGTAATGCCTGCTTCCACCAGCTGCTGATCGGTAAGCTGGCGGTGAGTTGTGCTGGCTGGATGAAGCACTCCGGTTCTGTTATCAGCTACATGGACAACTATTGCAGCAAGCTTGAGACTGTCCATGAACTTGACAGCAGCCTCTCTTCCGCCCTTTATTCCATAGGAAATAACACCACAGGTACCCTTTGGCATATACTTTTGCGCCAGGGAATAATACTTACTGCTTTGCAGTCCCGGATAATTCACCCATGAAATTTTATCGTGCCTTTCAAGATACTGTGCAATCTTCAAAGCATTGTAGCAATGTCTCTCCATTCTCAGATGCAATGTCTCAAGACCCAGGTTCAATAAGAATGCATTAGTGGGGGAGGGACTTGCGCCAAGGTCACGCATCAGCTGCACTCTTGCCTTGGTTATGTATGCAGCCCTGCCGCAGTCTCTTGTGTAAACGATGCCATGATAGGATTCATCAGGAGTTGACAAGCCGGGGAACTTGCCATTATCCCAATTGAAATTGCCGCTGTCAACTATTACACCGCCCAAAGCGACAGCATGTCCGTCCATATATTTTGAAGTGGAATGAATGACAATATCTGCTCCGTATTCTATTGGCCTGCAGTTAACAGGAGTGGCAAAGGTATTGTCAATTATCAGAGGAATATTATTCCTGTGGGCAACCAGCGCAAGCTTTTCTATATCTGCTATGACTAAGGCCGGATTGGCGATGGATTCGGCAAATATTAGCCTGGTGTTATCCCTGATAGCCTGCTCTATTTCCTCTATTGAAGCCTCAGGACTTACAAAGGTTACATCTATACCCATACGCCTCATGGTAACCGCAAAAAGATTGGTGGTGCCTCCGTATATGGTGCTGGAGGATACGATATGATCACCGCAGCTGCAGATATTCAGAACCGCAATCAGGCTGGCGGCCTGTCCGGAGGAGGTGCACATGGCGGCTATTCCCCCTTCAAGAGATGCAATCTTGCGTTCCACACAGTCTACTGTTGGATTGGCAAGCCTGGTATAGAAAAAGCCTTCCTCCTCAAGATCGAATAATTTGCCCACATGCTCGCTGGAGTCGTATTTGAAGGTGGTACTCTGATAGATAGGCAACACTCTTGGCTGGCCATTTTCAGGCTGATAGCCCCCCTGAACACATATTGTTTCAATATTGTAATTATCCATGCAACTCATCCTTCCACGATTTTTCTCATTTGTGAAATCATATAACTTTCGTATGTTTATGTCAAGA
>Ga0134091_1002100_pt1 | contig 14172 bp, 9 predicted proteins | sample 2_5taG_FD_94451 | JGI IMG/M metagenome (GOLD analysis project Ga0134091, IMG submission 94451) | Switchgrass degrading microbial communities from high solid loading bioreactors in New Hampshire, USA - 2_5_20_6_A2 metaG | ecosystem: Engineered > Bioreactor > Semi-continuous > Anaerobic > Digestate...
CATAAAACCCGAAATGGTTTGCCACGATTTAGGAGATATAGACAATGCGAGGAGATGGCTCATAGATACAGGCATAGTAAAGAAGCCTTATTACTTCCGTATCTGTATGGGAGAGCCGGGATGGGGCACAGTGACAAATCCAAGGGCCCTCATGGACACATATCGCCAGGCATGCGACAGGATACTGGAAATCGATCCTGACTCCAAGGTCATGGTGTCCATGTCAGGCCGTGCTGGTATTTGGGGTGTAATGCTTGCTGCTATGTATGGCCCACCAATAATAGGTGCCAGAATAGGTATGGAAGACTCCATATGGATGAGGCCATTCGATGATGAGGTCATAAAGGATAATCCTTCCATAGTGGCTGAAATAGTCAAAGGCTTGGAATTCCTGGGCAGACGTCCTGCAACTGCCAATGAGTACAGAGAGATGCTGGGTCTCCCCAAGGTGTTTGACAAGAAGTAAAGGAGCGGATTTACCGCTCCTTTAGAAGCAATGGGGACGGTTCTTTTTGCTTTTGATTATAAGCAAAAAGAACCGTCCCCATGCATCTACTTCAGTTTCAGTTTTGCTAATGCATCAGCAAGAGCTGTGTTGATAGGTTCTTCCTTTTTCTTGCTCTGTTTTTTTAGATAGTTTGCCACTTCTTTTTTAGATACATTGGTGTTTTCTTTTTTCTTTCTCTCATTGAAAGCGGACAGTTTTTCTCTATAACCGCAACTGCATATGAATATCTGCCCTTCTCCTTCTCCATGAAGTTCCAGCTTCTTATGGCAGTTTGGACATCTGGCGTTTGTTATCCTAGATATGCCTTCCCTGTACCCGCATTCCCTGTCCTGGCATATAAGCATCCTGCCCTTCTTTCCGTTTACCTCCAGCATATATTTGCCACATCTGGGGCATTTGGTTCTTGTCATATTATCATGCTTGAATTTGCCTTCGCTGTTTTTAATCTGATTTACTATGTCTTTTGCGTAGGCCCTCATACTGTCTAAAAATATATTTTTGTCCAAAATACCTTTTGATATGGAGCTGAGCTTTTGCTCCCATTGGGCTGTGAGAGCAGGAGATTTCAAATCTTCAGGAACCAGTTCAAGAAGCTGCCTTCCCTTGGAAGTTATATAGATATCCTTTCCTTTTTTCTCTAGAAGGAAGGTATTAAACAGTTTATCGATTATATCTGCTCTGGTAGCCACAGTTCCTATGCCTCCAGTCTCTCCGATGGTCTTTATCAGATCCTTGCTGGCTCCAGCCATGTATTTTGACGGGTTTTCCATGGCAGAAAGGAGAGTAGCCTCATTAAAAGGTGCCGGGGGTTTTGTTAAGCCCTTTGTCTGTACCAAAGAAGTTATATTAAGCTTTTCACCTTTTTCTGTGCTAGGAAGCAGTTGATCCTTCAAGTCTTCCTTAACATCATCTTCTTCATCGGAATCAAAGCTATTATTGTAGACTTCCTTCCATCCATAGTTAATTACAGTTTTCCCTTTGGCTATGAAGGTTTCCTCACCTATCTTAGCCTTTATGGTAGTTTCTTCATATTCAAAAGGTGGAAAGAGTACTGCTAGAAACCTTTTTACCACCAAATCATATATCTTTCTTTCTCTATCATTTAGTTTGCTCAAGTAAACTTTCTGCTCTGTAGGTATTATGGCATGGTGATCAGAAACCTTGCTATCGTCTGCAAAGTTCTTGTTGCCTTTTATAGTGTTTCTCAGCACCTTGGCTGCTGCTGCAGAGTAAGCCCCCACTCCGCAGGCCTTTACCCTTTCTGCCAAAGTGTCTACCATATCCGAGGACAAATATCTGGAATCAGTCCTGGGATAGGTCAGAAGCTTATGATTTTCATAAAGGCTTTGCATTATAGATAGGGTCTCCTTGGCAGAAAAGCCAAAAAGCCTGTTGCCGTCTCTTTGGAGTTCCGTCAAGTCGTATAAATGAGGGGAAAAGCTCTTCTTATAGGTTTTATTCACCTCAACTACAACCCCATCTTTACCTTGGATGGAGGCTATTAACTTATCACATCTATCCTTGTCAAATATCCTTGTTTCCTTGGTCTTGGAATCCTGCCATATAAGTTTTATGCCTTTTGCTATGGCATTTATACCATAGTACTCCCTTGGCTTAAAGTTCTTAATTTCCTCTTCTCGCTGTGCCACCATAGCTAATGTAGGTGTCTGGACCCTGCCGCAAGAAAGTTGTGCATTGAATTTGCATGTCAATGCCCTGGTGGCATTGATGCCTACTATCCAATCCGCTTCGGCACGGGCTACAGCCGAGGCATAAAGGTTTTCGTAATCTCTGCCGTTTCTCAGCTTCGCAAATCCTTCCTTTATAGCTTTGTCTGTGACAGAGGAGATCCACAATCTCTTAATAGGCTTTTTTATCTGAGCCTTTTCAATTATCCATCTTGCCACCAATTCACCTTCACGGCCTGCATCAGTAGCAATTATTATTTCTCCCACATCTTTTCTTCTCATCTGCTCTCTTACTATGGAGTACTGCTTGGCCGTCTGCTTTATCACCACCAGCTTCAGTTCTTTAGGCAGCATAGGCAGGTCTTCCAACCTCCAGACAGCATATTTATCTCCATAAGCTTCCGGGTCTGCCAAGGTCACCAGATGCCCTAAAGCCCAGGTTACCACATACTTTTCACCTTCAAAAAACCCGTTCCCTTTTTTATTGCAGTTCAAAACTCTTGCCAAGTCCCTTCCTACAGAGGGTTTCTCAGCCAATACCAATGATTTGCTCATGTAAACATTCCTCTCAATATAGTCTCTACTAATATTATCACATTTTTCGTAAGAATAACTTGTTTATTAATATTTTATAGTATCGCGTATAAATATACCCATTTTTGCTGTATTTATTTGACAAATTATTGACAATCCTTAAAAATGAGTATAATATATTAATGGCTATTGTAAATTTATGCATTATGATCTCTTATCTCTGTGTTTGAATAGTCATGGGGATGAGAGATTTTATAATGTACAACAAAGGAGGCAGTAAAATGAACCACAGTAATAACAAAAGAGAAACTTTCTCATCGGGTCTGGCAGTCTTTTTTGCTACATTGGGATCTGCAGTGGGCTTAGGGAACATATGGAAGTTCCCTTATATGGTTGGCGAAAATGGAGGCGGTGCATTTGTATTAATATACTTCATATGTGTACTGCTGGTAGGTATTCCGGTGGCGGTATCTGAGTTCTATATCGGCAGAAGCACCAGGAAAAATGCTGTAGGAGCATTTGATGTGCTTAAAGCAAAGCCCTTTTGGAAGTCTATAGGATACATGGGTGTCCTTTCTGCCTTATTTATTATGTTTTTTTACAGCAATGTGGCAGGCTGGGTTTTTTCTTATGTGTTTAAAGCAATAAAGGGAGATTTTTTATCCTTAGCATCCCTGTCCATGGAAGAAGCTGCTGTTAATGTCAGCAGTCAGTTTGATATAGCTGTCGGTGGCTCTGTATCACCCTTTGTATGGCAGGTTATCGCTGTAGCTATTGTATCTATAATAATTATAGCAGGTGTAAAAAAGGGTATAGAAAGAATAACCAAAACATTATTGCCCTTATTATTTATTTTAATAATCATATGTTGCATACGTGCCCTCACTCTTGAAGGCGCAGCACAAGGTCTTAGATTCTTGTTCCGCCCCGACTTTTCAAAGCTTTCTGCTGCTGCTGTTTTATCTGCACTTGGTTTGGCATTTTTTAAGCTTTCTCTGGGAATGGGCACTATGATAACCTATGGCAGTTATTTTACTGAAAAGGATAATTTATTTGCCACATCAGCAAGGGTGGCTCTATCAGACAGCCTGGTTTCACTCCTTGCAGGAACAGCTATTTTCCCTGTGGTGTTTACCTTCGGCATGGAACCCGGGGCTGGGCCTGGATTATTGTTTAAAACTATACCCCTGGTATTCTCCAAGATACCTTTTGGAAATCTATTATTAGTAGCCTTCTTCATTCTTACTTCCATTGCTGCCACAACAGCCATGCTATCTCTTGTAGAAGTACCAGTAGCATTTTTTATAGAAGAAAAGAACATGTCAAGAAACAAAGCTGTACTCTTAACCTCTGGGATGATTTTGCTTATTGGACTTCTGACTGTTCATCCAAAAAGTGTCTTTGGAAATGTAGTAATCGCCGGAAAAGGATTCTTCGACTTGTTTGATTACCTATCCTCTAATATTATGCTGCCCATAGGCGGACTGCTTATATCAATATTTGTTGGATATATAGCAAATAAGAATGATTTAAGTAATGAGCTGTCCAACCATGGAACTTTAGACAATAAAGGTATGACAAAATTCTTTATCAATGTTTTAAGATATTTAACTCCCGCATTGCTTGTAATAGTATTTTTAAATTCCATAGGAATAATAAAATTTTAAGTTATAAAAGGCATATACATTATGTATACTGCCTTTTATCTTTGTTTCTTAGCTTCCTCAATTTTCTCTGCCAAATCATTGAGATATACCCATCTCTCCATTTTTTCTTCCAACAATCTTTCCTGTTCTTCCTTTTCATTGAGTAATTTTTGCAACAGCTCGTAATCGGAAGCCGCTTTATCAATCTCAGTGTCCAAATCCTGAATCTTATTCTCTATGGAAGCAATTACATCGTCTATTTCTTCGTACTCCTTTTGCTCCTTATATGTGAATTTCAATGGTTTTGGCTTTTCCCGTTTCTCTTTATTTGCATCAGCAACCTTTAATTTATTATCCCTATCAGCCTCTTTATGGGCTGTAGCTCTATCAAGTTTTTCTCTCAAATCTGAATAATTGCCTGTATGTTGTGAAATGCAGCCATCTCCTTCAAAATAGAAAATCCCATCCACTACCTTATCAAGAAAATACCTGTCGTGGGATACTGTGATGACAGCACCAGGGAAGTTTTCTAAATAGTCCTCAAGTATGGTCAAGGTTTCAATGTCCAGGTCATTGGTGGGCTCATCCAGAAGCAGCACATTTGGAGCTTCCATCAGCACTCTCAACAGATGAAGCCTCCTTTTCTCGCCACCAGATAGTTTACCTATGGGTGTCCACTGGAGTGTTGAATCGAAAAGAAATGTCTCCATCATCTGTGAGGCAGTAAGCTTATATCCTTCTGCGTTGGTAATGTATTCAGCTGCCTCTTTCACATATTCTATAGCCCTCATATCATCATCCATATGATAGGTTTCCTGAGAAAACACTCCTATTCGGACAGTATCACCTATTTCCACACGGCCACTGTCAGGTTCCACTTTACCCGCTATTATATTTAACAATGTGGATTTGCCTATTCCGTTGGGACCTATGATTCCAACCCGGTCATCCCTCAATAATATATAGCTGAAATCTCTGATTACCTGTTTTTCCCCATAAGATTTATCTATATCATATATTTCAATAACCTTTTTCCCTAGCCTGCTGCTTCCTACAGATATCTCAATCTTATTCTCTATAAAATCAGGCTCCTTGTCTCTCAACTCTTCAAAGCGTTGAATCCTTGCTTTCTGCTTTGTGGACCGGGCTTTAGCTCCTCTCTTTATCCAAGCCAACTCACGTCTTAAAAGATTTTGCCTTTTTTCTTCACTGGCTCTCTCCATTTCTTCTCTCAGCAGTTTTTTCTCCAGATATTCATTATAATTGCCGTAGTATTCATAGAGATTACCTCTATCCAGTTCTATTATCTTATTTGTGACCCTCTCCAGAAAATACCTGTCATGGGTCACCATGAGGAGAGCACCTTTTCTCTTGTTAAGATACCCCTCCAAGTAGTCTATTATATCATTGTCCAGGTGGTTAGTAGGCTCATCCAGTATCAAAAGATCAGAAGGGTTGATAAGGGCTGCAGCTAAAGCGATACGCTTTTTCTGACCTCCGGATAGAGTGCCTATCTTGGCATTAAAATCATCTATGCCTAGCTTGGTAAGTATAGTTTTAGCTTCCACTTCTATGCTCCAGGCATCCAAGGCATCCATATCCCGGGTAAGCCTTATTATAGCCTCCGTATCGTTTGCTTCAAGAGCTTTTTCATACTCTCTGATAACCTTCATGACAGCTGTATCTCCTCTGAATATCTGTTCCAACACAGTAGCCCCAGGGTTAAAATCCGGGCTTTGGGAAAGATACTCAATATTAATGGAGCTTCCCTTGGTTATCTTGCCTTCGTCAGGAATCTCAAGGCCTGCTATTATCTTTAGCAGTGTACTTTTCCCTGTACCATTTATGCCTATGACACCTATCTTGTCTCCTTCGTTTATGCTTAGGCTAATATTTTTCAGCAATATTTTCTCACTATAGCTCTTGCTTATATTTTCTGCATTCAATATGTTCATATTTATCACATCCCGTATATATATTATCACACAGCAGAAGCTTCAATCCATAGATAGTTATGCTATAATAACCATTAGGTGATTATTATGAAAGACGAAAAGCAAAAAGAACCGTCCCTGCTGCTTCTGAAGATGTCAATACGAGGCTTGGTGGAGTTTATACTCCGCTCCGGTGATATAGATTCAGGCTTCATGAGCATGAATCGAGCCCTGGAGGGAAGCAGAGCCCATAGAAGGCTGCAAAAATCCTATGGTGAAGACTACAAAGCAGAAGTGTCTTTAAAAAAAACCATCCAATTTGAAGATTACTGCCTTGTTTTAGAGGGCAGGGCCGATGGCATCTTTATAGAAGATGAAAATGTAGTAATTGACGAAATCAAGTCGGTCACCCAACCCCTTGAACTCATAAATGAGGATTATGATTTCAGGCACTGGGCTCAGGCCATGTGCTATGGATACATTTACGGTGAAGAAAATAATCTGGAAAATATCATCATACAGTTGACATATATTCATTTGGAAACCGATGAAGTGAAAAAGCTCCGAAAATCCTTCCATATTGGGGAGCTGGAAAACTTCTTTAATGATTTGGTGCAAAAATACTGCATATGGGCAGATTACAGCAGTTCCTGGATATCTATCAGGGATAATTCCATCAAGGAGCTGAAATTTCCCTTTCCTCAATATAGAAAAGGACAGCGGGAGATGGCTGCTGCAGTTTACAGAGCCATAAGGGATGAGAATATACTTTTTGCTCAGGCTCCTACAGGCATAGGCAAGACCATGTCTACCCTGTTCCCTGCGGTAAAGGCTATGGGAGAGGGAATCACATCCAAAATATTTTATCTTACTGCCAAAACCACTACTCAGGTGGTGGCGGAGGAAGCCTTTCAGCGGATGAAGGATATGGGACTAAAGTTTATTTCCATAACCATAACGGCAAAGGACAAGATATGCTTCAAAGAGGAAAGACAATGTAATCCTGGATACTGTGAATATGCCAGAGGACATTTTGACAGAATCAATGATGCCATTATGGATATACTTCAAAATGAAACCGAAATAGATAGGGACAAAATACTAGCATATGCCCGGAAGCATAAGGTTTGTCCCTTTGAATATTCATTGGATATTGCACTATGGGCAGATTGTGTCATATGCGATTACAACTACCTATTTGATCCCAATGCCAGTCTCAAAAGATTCTTCATGGATAAAAAGACTGACTTCACATTTCTCATTGATGAGGCTCACAATCTGGTGGACAGAGCCAGGGAGATGTATTCCGCAGAACTTCATAAGAAGGATTTCCTTGAACTGAAAAGGTTGATGAAGGGCAAGAACAAGGAGCTTCACGCTTCCTGCAACAGCATCACCAAATATTTCATTGAGCTGAAAAAGCAACTGGGAGAAGAATATCATTATGTAAACCAGGAGGAAGATAAAGATTTTTATCAGCTCCTAAGCTCCTTCGTGGCTAAAGCAGACAAATACCTCTCTATGAATGAGGAAGCCCATAGGAATGAGGAGCTTATGAACCTTTACTTTGGTGTTTTGAATCTGCTTAAAATATCCGAAAACTATGATGAGCATTATGTCACCTATATAGAGAGATATGGCAATGATGTACGGCTTAAGCTTTTCTGTCATGACCCATCACTGCTCATAAGCCAGGTATTGAAGAAAGGCAAGGCGGCTGTATTCTTTTCTGCCACTTTATTGCCCATGGATTATTTTCATGAAATACTGGGAGGCGGTGAAAACAGCAAATCAATCTACCTTAAATCTCCCTTTGATCCGGCAAATAGATGCCTGCTTATAGGTGACAATGTGGCAACTAGATATAGCAAAAGGGACGACAGTTATGACAAAATCGCCGATTATATATATAAAGCAGTCAAAGCTAAAACAGGCAATTACATGGTGTTTTTCCCTTCCTATAAGTATATGGAAAGTGTCTATGAAGAGTTTGCAGCAAAGTATGCTGATTACAATGTGAATATGCAAATATCAGGAGCTACAGAAGAGGAGAAAGCCCTTTTCATGGAGTCCTTTCAACCAAACCCCAAAAAACACAATATAGGTTTTTGCGTTTTGGGCGGTGTATATTCGGAAGGAATAGACCTTAGGGATGACAGGCTTATAGGTGTAATTATAGTAGGAGTGGGGCTCCCCCAGATATGCCTGGAGAGGGATATTATCAAGGATTATTATGATGCCAAGAATCACAAGGGCTTTGAATATTCCTACATATATCCGGGCATGAACAAGGTTATGCAGGCAGCTGGCAGATTGATCCGCTCAGAAACCGACAGGGGAGTTATACTTTTGTTGGATGAAAGATTTACTCGTTGGGATTATCAGAAGCTTTTCCCAAAGGAATGGTTCCCATATACAAAAGTCAACGAGAATACTATTGATAGGGTGCTAGAGAACTTTTGGAGTTAGGCAGTTACTGCCACTCCAAAAGCCTCTTCTCCCCTTCTATTTTTTTAATCTCCGTTATATCCTGGCTCACTTCAAGTACTCCTTTGTATTGCCCTTCTGAATCCCTCAGTGCGAAATACTGTATAAGGATTGTTCTTTCTTTCATCTGAATCCAGAAAGTTGCTGAATCCTTATGACCTTTTCTGAATTCGTCAATTATTTTTTCTACTACATGAACGCTCTGGGGCGGATGGCAGTTCTTTACATCCCTGCCTATGGCAGCAGGAGATCTGGGGAATATCCTGTCCTTAGGCTTTGTAAAAAATCTCACCTTGTTGTTTTCATCTACGTATGTCAAATCTACAGGAAGTGCATTGAATATCATAAGAGCCTGCTGAAAGCTTAACTCTCCTGTTTCTGTCTTCATCACCAACTCCTGTCCCTGCCTCACCAATTTATCCTCTTCTTTCAACATATCATCCTTATCTATAGGAGGCCTTTCAATAAAGGGGAAGCCATACTCAAAGCTTTGTTTTTTCATATCCTCCCATTCTTTATCATCAATGACTTCCATGGCTGAGGGAAATAAAATATATCTTTCTTTATAAACAAGACCGTATAAAATGAAAAATAAATTCCCTATCTCTGGGTTGAAATCAGTTTCACTGGGTTCCTCGGATTTAAGTATGTATATCAGTTTCTTCAAAGAGGCCCTTGCTTCATCATGGAGGGCCCACATGATGGAAAGCCCTTCGAACTTTTCCATCTTTTTCTCCATATATGGAAAAAGTATGTTCTCTTTCTTCAGGTAATGATCATCAAATTGCTGAAGCTCTTGAATCCTCTTCAATAACTCATCTTTGTTGTTCTTAAAATCTTTTTTCTTAATTATCTCCTTTATGGCAGATAGTTTATCCTCAAGGGCTTCATTTTCCTCCATCAATGTATCCAGAAAGCTGTCCTTTTCTGGCTTCTTACATTCATATTGGATTAAGGATTTATTAAAAACATGTATGACCTTATCCAATATCTTCAGTATTTCCTTAGCTTCAATGCCTCTTTGAAGCTGGTTGTAGAATATTTGAAATGTTTCCTGGGGAGTAACCTTTTGCACATCTTCCTTATATTCATTGTAAAGCATGGTGCCATCTTTTCTTTCCAATACACCTTTTACATATTCAGTTAATCTTTCTACCCTTTGAGCATTTACCTCCATTGGTCTCCTCCTTTCAAATATTATTATACCTAAAAAGGGGACAAAAATAACCGTCCCCATTGTCCCTATTTAAGCAGTCGCTTTAATTCATCAAGTTCTTTAGGAGTTATATTTCTCCAGTGGCCTGTTTTCAACAATCCAAGTCTTATATTCATTATACGAATCCTCTTTAGCTTCAGCACCCTGTAGCCAAATACCTCACACATCCTTCTTATCTGCCTGTTCAATCCCTGAGTCAGTATTATGCGAAATGTGGTCTTATCTATTGGATATACCTTACAGGGCTTTGTCCTTCTTCCCAATATCTCTACTCCCTCAGACATTCCCTTGAGAAAGTCATCTGTTATAGGCTTGTTTACTGTCACTATATATTCCTTTTCATGATTATTCTCTGCTCTCAAAATCTTGTTGACTATATCTCCGTCGTTGGTCATAAGAATAAGGCCCTCCGAATCCTTGTCAAGCCTTCCTATGGGAAATATTCTCTCGGGATGGCCTACAAAGTCCACAATATTTTCCTGGACTCGTCTATCTGTGGTGCTTTCTATGCCTACCGGTTTGTTTAAAGCTATATATACTTTCTTTTTACCCCTTGCTTTTATAGGTTTGCCATCTATGGATACCACATCTCCAGGCTCAACAACAGTACCTAATTCGCATACTTTGCCGTTTATAGTAACCCTTTTTTCTTCTATCAGCTTATCTGCTTGTCTCCTTGAGCAAGCGCCGCTTTCTGCTATGTACTTATTAATTCTCATTCTATTACCTTCCAAACCTGTTATTTATAATGTTTTTTCCACTTAATTAGCAAAAATCCCCATACAAAATATATAATCAAAACAATAATGGCTGTCAATATCCGCTCTCTCATTGTTCCATCAGCGAAAAGTACAGGACCTATCCCAAAGAAGGTTATGAGAATAAAGCTTACGATGAAAATGGTATAGATAAAATAATACATGGGTGATTTCTTTTCCATGGCTGCTTTCCTTTCAAAATGAATAGTTCTAAAAGGGGCTATCTTATAAGATAACCCCTTTTTATTATATCACAATTTATTGTATTAAATACTTTTGTCTATGCTGTTGTATTGGCTTGTTCTTCAGATTCAGCAGCTTCATCTGCCTCTTGTGTCTTAATTTGTGTAAATACTGCTATAGGGGCATCATCTGCACTTATACATACCACACCTTCGGGCAGATTAATGTCTGTCAACATTATATTATCCCCATTCTTAGCATCACTTACATCGATTTCAATTGTATCCGGTATAAGCTTTGCCTTTCCTCTAAGCAGAATTTCATCAGTCTGGCTTTGGAGTATCAACTTTTTATATGCCAATGTATCTGTACCTTTGAAAACTAAAGGCACATTACGAGTTACCTCCGACTCTTCGTTAACCACTTGGATATCCATGTGAATCAACTCTCCCGAAATGCTGTCCCTTTCAGTGTCCCTTATAAACCCGAAGCTTTCCTTTTCGTTTAATACTACTGTCAGCTTGGTTCTACTGCCAAAGTCTTTGATTATTTTATCCACATCCTGCTTTTTGAACTTTACTGTGATTGGATCTATGCCTTTGCCATAGATGACACCTGGTACAAAATTCTCCTTTCTTACCTTGTAACCTTTCTGATCTCGATTAAAAGCCTCTAGCTTAACTATTCCCATATAAACTCCTCCTTTTCAAATATTTATACGAGTGATATAAAGCTTCGAGCTTGTATTCGATTATACCATAGTTTACATTAATAAACCAATTAGGCCAAAGTAAGCTCCCTGATTTGCTGATCTCTATTGCTCCAACATCAGCTTTTCCAGCTCCAGAGGTTCTACCTGCTTCCCGTCCTTAAAGGCCCTCATGTTTCCTCCGGATATTTCATCTATCAATGCTATATGATTATCTTCACCTATTCTTCCAAACTCAAATTTGATATCATAAAGATCCATACCTTTTTTCTCTAGCTCATCCTTTACAATTGCTGCAATCTTCTTTGTCAGATCTTTCAGTATCTTATATTCATCATGGGTGAGAATACCAAGCATATCAAGGGCGTCTTCAGTAATTGGAGGATCCTGTCGAGCATCGTCCTTCAATGTAACTTCCACAAATGCATCTAGCGGCTGACCTTCTTTGGCATACATGCCATATCTGCGCAAGAAGCTTCCAACTGCCCTGTATCTGCATATTACTTCCAATCCATTGCCAAATAATGTAGCCGGTTTAACCGTCATAGTTGCGGCGTCAATGTCCGCATCTATATAGTGGGTAGGTATACCTTTGTCCCTTAATATTTCAAAAAACATTTTTGTAAGCCTGAGTCCTGCCCTACCAGCTCCTTCCATAGTCAGACCTACAGTGTTTGAGCCTGGATCAAACACTCCATTCTCTCCTGTCATATCATCCTTAAACTTCAACATATAGTTACCGTCTTCCAATAAATATACATCCTTGGTCTTTCCTTTATAAACAAGCTTCATGCCTCATATCTCCTTTTATAGAATTTATAATCTTTAGCCTATTATACTATACACGAACATTTAATTAAATATTATTTTTGTCATTCTGATATTAGAATATATTATGTCCACTATAAGCCTTTATTATTAATATTACAGACATTTTTATTATATTCTTCATGTTTTATGTTTTAACTTGCATCGTTCGCAATTTCTTCTGGTGGTTCTTCATCAATGCAAGGCAGCCACACGATAAAGCTTGCTCCTTTTCCAGGCTTACTTACTACCTCAATTCTTCCCCCATGTTCTTTTACAATTTGTTTGCATACATATAGCCCCAAACCTGTTCCTGTTTTTTTTGTGGTATAGAAGGCATTGCCTATTTTTTCAAGTTCCTCAGCAGATATACCTTTACCGTTATCAGTAACCCTTATGTACATCTCGTTCTTTTCTTCATTAAAACCTGTTTCTATTTCCAATCTTGGATCTGCCGTGTCTTCCATCGCTTCAACAGCATTTTTGCATAGATTTAAAACAACTTGATTTATCTGACCTTCATCACAGAGTAAATATCTTTCCTCCTTAGAAGTTTCAAATGTAATATCTATCTTTTTCATAAAAGATGTACTCATTATCAGACTTTCTACTGATTGAACCAAATCGCATATAGATACTTCCTCAAACTCTGTATCCCTTTGCTTGGACATATACAAAAATCTGCTTATTATACTATCAATCTCATCTATGCTCTTGTTAATTTTTTTTACATGCTTTAATAAATTTGATTCCTTAGTCATGACCTCCATGAGCTGACAACTGCCCTTTATTGTGGTTAAATAATTTCTGGTTTCATGTACTATGCCTGCTCCCATTTGACCAAGGAGAGCAAGTTTTTCCTGCTGGATCAATAAACTATGCTTCCTTTCTTCCTCCTGCCTGTTTAGTTCCAATTGATGATATGCTTCCTGAAGCTTTTTGTTTTTATCCTCCATCATTTTATAAGGGTATTTTACATAGCTGACAAATACCTCTTTGTATAAGTAATAATAATAGGTTATCTTTAATACATGTCCATATATCCAGCTAATTGAAGAAGGCGAGTTAGGAATTATGAACATTATTTGGGAAGCAATGATTATGAGTGGAACCATCAGTAGATACCTGTAGGTCTTTACAAACTCGTTGTGCATTTCTTTTTTTATATTAAGCAAACTCAGAAATGCAATGAATACTACTGCAATTTCTGCAACTTTTTGCACCGATGTCAATCCTGATTCAGTAAGCAAATCCGGCAATATATCTGGATACTCGATCATCAATACAGCTATAGCAAAAGGTATCGCTATAGCTGTAGCAAGATAAATCCATTTGCTAGTTTTGATTATAGGGATGCTTAAGGACACAATGTATAATACAATGACTTCTGTCAAACGTGCCAATATCCAGAATTTAATAGCAAAGTCTGAGGATTGTATGCCTGAATCTATGGGGACTGCAAAAAGATATACATGAAAGGCATCAAAAATAAGGATAGGTAGTATGGCAAAACCCAAGAAAGGCTTTTTATCAGGTATTTCATTTGCAGTATTCCATACTATCAAGAATATAGCAGCAGCAATAAATAAGCATAAGCTTTCCAATATACTATGAACAGCATAGACATTGACTTTCCATAAAGCAAAATATAGAATGATTGATATTACAAAATCAATGGCAAGCACCTTAAGATAATGATAAG
>Ga0134091_1002103_pt1 | contig 14147 bp, 11 predicted proteins | sample 2_5taG_FD_94451 | JGI IMG/M metagenome (GOLD analysis project Ga0134091, IMG submission 94451) | Switchgrass degrading microbial communities from high solid loading bioreactors in New Hampshire, USA - 2_5_20_6_A2 metaG | ecosystem: Engineered > Bioreactor > Semi-continuous > Anaerobic >...
GTCCCATCCTGAACCGTCACTGCGTCTTTTTGCATCTATAGCAACTACAACACAATGACTTCCAAAGCGCATTGCAGCTTCCGATATCAGCTCCGGCCTTCTTACGGCAGCAGAGTTTACAGAAACTTTATCGGCACCGGCTTTCAGTATCTGTCTGAAATCTTCTACAGTTCTTATACCTCCACCAACGGTAAAAGGAATAAATACCTGCTCAGCAACTCTTCTTACAACATCTAGCATGATATTTCTTGCATCGGAAGTCGCTGTAATATCTAAAAAGGTCAACTCATCAGCACCGGATTTGTCGTAGAATGCTGCAATTTCCACAGGATCTCCGGCATCTCTGATATTAACAAAATTAACTCCTTTAACAACCCTGCCGGCATGCACATCAAGGCAGGGAATTATACGTTTTGTCAACATTTTAAACCTCTCCCCACTAGCTTCTTTCAATGCCATTATGTACTTGGTATCATATTATCGTGCCACTTCAATAGCCTGTTTCAAATCCACATCCCCGGTATATAAAGCTCTTCCAACTATTACACCGGAAACTCCAACCTCTTTAAGGTTCTTAATATCTTCAATTTTACCAACTCCGCCGGAAGCTATTATGTCTATATTAACAGATTTGACCATTTCCTCCATGGCTTTTAAATTAGGGCCACTCAGCATTCCGTCTCTTGAAATATCAGTGTAAATGATAGTTTTAACACCCAAATCTTCCATCTTTTTAGCAAAATCAATTGCTCTGAATTCACTTGTTTTTTCCCAGCCTTCAATGGCTACCATGCCATCTTTTGCATCTATACCTATAACCACTTTGCTTCCGAAAGTTTCTACGGCACGCTTAACAAGCTCAGGATCTTTTACCGCTGAAGTTCCAAGAATTACTCTCTCAATCCCTTTGCCAAGTACTGTCTCAATCCTTTCAATGGTACGGATGCCTCCGCCTAATTGGACGGGAATCCCCACCTTTGCAGCTATTTCACTAATAATATCTATATTTTTAGATTCTCCTGTTCGAGCACCATCCAAATCAACTACATGCAGATACTTTGCACCGCATTTTTCCCACTTCAGTGCCATCTCCACAGGACTATCGGAATAAACCGTCTCCTTGTTAAATTCGCCTTGCGTAAGCCTTACGCATTTTCCTTCCCTTATATCCACCGCAGGATAAATAATCATGGTTCAACCCTCCTGAATACATTGGTGCTTTTTAATATTCACTATTTCCTGAATATTAAAAATGCACTAAGACACTCACATCTCAAACAACTTTATAATTTATATTGTTATTGAAGCGTGAGCTATAATTTTTTGTCCAATTTTGCTACTTTAGTGAAATTTCTTAACATTTCAAGCCCTACCTCTCCGCTCTTTTCAGGATGAAACTGAGTTGCAAATACGTTTCCCTTCTGAACGGCAACAGGAAAAGTAATTCCATAACTGGTACAGGCAATTACAATATCTTCATCGGGAGTATCTAAGTAATAGGAGTGAACAAAATAGACATAGGGAGTTCTTGACAAACCTTCAAATAATGGTGAATTCCCCTTTATATGAAGCAAATTCCATCCCATATGGGGCACCTTTAAGTTCATATCTTGTGGAAGCTGGCGAATTGCCCCCTTTAGAATGTTCAACCCCTGAACGTTATCTCCACCCTCTTCACTCCATTCGAATAAAAGCTGCATACCTAGACATATACCTAAAAAAGGCTTCCCGCTTTCAATTACAGAGTGGATAACATCTATCAAGCCCTGTTTTTCAAGATTGTCCATAGCATCGGCAAATGCTCCTACTCCCGGTAATATCACCGCATCTGAATTTAATATGAAATCGCGGTCTGAAGATACCTGTGCATCATATCCTATAAAATGCAAAGCTTTTTCAACACTTCTTAAATTTCCTACTTTATAATCAATAACTGCAATCAAGTAATTCACTCCAAACCAAAAAATTTAAAATCCCCAAAACACCAACACTCCATTTAATAGGGAATATTAAAAAGATATACAAGTAAAAGTAATCCTCTTCCCCTATTAAACGGAGTGTCTAGGTATTAATCCAACTTTTTGCCGGTTAAACGCTCATAAGCTTCTATGTACTTGAGCTCAGTATTCCTGATTACATCCTCCGGTAATTCAGGTGCTGGAGGCTTCTTATCCCAATTTATAGATTCAAGATATTCTCTGACAAATTGCTTGTCAAAACTCTTTTGCGGACGTCCCGGTTCATATTCCTTCATATCCCAGAATCTTGACGAATCGGGAGTAAATATTTCATCAGCAACTACCAGCTTGCCATCCAAGAAACCAAATTCAAACTTGGTATCTGCAAGGATAATTCCTTTACTTTCGGCATATTTGCTTGCCTTATTATACAAAGCAAGACTTACTTCCTTAAGCTGGGTGGCAAGATCGGCACCTATTATATTACAGAGTTCTTCAAAACTAACGTTTTGGTCATGTCCTTCGGATGCTTTAGTTGATGGTGTAAAAATTGGTTCCGGAAGTTTATCTCCCTGTCTTAAACCTTCCGGAAGCTTTATGCCGCATATGCTGCCCGTCTCTTTATATTCTTTCAGCCCCGAACCTTCAAGATAACCTCTCACTATACACTCAGCTTGTACCATATTTACCTTCTTAACCAGCATTGACCTTCCTTGAAGTTCTTCCTTAAACTGCGACAATCCTTCGGGATATTGACTTACATCGGTAGTAATCACATGGTTGTCAACAATGTCTTTTGTGTAGTTAAACCAGAATTCTGAAATACTATTGAGCACTTTTCCCTTATTAGGTATGAGATTTGGGAAAACCACATCAAAAGCTGAAATTCTGTCGGTAACTACTATAAGAAGTTTGTCCCCAAGATCGTAAACATTTCTTACCTTACCTTTAACATGCAAAGGCAATTTAATAAAATCCGTATCGTTTATCAGCATAACCTCTTACACTCCTACATATAAAATTTATAATATTAATTTCTACAATTAGCACATCAATTTGGGTTTTAATAAATTTTATTTTTATAGATTTTACACAGCATTTTGAACAGGCTATTATTAAATCTTTTATAGTAATCCTTTAGTAGACATAACACCTTCAATTCGGTCATCAATAAGTACTGCCTGGTCCAATGCCCTTCCAAAAGCTTTAAAAATAGCTTCAATTATATGATGTGTGTTGTTCCCGTAAAGCAACTTGATATGTAGATTCATACCTGCGTTAAAAGCAACCGCCCTAAAAAATTCCTCCACCAGTTCCGTTTCCATATTTCCAAGCTTTTGGGCCGGTAGATTCACATCAAAAACCAGAAAAGGTCTTCCGCTCAAATCTAGTGCTACAAAGGCTAAAGATTCGTCCATGGGAACGAAACATGAACCATACCGCTTAATGGACTTTTTATCTCCCAGAGCTTCTTTTATGGCTTGCCCTAATACAATGCCCACATCTTCAACGGTATGATGAGCATCAACATGTAAGTCCCCTTTTGCACTGACCTCCAAATTGAACAGGCCATGTCTTGTGAACAGATCAAGCATATGGTCTAAAAAACCCACACCGGTATTAATATTACTCTTGCCGGAACCGTCAAGATTTATGGTAAGCTTTATATCCGTTTCACCGGTTTTCCGGTTGATTTGAGCTTTTCTTTCCATTCTATAGTTGCCTCCACACACATCATTTATAAATATTTTTTATTATAACAAAACAAGCCTTTTAATTCCACTACATGTTTCTTTAAAATTTAAAAATTTGTTTTTATTTTAACATAATCGAAAATATTAGGCAGAAGCAAGAATACTTGCAAGTTCCTCAAGCAATATATCGTTTTGCTCCTTACTTCCCACAGTAACTCTTATATACTTGCTAAGTACAGGATCACCATAGCTTCTTACTAGAATTCCCCTTCTCTCAAGTTCTTTTGCCACACCCTGTGCATCGGGTAACTTTACAAGAATATAATTGGCACCGGACGGAAAAATTGTTACTCCCTCAATCTTTTTTAGCTCCTCTGCCAAATACGTCCTTTGCTCAGTTAAATACTTTATTCTCCTATCTATTTCTTCTCTTTCTTCAAAAACCAGTTTTGCAACCAGCTGGGATAAAGAACTTATATTAAAGGGAGGTTTTACCTTGTTTATTTCATCTGCTATTGCCTTACCGCTTAATGAATATCCGCACCGGATACCGGCAAGCCCATAAGCTTTTGACAATGTACGTAGAATAATGAGATTTTCAAATTTCGGTAAAAGTTCTACCGCCGATTCCTCTGCAAATTCTGCATAGGCCTCATCAACAACTATAACGGTATTGGGGCACATGGAGCAAATCTTCTCAATATTCCTTAAGGAAAGCAAATTTCCTGTAGGATTGTTGGGAGTACAAAGAATAACCATCTTTGCCTTCTCGTCTTTAGCTTTACTTATAAACTCATCTATATCATACTCAAAGCCGTTATCTTCCTTCAAAGCCACCTCTACAGTGCTTCCGCCTCCGATTACGGTATCTATCTTATACATTCCGAAAGAAGGCACAGGATAAACCACCTTATCCCCTTTGCCCACAAAGGTATTTACCAACACCTGTATCAATTGATCCGAGCCTGTTCCCACTACAATACCTTCCATGTCAACTCCCCAGTAGGCTGACAATGTCTTTCTAAGTTCAATGGAGTCGGTATCCGGATATAGATTCAACTCCGGACCTTCCATTATTATATCTGCAAGCTTTTTTCTTACACTCATCGGCAAATCAAACGGACTCTCATTGGCATCGAGTTTTACTCTATAGGACACCTGGTTAGTAGTATATGGTACAAAATCTTTAAGTTCAGGCCTTATTAAATCATGTATCAATGTGCTCTCCCCTTTCCTAAAATGCTATAAAACATCTCTGTTCCTATGTTCCTCACTTTATTACTTCCTCCAAAAAATGCAACTGGAATTTTCATGGCTATTACAAACCGTCTTTTTTAAATCAATTTTTCCCATAAAATATTACTCAAACCTGATTCTAATGGCATTAGCATGGGCTTTAAGTCCCTCTGCCTCAGCGAACTATCACATCATCTTTTACCATCTGTAAAGCCTTTTTGGAATAGGATATAATGCTTGATTTTTTCATAAATTCCGCAACATTTAACGGAGAGAAAAACCTTGCCGTTCCACTTGTAGGTAAAACATGATTAGGTCCTGCATAATAGTCTCCTAAAGGCTCCGATGAGTAATTGCCCAAGAAAATGGCTCCTGCATTCTTTATATAACTGATGAGATTAAAAGGTTCACTTACGCAAAGTTCTAGATGCTCCGGTGCAATCTTGTTTACAACATTAACAGCACTATCCATGTCATCCACCAGTACAATTGCGCCAAAGTCTTTCAAGGACTTCTCCGCTATTTCTTTTCTGGGTAGTTTATTAAGCTGAATTTCCAATTCACGTTTTACTTCTTCAGCTATCTTTTCCGACGTGGTTACTAAAATAGACGATGCAAGTGCATCGTGTTCTGCCTGTGAAAGCATATCGGCAGCTACAAACCCTGGATTTGCCGTTTCATCGGCAACAACCATTATTTCGCTTGGCCCTGCAATCATATCTATATCACAATATCCATAGACCATCCTTTTCGCCAATGCAACATATATATTCCCCGGGCCTACAATCTTGTCTACTTTAGGAATGGACTGTGTTCCAAAAGCCAGTGCCGCAATTGCCTGTGCACCGCCAATTCTATATATCTCATCTACACCCGCCTCATTGGCTGCCACCAGGATGGCAGGATTGATTCCGTCGGTCCCGCCCGGCGGAGTAACCATTATTATCCTCTTTACTCCGGCAACCTTGGCCGGAACCGCATTCATAAGAACCGATGAAGGATAGGCTGCTGTTCCACCCGGAGTGTAGATACCAACTACTTCAATAGGATTATAAAGCTGGCCTAATATAACACCATCTTCATTCGTTGTAAACCATGACTTTTCCAACTGTTTTTCATGAAATTGGGCTATATTATTTCTGGCCCTTTTAATTACCTCTATAAGTTCCTTGTCAACCTTACTATAGGCCTCTTCTATTTCATGGGAAGAAACTTTCAAATTATCGGAAGTAAGCTCAACCTTGTCAAACACGGAAGTGTACTCAAAGACTGCCTTATCTCCATTCTTTTTAACATTATTGACAATATCCGAAACCCTGTCTTGTATATCTCCATACTCAATCTGGCTTCTTGATGCAAGTTTGTTGAAAATATCACTGTCCTTGTTTGCTCTCAAATCTATAAACTGTATCATTCACATCACCTCTTTTCCAGTGCTTTCCTCATACCGTCCACTATATTGTTTATCCGTTCACTTTCCATTTTCATACTTACTCTATTTACAATCAACCTTGCACTTATGTCGGCAATGTGATCCAGCACCACCAGCCCATTTTCCTTCAATGTCCTTCCGCTCTCAACCAAGTCGACTATCACTTCCGACAATCCTACTAAAGGCGCAAGTTCTACAGAGCCGTTCAGCTTTATTACCTCTATGGACTCTCTTCTTTTTAGTTCAAAATACTCCCTCGCAATTCGGGGATATTTAGTTGCAACCCTTATGTTGTTGAGCTGATCCAGCTTACCTTGAAGTTCGGCAGGGCCTGCTACCACCATTCTACACGCAGCAAATCCCAAGTTCAATACCTCATATAAGTGCCTTTCCTCTTCCTGAAGGGTATCCTTACCCACAATTCCCAAATCCGCAGCCCCATACTCAACATAAGTAGGTACATCGCTTGGCTTGGCAAGAAAGAACTTAACTTTATTCTTCTCATCAGTTAAAATAAGTTTCCTTGATGAACCTTTAAGTTCAGTACAATCCAATCCGATAGCTTCAAAAAGCTCTATAGAAAGCTCTGTAAGCCTCCCTTTCGATAATGCCACAGTTAAATACCTCATATTTTACCTCCTTAAAAGCTCATCTATAGTAACTGTTGAAGTTTTATTTTCTTCAATATTATGTATTTCAATCCTTTGATCATCAAGAATATTTATTATGCCGCCTATCCCCTTCATACGCGCATATTGCTTTAGCTCGTCAATTCCATTTCCCGTTACATCAATCTCAATTACAAGTCCCTGGTTTCTTAAAGCCTCGCAAACTTCAAAGGCTGTCTTTCTACCTTCTTCTTTATAACATATTAGACTGTCTATCGAAGGTTTTTCAGTTTCAATCTTTTGACGCTCAAGGGCCATCATTATCATATTTATACCCAAAGAAAATCCGGTAGCGGAACTAACCTTTCCAAACTTCTCAACCAGGTTGTCATATCTTCCTCCGCTTAAAATCGGGAATCCCACACCATATGTAAATCCTCTGAAAATTATACCGGTATAATAATTTAGGCTTTGCACCATTCCAAGGTCGATTGATACGTATTTACTAAGCCCATAATCATCCAGTATCTTGAGTACCTTTCTCAAGTTTTCGAGGGCGTTTATTGACTTTTCATTAATGGAATATTTTTCAACCCTATCAATGACATCCAAAGAGCCGAACAATCTTGGAAGACTCAATACCAGTTCCTTTAAGTCCTCTCTGATATTATGTGTCTTTACCAATTCCTCTACTGCAAGATAGTCTTTCCGATCAATGAGAACTCTCATTTGCTCCGTCTCTTCGTCAGAAAGTCCCGTTTCTTCCATTAAACCTTTGAAGAAATCCACCTGTCCTATATCTATCTGGAAATTCTGCAATCCGGAGGCTTTTACTGCCTTTATTGCCGTTGCAATTATTTCTGCGTCCGCCTCCGGTGAATTTACTCCTAAAAGTTCAACCCCTGCCTGGGTAAATTCCTTTTGCTTTCCTCCGCCCAATTCTTTATAGTTAAAGGCATTTCCTATGTAACAAAATCTCAATGGATGGTTTACATCTTTAAACTTAGTAGCTGCTAATCTTGCTATGGGAATTGTAATCTCCGGTCTCAAAACCAGTATCCTACCCTGTTGATCGAAAAATTTGAACATTGTCTCCTGCGCGGTAATTCCATCTTCTGCAAGAAAGGCATCGTAAAACTCAACAATGGGAGTCTCAACCTCATAAAAACCGGCACTTCTGAATACTTTTCTAATCTTATCTTCTATATTCCTTTTAACAAAGCATTCATTTACAAGTATATCCTGAACACCTTCAGGAGTATATATCTTCCATTTAGTCAATTTACGCACCTCACTTTAACACTTTACCACATTAAAGTTGTAAATCGTCGAATTATATCTATTATAGTATAATATTACCAAAGTGTCAATGATAAAAAAATATAAATTACAAATCTAAATTTCCGTAAATTTTTAGTGAATATTTATAATACAACAAGCCCACCAAAAATAGGTGGGCTTATTGCAAATGCTACATATATAAAACAATAAGGTTGGCATATTAAGATCGATTTATCAGTTTATATTTTATCTTTGTCCTAACAATGACTTTTTCATAAGAGCATAATCTATTGAGTCAATCCTTCCGTCATTGTTCATGTCGGCAGCTTTTTCCCATAAAGGATAATTCGGAACTCCTTTACCTAATAAATACATCTTTAGTGTTGCAAAATCAATTGAATTAAAGTTGCCGTCTCCATTAACATCTCCAGGTAAATACTCCGAAGGTGTCGGTGTAGGTGTAGCCGGAGTAGGCGTCTTAGGTGTTGGTGTAGCTGGAGTAGGTGTATTAGGCAATGGTGTACGATCTTGAGGTATCTTATAGTATTCGCCTAATGAAATACCGTTTTTACCAAGAGGAATTTGATGGTCAAGGCCTATAAATTTACCGTCTTTAGTCTGCCATAAAGCTTTTTTCAACAGACCATATTTGGCTTCATCCCATGTAGCCCAATCGTTTCCGAGCAATCCACCGGTATCACCTGAATTGGGATTTATACACCAGAAAGTATGATGGATACGGTTTTCTACAATGTAATCTCTCAGCAATTCCATCCACTTCTGATTTTTTCCTCCATCCATATGGCCGCCCCACTCTCCTATTAAAAGGGGTGCGATATTTTGATCGTGTATGTATGCCCAAGTGTCATACCAATAATCATCCAATAGTGTCTGAGTTGTAAAATTCTTTTCAAACCATGGTTGTGCATAAACAGAAGGACCGTAGTCATGCGGTGAATATACTATTTGACTGTTTAATGGACCTAAGTCTATAGGATAGTCCTTAACTCCTCTAAGGTTACCTCCCCACCATGCACCATACCATGGAGACTCCTCCGGACTTGCTCCCCAAATATCGGGAGTGTCATAGGTATATCCTTTTTCAGTCTTAGGATATTGTTCAACACCTTCAATAACTATCAACAGATTAGGATTTACATCAAGTATTGCTTTAGCGCATCTTTCTGCAGCATATTTCCAGTTGTTTTCATCCTTCGAATTATCCCATTTAGCTATGTCGGAAGGACATTTATTTCCGGTATAGCCACGCTTTCCATGAGGCTCATTTTTCAAATCTATTGCTAAAATAGTATCGTCATTTTTATACTTGTCTACCAGCCATACCAAAGTATCTATCCACATTTGAGTGGTTACCACACCTGCTGTATCTGTCTCTTTACCATACCATAATTCGTAATTGTGTCCGGAATTATTGGCATCGGGGCTATGTATATCAATCATTACTTTTATTCCAAGCTCTTTGCAGTATCCAATTATAATATCAAATATCTCCATACTGTTTTTAGGTCCGTCGGTTTCAGGATCATAAAAATCAGGATTCACAACATGATAAGGCGGATTATTGCTTGCTGTTACACTTGAAACTTTATTTGGCTTTCCTTTCATCCAACTGTACAAAAGCTCTGTGGAAATAGGTATTCTCAAAAAGTTTATACCTCTATCCGCTACAGCAGACAGAATGGTCTTAACATCATACCATGCACCATGAAAGACATTTTCACTACAGTTAAAACCAAACCAGTTTGCACCGGTAAGCCAAACTTCATTCCCATACATATCGTAAATCTTATTTCCTACACAATGCAGCCAGTCATCATTATTGGTGTCCACTGCCTGTACTTCTAATTTATTGTTTGCTGACAAACAACAAGTAGCAAGCATTAGTGCAGCGGCAAACGCAGCAATTCTTTTGCCTATTTTCATATAATCTCTCCCCTTTAAAATTTTCTACTTTATATAAACTTGCTAAAGTTTATATAAAAATACTAAGCAAGCAATTATCTACAGGTATCCTTAATCTAAAAGGCTATAAAATAAAAAAACGTACTTCTTCTATATTAATTCGATAAATTAACTGTTCTTAGGGGGCGTTGTTTGATAGAAAAATAAAATTTTTGAATATATTTTTTAGAACGTATAAACTCTTCTAATATTATTTTATTAAACATTTATTATTAAATCAACATAAAAAAATCTTATGCTATTAAGATTAAAAATCAATTCCGTTGCGAGGTTTGAAATTCCTTACAACATATTCTGTTATTACAGCTAAACAATATCCTGACAATATAAAAAATGCAGGAACTATAAAATATCTATATCTTGTTTGAATCTCAATCAGCAAATATACAGCAAAGTTTGCTGTTATAAGCATCATTATTATAAGCAAATTCAATTGGTCCTTCTTATCTTTTAACGACATAAAACTTGTAAGACACACCAAAAACATAAGTAATGTAAACTGAATCTTTTCCAAGCCAATAATATGATTAATATGCTTTACAGTCAGTTGGGTACCTGGATATATAAACTGAATACTACTGTCGTTGTGGGTCCACATAATATTGAACTTCCTTATCATTAATTTTATTAACTCTTGCTTGTTACTTAAGCGGTCACGGATTACCTCCTTTTCAGCCCGGTATAGCTCTTCTCCTACAGGATATTCATTGAGAATTTTTACATCCTCATTGGAATATCCCCCATTTGTAGAAGGATTCAATCCAAGTACAAACTTCCAATATACATTGCGGTTTCCAAAATCATAATCGGTAATACCTGCCGCTTTCAGCGAAAAGCTAAACAATTGGACAGTCAAGTTAAAAACTAATACAAAAACCGCAATTTTAGAAAGCATGGAAATAATATCTGTTGATTTTGCATTTCGGCCCTCACCAAACATCGGCCTTTTCTTCAGCAGATTTAAAATATTATGGGTTACCATTGCTATTACAATAATATATAATGTAAAGCTTCCCTCAGGCCTCATAATATGCCCGACTGCTATGGAAATTCCGGAAAGCAGATAATAAAACCATCCGCTTCTATAAACAATTATCAGAATACCCAAATAAATAAAAAATGCAGAAACCACCTGATTTGTAAGCAGCGAATTAAATATGATGGATTGAATATATATCGCATAAAGAAAACTTGAAATACGAGCCGCTTTTTCATCGAAAATTTTTGCAGCAATGGAATATATTGATACCGCAATACCGGTAGATAATATGGCATTAAACACTTTTACCACCATAATATTACTTCCGAATATAAAGTATAAAATAGCGCAATACACTGAAAAACCCAGCTGATACACCCAAACATTAAAGTAATCAATAGCCTTTACTTCAGAATATCTACTTTCCAGAATCAGATTTGCAGCCCTGTTTAAGAGGCTGAAATCGGATACCGGCTGTGTATTGGCAGTAAATACCCAAACTAATCTCAAAGCCATAGACAAAACCGATAACCCTATTAGAAATAACCATCTATTTTTTATTTTTAATACTAAATAAGAAAAAACAATTACTGCTGCCAAATACAATACTGCATATTTATAGAAATTACCGTCGATTCTTTTGGCATTTACAATGGCAAGTAAAAAGAAAACCAATCCGAATAACACAAAAAACAAGGTTTTAATCATTTCAGCGATACTCGACAAAACCTGGAACATTCTCCACCTCATTAACATTTATGCTTTTGCACATTTAGCTCTATATTTTAGAATTATTAATATAAAAACTACATCTCACTATATTTAACATCCAGACTTTATTTAAACTCATAACTGCCTCTCCATTTAATTGAATCATCTTTCTCTATTATTTTATCTACACCGTTTACAAGATTAAAATATGTTTTGCCATACTCTTGAGTAAATACGGTTGGCTTATCACCGGATAAATACTCGAAACTTCCTAAGCCAAAACCGGTATCTAAACTCACAATCATTTTATATTCATTATCTTTTGATATAAGTTCAAAAGAATGGACAATGTTATTCTTATTGTAAGGCCCCGAATCGGAATACTCTTTACACTTTGCTGTAATCCCATTGCTGTATTCTATACGTTCAAAATCTCCATTCTGTGCCTGTAATCCATAATATCTTTGCAGCAGAACTTTTTCTAGCGCAGTAGAAACCACTTCCACATTCACGTTATTAGGCGTAATATCGTATTTTACATCCTCTTTCAAAACATTTAGCTTTATATCTTTGGTATTATAAGCCTGAATATAATTAGTAATCTTTATTTGCACATAGTTACAGTAATATACCTTATTATCCTGCAATTCCTCATCATCTATTACAACAGATAAATTTTCCGTATAAGCTGTAGGCTCCTCTTTTCCATTAACCTTACTGCCATGCCAACCACCTGTAAAAGCTGGCTTTCCTCCATCATCATATTCTATGGCTTTTACCATGTAAGGCCCTATCCAATCAGTACATGCCGATATAAAGTTAATGGCACGACTTGTACGCCAAGGTAGTATTTCATTAGTATAATTGGTATCAAGATATATACCTTTTATTCCCACAAGTTGGTTCACTCCGCATTTTCCCATTACCAGATGCATATCGGTATTCTTCTTATACCTGTATGAAATAAGTATATCATTACCTGTCTTAAGTACTGTCATACTATAACGTCTTGGTACTATGTTCTTTTGTTCAAATAGAAGCAAAAGAGCAATGCCGATAAATATTAAAAATATGGTAAGATATCTTCTTTTACTTGCAGCCATTAAACGTCATCCCCCATATTTAACTATTTATGAGAATATTAATCTGCAAGTTTTATTATTAGTATTATACCAATATAAATTATACCAATTAAAGATACTTTTGTATAAACATAAAAAAGAGACCCATTATTTTGAAATGGGTCCCTTTTTTCGAAAGTTAATTATTTGATTTCTTTTTCATAACCTTTACTGTCTATTGTAAAGTCTTTAGATGTTCCTGCTATAAATCCTTGTAGATATTTTGCCTTGCTTACTATGTCACCGAAGCTTTTCGCGTCCAATTCTGCACTGAACTCTACACTTTTTCCTTCTTCTATTAATGTATCGGTTAATACCATTATAAACATCATATCCTTTGACCAGGTGTATATTACTTTTTTATTTTCATCCAACAGCTTAAAATCAAACTTCTGTCCCGATGTATGGTTTATTGTTATACTCTTATCGGTATTGTTTGTAATCTTTAGCTTCATCTTAAAGGATTTATCGCTCTTTTCATAACCGGTTTCCACAACTACTTGCTTTTCTTTATCAGAGGATTCTTTTTTAATTTCTTTTTCATATCCTTTACTGTCTATCTTAAATTCTTCAGATGTTCCTATAATAAATCCCTGCAGATATTTTGCCTTGTTCACTATATCTCCAAAATTCGCTATATCCAATTCCTCATTAAACTCAATGCTGTCTCCCGCTTCTATTATTGTATCGGTAATCACACCCATAAACATTTTATCCATCGACCAAGTATATAATATTTCTTTATTTTCATCCAATAGTTTAAAATCAAACTTCTGTCCCGATGTATGGTTTATTGTTATGCTCTTGTCGGTATTGTTTGTAATCTTTAGCTTCATCTTAAAAGATTTATCACTCTTTTCATAACCGGTTTCCACAACTACTTGATTCTCTTTATCAGGCACTTCGTTTTTAATTTCTTTTTCATAACCCTTACTGTCTATCTTAAATTCTTCAGATGTTCCTATAATAAATCCCTGCAGATATTTTGCCTTATTCACTATATCTCCAAAGTTCGCTATATCCAATTCCTCACTAAACTCAATGCTGTCTCCCGCTTCTATTATTGTATCGGTAATCACACCCATAAACATTTTATCCATCGACCAAGTATATAATATTTCTTTATTTTCATCCAATAGTTTAA
>Ga0134091_1002115_pt1 | contig 14106 bp, 18 predicted proteins | sample 2_5taG_FD_94451 | JGI IMG/M metagenome (GOLD analysis project Ga0134091, IMG submission 94451) | Switchgrass degrading microbial communities from high solid loading bioreactors in New Hampshire, USA - 2_5_20_6_A2 metaG | ecosystem: Engineered > Bioreactor > Semi-continuous > Anaerobic >...
CTTTCTCTGTATTTATCAAGCAGTTATATTATCTCAATACCCATATTTTTAAGTATTTCATCTGCATCTTCATAGGTTTTGCCATTATCAAGCCTTGCCTGCTCTATAAGCCTTTTAATGCGCTCTAAACTCCGTTTGGGATACATCGCCACAGGTTCTAAATATATCCCTCCATCGACAATTAGCAAATTGAAACTATCGCCTGTTTTTAAACCCAATTGTTTTACAATCCTTGCAGGAATTGTTAACTGCCCGTTTTGTTTAAGCCTTGCTATCATAATCCCCACCCCTGATTGATAACTTAAGAAATCAAAAACGGGAATCATTTAAACCAGCTTTAAACTACCTTTTTTTCTCAATAAGTAATTTATCCACTAATTGCCTATTCCGCTATCATTACCTCTCTATTTGCGTTATGTGCAATATTATTTCTATCATCTGACCATACATTGTCATCCAAATAGCTAGGTGAAGGTAAATTTGCGACTTTACGAAGATATTCTTCTAGTTTTTGATCCGGGAACAAATCCATACCTGCACCAGCAAGCTTAGTTATATAATCGCCAAGCTCTGTCAAATTCGGCACTTCGATATCACCATGAACAAGTTTTGGAAGTTTCTTTAATGAATAGCCATTTAATTTGAATAATCTAGGAATCGCCACTCTGTTAAATTGTGCAGCTATCATATTAAGCCAACTTCCCAATGCCACCGAAAACAAATGCGTTTTACTGCTTGCTAAAGAGAAACTACCGACATGTTCATGGCCAAGCAAAATAAAATCAGCGAGCACCGTCATTGCGATTCGCTGATCATACCTTGCGATTATCTGATCCGTATTAAACTGCCTTGTTCCTCCTGTTGATAAAAGTGTAAAATCATAAAGCTTATGCCCATTTTCATCATAAAGTAGCGGAAATACAATTCCCTCTTGCTCATCTCTTCGAACATTTGTAACTATCCGTTTAATTGATTCTAATATTGCTCGATCCTCTTCTGATGCTTGAGATGATAATAGTTCTGGCGGAACCCACGCTATAGGAAGCCCCGCTAAATCTCTTTCAACACCAATTCCTTCAATGATTTCAATATGCTTTTTAAAATACCACGCTGAATATGCGTTTCGTAATAGAGATTTACCCTGCGGATTATTCTTATATACCGATGTTCTAAACAATAATGCCTTTTCCATCGGTATATACCGCATCTGATAATCCGGTGGAGCTTGCTGCACCATACCTAAAATCTGCCCCGTATCTGAAAAGTCCCAAGACCACAAAGAACTTTGCGCTCTAATCGGAAAACCTCTCCATCCAATACGACCATCGTTAAATCTTGAATCTTTGCTAGGATCCGAATTAGGACCTAATCTGATTTTATATACAATCTCATGATAACTCCATCCATAAACTAACATCGAAAGAATCTCAGATATTGTTTCTTCCCATGTTAATTCCATATCTTCAAGACAACTTTCTAAAAACAATGCTGCCTCCAAATCATCTAACGTTTGCCCCGCAGGTTCAACTCTCCACTCAACCTGCCTGATCAACAACTCTATAGCATGTAAAATGGCACCAATAACTGGATCGTTTAAGCTCATCTCAGTATAAATATCAATAGCTCTTCTACCTTGCAGCTCTGGCAAAAATTCCTCATACACATGCCCAGAAAACCGCATTAAGCCAGTACGCCCAAGCTCTACAAGCTCCATCCTTGCCATTTTACCGCCTCCATTTACTTGTTTGCGTTAGATCCATAACCATTTTCACCTTATAATTTCTTGATTTGACTTCCGCATATACCATAGCCACCGCATCAGCAAAATCTGGCGAGCCTAAACCTTTTTTCCGCATATCCTCTTTACTCTCTAATTTCATCTTGCCATCCGATAAATGCTTATATCTTCTGCTTGTTAACTCTCTCATCAATCGCTTATTTGCAAATACTCTACCGCCTATCTGTCCTGCCTGCAATTTTCTTGCCAGATTATGCCACCACTCTGTTGCTGCGTCCGCATAATTCGTACTATCTATGGGACTACCTCCGGCGTTCATTTCTATTAACTCAACTTCTCTCAATACTTCTTTTGCTCTATCATAAACCCCAGCACCCAAACCGACTGAATCTATCTTAACCACCTTCGCTTTATGCTTTTTAACAAATTGCACCAGCTTTCCAACAACTTCCATCGTAGATAGCCTTGTATATTCCTCATAATCGAAAAGATCATTTCCATCCTTTGCCACAAGCACCGTCGAATCTGCCCCATATCTTGCCACATCAACCGCAACTTCTACAATTCCAGTTCGTTCTGCATCTAAATTTGCTGCTGCCTCAACCCACGATAAAGCAATCAATGTATCCTCAATTTGATCAGGGAATCTGCCTAAAATCCTAGATTGCCATAAAAACGAATCTTCGCCCCAGTCATTTCTGGCATCTTCGATATCCTGCTCTGTAATTAATCCAGGTATTACCACACCTTTACCCTGTAAATTCGGCGTTTCAAACGCTGAAATGTGACATGTCCACCATCCAGCTGAAGAAAATGCGTTGTAAAACGTACCGCTTAAACTTGTCGGGTTCCCAATTGCCAATAACTTTGCGTTTGACCCACGCACAACCGACATAATTCCTTCCCATATTTGCTCTGAAATACCCGCTGCCTCATCAACAACCACCAGAATATTATCACTGTGTATCCCCTGAAATGCGTCTGGATCATAATCACGTGTTGCAAAACCAAAGGCGAAATGCTCTTTTGTAAACTCCCAAGATTTAGTTAAGAGCTTACCGCCTAAATTTACGCCATTTGCCTTTGCCCTTGCGTGTAACTTGTGGATCTCTTTCCACAAAATTCTTCTAACCTGCCTATCTGTCGGCGCAGTAGTTACAACAATCGCTGGATAAAAATTTGCCATCCACCAAGCAACCGCTCTTGCTGCCAGCCACGATTTACCTGCCGAGTTACAACTTGCAACAGCGACCCTTCGATTAATAGCTAAATGCTGCAATATTTCACTTTGTTTATCCCAAGGCTTTTCCCCTATAACCTCTTGCACCCATACATCTGGCATTGCGCTATAAATCATCTTCTGAAACTCTCGATCGAGCTTTGTATGCCTGTTGAATTGCCTCAATAAACTCTGGATCTCTTCGTAGCTTCTCTGTGATCTTAGTGGCATCATATTGTTGTACCACTTCCCCACTATGCTCTAAATCGATTTTCTCTTTTAGACCCCATCGATCTGGATAACGTCTAGCGAGAAAATCTCTTGCCGCTTTCCAGTCCTCTGGCATTTTGGACTGCCAAAGCATTACCATTCTAACCTCTGCCTCAGCCTCTGCCTGTTTTAGTGCCTCTAAAAAATCAAAAAACTCACCCGACCTGCTCTTTTCTCCCTTATTAATCCAATTTCTAAACGTTGCATAGCTGATTCCAGCGTATCTACAAGCAACATCATAATAACAACCTGCTTTAATAGCGTCGAAAAGTCTCTTTCTTGTTTCTGGCGTTAACTTAGAAGGCCTACCTTTAGATTTTGCCATGTCAATCACCACTTATAAGCTGCGCTTTTTTTCCTGTAAATTTCTCCCAGCGTTTAATTGCAACATCGCAGTATAATGGCTTAAGCTCTACTGCGTAACATCTGCGTTTAAGCTGTTCGGCTGCGATAATTGTTGTACCAGAACCTGAAAACGGCTCGTAGACAATTTCCCCTTCATCCGAGGTTAATTTAATAAAAAACGCAGGAAGTTTCACCGGAAATACTGCCGGATGCTCTACCTGCTCATTATTTACTGGTATGCTAATTACATTTGAAGGTCTTGCGATGCCTTTTCTTTTCTTGCCATAGATACCAACGTTACCATTTCTGCTATATCTGATATTGTTTTTGTCGTATATTGTTACATTCTCTGAATACGTGCCAACAGCTTTGGGCTTAAATTTTATTTTCCGCTGCTTGCTGAAATGGAATATATTTTCATGCTCATTATAAAAACCTGCGTTAAGCTTCTCCAGCATATCTTCATCTACTTCAACTAACTGCACCATCCAGTTAACATCTTCATGCTTTACAAAGTAATGAATTGGTTCAAAGTCATTTCTAAGCCTGTTTTTCCATCCCCCAGGCAATCCTTGTTTATTCCATATTAGCTGATCAACATATTTCCAGCCATGCTCTACCATAGCAATAACCATCTTCATCACATATAGACTTCTTTGACCATTTTCGCTGTGCTCTTTAATATTTACAAATAATGATCCTTCATCAACTAAAACTTGCCATGCAACGCTTGCTACTTTCAAAAACCATTCTGGATATTGATCAGCAGGTATTGACGCATATTGATTTTTTCTTTGCTCCGCATAAGGAGGAGAAGTTATAATCATCGCTGCTTTTTCATACTCCAAAAGTTTTTCAACTGTTTTGATATCCGTGCAATCGCCGCAGATTAACCGATGATCCCCCAATGCCCATATATCTCCAAGTTTAACTTTTGGTACTTCTATCGATTGCACTACCTCTTCAACGTCAAAATCATCTTCTTCAATTTCATCTTTGACCGGCCAATTTAAATAGTCCTCAATCTCCGATATATCAAAACCTGTGGTCAATAAGTTTTGCCCTAAAAGTTCAAGTTCTTGAATTATGCTTGCTAGCATCTCCATATTCCATTCTGACTCATCAGCCAGCCTATTATCCGCTAAGTTATATGCCTTTGCTTTTACATCATCAAAATCTAGGAAAATTACCGGAACCTGCTTTAATCCTGCCTTCTTTGCTGCCTTTAACCTTTGATGCCCAGCGATAATCATATTGCTGCTTTTCTGCACCAGAATCGGATTTGTAAAACCAAAAGATTCAATTGACTGCTTTAATTTATCGATGCCCTTATCAGATATTTTGCGTGGATTGCCTTCATAAGGTATTAACATATCTATATCCACATAATCAACCTGCAACTTCAATTCTTTCACCACCTTTAAGACTCCACTGCGTTTTAACAAACATACTCTTAGTTTTAGCTTATAAAAATGGGACCTTTACCGCATATATCACTCGTACTGAATATGCATTAAAGATCCCACAATAACGGAGCTTTCTCTGCATAAAAATTGCACTGTTCTCTCTTGTCGTGCTACACATGCAGATAACACCCATTATATCTTTTATATCTTTTTCCAGAATGTACTTGACATCTCCATCAATGCCCCAATTACACTATAACATACACTTCTCTGGCAGTGTCTGCCAATTTTTTAGATAGCGAAAATTTCATTTTTCATGCTGGCAAATATCTCATTCGGCAACATCCCGATTTCATACGCTATCAAGATTATTACATAATCCCGCAGTCTAAACGCTGTTCTTTCACCCACATGCAAGCTTTCCGCTACTTCTCTCCATGTTCTACACTCTTTATATCTAAGCTGTACCAGATTCTGCAATACCTTCGGGCTTTTAGCTAGAGTTTTTGTAATTACAGCCCACTCCCATAACTCATATTGATGCCTTAATACAAATGCTTCTTGCTGGCTTTGCTTCATATACAACTCACGATCAACAGCTGGTTCATCGATTGGCTTGCTCATCACAGGACCAGGATAGACATCTGTATCTTGATCCCTTTGTGCCCAAGAATACAACTTGCCTTCGATAATCGGAATCAGTTGTTGAAATTCCATATACACTCACGCCCTTACGATGATTTCCGCCCACGTGATACAACATATTTTTTTGCCACTTTCTGAAACCTAACAAACGGAATCTTCACTCCATACGCTCTGCCATAATAATCATCCCAGTATGTTTTTGAATAGATATACTTCCGCATTAACGGTCAAACTATCATTTAACGTTCTGGTAACGATCATTGCAACACCTCCTAATCGTTACCTAAATCTTCATCCGCAACTTCACCCTTCGCATCCGATTCCGCATCTTTGCACTGACAACATGATTTTATTTTTTCATCCTCAACTTCTATCTTATAAGCCCAAAGCCCAGCTACTCGCTGCCAAATCTGCAGAATCTCGCATCCAGGGTATCGATTTAAAACGATTCTAACAGCATCTTCCATCGATTCCGCGCCTACCCATTCTTCAATCAACGCCATTTTTACACCTCGTTTTTTACGAAATATGTGAATTTACAGTCGCAACTCTTTTTTAGGCTTTCTAAGCCCTTTGAAATTTGAGGGATATATAATTATACCCTAACCACATTTCGAGCGACTGTGACGCATCCTATTGCGTTTGGATGCCTTTCAAGTATGTTTGTCCACATATCATTATTTTACTCCCGACCCCTCGATCGCCGATAAGGTATCAGACGCCATCTTTAAGATATTTGCTCCCAGTTTTTGCACCTCAGAAATGGTTAAATCATCATACATGATTAACCCTTCCGCCAAACTTCTTATCCGCTTTAACACAAGCTTAGACAGCTCCAAATCCCGAATCATCTTCTTTTCTCTATATCCATACAAACTTACCTCAATCTCAGCAAGCGTATTTCTAAGTGGTTCCAATGCGTTAATGATCACCTTTACTTTTTCATCCAGATTATCAATTGCCCGGCTTTCACTAAGCATCATTAACCCTCCTTACAAAGCCTCTGCCATATGGATCTCCACATGGGGGCATCTGCGATCTATCTTCACGATAGGTTCAAGAAGTTGTGACCTGACCGTTGCTTGATCATCATAAGGATGAAAATTGGTAGGATGAATGCCTTCGCTGGCATTTATCTCCATCCTGAGTTTTGCCACTTTATGCACCAACCTTCTTTTTTCTGTGCATTTCAACTAGCATCTTCTGATACTCTTCCGAGGACATGTTAAGCCACTTCTGCTGCCTATCAAGCACTTCTTTTATCTGCTGCTCTGTTAAGTTAACACTGATTTGCATGCCATCATAGCCTACCTCCATATATTCCCGAGCCTTTTTATAAAAGACCCCAACCGTAGGAAAATTACTAGCACTTTCCCAGTTTTCAATAATCCAATCAACCGTTTTTCTCAAAACCGAATATGGTAAATCCTTTAACCTTTCATAGTAGATGCCAACTCTGTTGCTCGGAAGAGTAACGCCGATTGCCTCACTCACCTGGGCAAGCATACTAGCGATGATATCCTTATTTAACATTAAATAACAAACCCTCCTACTCGACATTAGCAAGAGCTTGTTTATACTGCTCAATCAAAGTCTGCTTGAAACCCTCCTGTTTCTCTTCCTGTAAATACTCAGCTAAACTCTGATTCAGCCACGTTTTGCATAACTTGATATGCTTTTGCTGCCTATTCTCTCTAATCATCTGATCTCGATATTTTGCTGCAGCTGCAATTAAATCGGCTGCTGTTAGATTAAGCTCTTTATCCGCTAAGATTGCCTGATATAACGCAAATGCCTCTGCTTTGTCTTCCTTACGTGGATAAACTTTCCAAAAAGTTTCAAACTCTTCAGGGTAATGGTTTTTAAGGCTACGTTTTAGATTTGCTGTAGCTTTCCGCTCGTTTTTCTTTCTGCCATTTCTCACTTCGTTTTGCTGCTTATCTTCCAGTTGAACGATATTGATATCTTGATTATTCTCTTTATTAATCTCATTAATAGCGTTGCCCAAACCGGTATAAGCGTTTTGCTCATTTTGAGCTAAATACTCTGCCCACTTTGGATTGATCGAGCTGTTCATTTTGGATAAATCGGATAGAACTGGTCCTTCATAGTTTTCAAGTAGTTCTAGTGCCCTATAATTTATCCGATACCATTTAGTCCAATCGTAATTATGCTTGTTATAGCATTTGGAGTATACAAGCTGCGTTACCTCCAAATTTTTAATTCCGCGCCTAATCGTACTGCGAGACCAAAAGGGAAATTGCTGCTCCCAATCATTATAAGTGCCATAAGTCCAATAATATCCATCCATAAATCCCACATTTGTCTGCCTGTTTATTTCGATCCAGTAGTGCATCTGCTGCAAAATTATAGCCTCAACTAGCCCGATTTTCTTTGCAAGTCCAGGCAAAACCATAAGCGGCTTTTCATTAAGCAGCAGTTTGCTCACAAATTACCCTCCTCTCTGCCAGTTTTATTACTGACTATTTAGATTTTTAAATTTCTATATTGCAAATTTCTAAAATTAACAAATCTTGTTTACAAAGTGAAAGGATTTAACTCTACAAAGGCGAATCATATTAATGCGTAGTGCCCAGTCTATTTCCTTAGCCGTAAGGATATCTAGGCTGGTCTTTTTCACGCTACGCAAACTTATCCCAGCACTGCCTAAGCTGGGAAAGGGGCACTGTTGCCCCATAATCCGAGAAGCGTCATTGCCTACTGCCCATTATAAACTGGCTGACGCTTTCAACACCGAAGATAGTCTTAATGCTACCCCTGCAACTAGCATTAAGGCTATCTTTTTGTTTAAAAAGAGGAGCGATAAGCTTTGCCTCAAAGCCTGTTAGCTCCCCTTTTCATCAAGAAGATTCCGCCTATTGCTGATACAGTTTGTTTTTACACAATTCGCCTCAATTCTGGCAATTCCTGGCGGATGGTTCAATTTTTGAACCGAATATGTGTTCGTGATAATTCTACAATTATGTACCCAAAAAACGATATTCTATGGTATTTATACACCCATAACACTTTTCAAAAGATCCTTTGTTAGTCTATATTCGGCTGGCCTTCCTAGCTTTGTTTCAACGTATCCCCTTAAAATTAAACCTTTGACTGCTTTCATACAGCAGTTTTTCGATTGTCCGCATCTGCTTGCTAATTGTGCAAAGGATATTGCTGCCCACTCCTTTTGTTCTAGAACTGTTAGACTAAAAAATTGCGCCATAACTATAAATTCAGAAGTGGTCAATTCACTGCTTAGATGGTCAATAAGTGCCTTCAATAACTTTGCTTGTCTCTCTCGCGCGCACTCTTGACCATCAATGATACGCTGACAAATATTACTCATAGTCCATCACTTTCCGCTTTTCTAAGGCTTATTTTAAGGATTTGGCAAAAAGCAACCTCATCCTAAGCCGCATCAAGCGAAGGCCAATTCCCCTCCTTTCTAACCTGACAGATTTGATTTATCTCCACCCGCTTTTTTAATACATCTTGGTTCGTATACATAGCGAATATGTCTATGTTCAAGCAGGGGTTGTCCAAATATAAACCAACTTTGGATCTTAAAACTACACGACAAATCAACTTTGCTATACTGCAAAGCTATCTACCTGTACCTGAGCAAAAGAATCATCGTCGTTCATAAAACTGAAAAATCCCTTAGCTGGTCTTTCTCGTTCCTGATACTCGTAATCTTTTTCAACCCAAGGACCTTTCTTAATCTTCCAGTTTTCCTCAAAGAGAAAATACTCAAAGCCTTTTTCGATAAAATGAATCAGAATGTATTTGCGCTTAGCAAGTTTTGCCTTATATGCCCGACTGTAAATATCGATCGAGTCAATGATCTCCTGCAAACTATAACTTTCAAGTGCTTTTTTTAATGCCACATACAGTCTTTTTTGCATGTTTTCGCTTAAAGCACGATTTGTGATGCCATGCTTATTCCAAGCCTTAACTACTTCGTTAACTAATTGTTTTTCTTCATCACCCAGAAATCTAGCATTTACAGCCAATTGGCTTTTCGGGTTCATTTCACCTTTAATTTTTTCATCATTCTCATTTGTAATTAAGCCAACGTGCTCTTTACATGAATAGCTTTTCTTGTCATGATAAGGAGAAGTATGTAGTTTATTATGTGTAGTTATATCTTTGTAGTTAGTCTGCATATTTTGCACCACCCCACTGCACATTTTGCAGGGCATGTCTGCATATTTTACACCACCAGATCTAGGTATGTAATCTGGTTTAATACTAGATATAGTTCTACACGTTGACATATGCTCACTCTTGCTTAGTTCTAAACCACCAACCACTTGCATTTCTTCCGTCTGAATAATTTGTCTCTCATCGTTCTTTATCTGTTTCGACATACCACCTGGAATGATTAACAGATAAGAATTAGCTGTATGTACCTTTTCATTGTCTTTTTGATATTCGTAGTTTTTAATTAACCAGCCTTTCTCCACTAATCCCTTGATTGCTGCCCTTACTGTTGATTCACTAGCACCTACCGCAGCTGCTATTTCCGGCATCGATGGGTTAGCTGTACCGGCATACATGCACGATGCAAGATAACATCTAACTGCAATTTCGTTGTAATTAAGACCGCTAAAGAAAATTGCTTTGCTATCATTAAACCAATCAAAGAATTTCATATCCTCAACATGACCATATAAAACAGGTGAAAACTTCTGTTCACTACCTTTTTCTTTAGCTATGTGGTTTAATGCCATAGCTTTAGCGTCTCTTGCTTGTAATATGCTATATGGCACAAGTAATTTATAGCAATTTGACATACTTCTGCCCAATGTAGATCTATTTTTCTTTTCCAACCATCCTTTTTCAACAAGTGAATTGATCGCATTATATATTAACCGCTCACTTGCTCCGATAGCTTTTGCGATTGTCGAAATTGCAGGGTACGCTATTGCTGATATATTATCCGCACATGCAGAAAGATAAAACCTCACAGCTAATTCATACGGCTTTAATCCTTGCCCAAATATCTCATTAATGTCCTTAAACCAGCCCAGTTTCTGTTTATCATGCAGAGTTATTGACATAAAAAATACCCCTTCCTGATGCTGCGATCAGAAAGGAGCCCATCACTCTGGGAGGTAACGACCAGCTTTTTATTTCCTGTAATTGCCATGGCTGTTATTATTGACAACCAATTTTCAACAGGATATAATTAAACTAAATAAAGGTCGTTAGACCTGAATGCCTTAGGCATTCATCGGAGCTGAGCCAATCCCGGTACCCGGCAAGGTTTTGAGGGATGGGCTCCTTTCTTTTTATCCGAAACATTTCACGATAGAACCGCATAAAGCGGTCTTTTTTTAATGTTCATGTAGTAAGTCCTAACCTAATTTCGTGATTTTTCAAGCGTTCGCACAAAGAGCTAAAACTTAGCCTTTTATGAACATTACATGTGAAAAATTGCTTATGTGGAACGTTCTTCGTCAGTTTTTATGAGACCTATCCAGAGTGCATACCGAACTCAGGAGACGGTCTTTTTTACTTTCACGAGAAATGAATCCATATTTTTGTCTTATTTCATTCTCCATTAAAATCAGATTACCTTCTTTTTCCGCAAAGAAAAATCGCTAAAACCCGCATGGGGAGCGCATTTCATGATTTCAGTACAACAATCAAGATTGAAATTAATAAAGCAAACAAACAATAAATTAATCAATTAATAAAGCAATATTAAAATAAAACAAGTAAACAATAAATCAAGAAATTAATAAATACATAAAGCAATAAAACATGAAAGTGCACAAATTCACAAATAAGCGCCTGCAATTCAAAACCAATTGTAGATGGCTTTTGATAAAGGTACAGATTTAGCACCCAGGTGTATATCAATAATAAAATTACTGTTTTAATGAAAACAATAAAACAATAAAATATGTTTTCATTAAAACAGTAAAATGATAGCTCGTAATCTTACTGCCTCATGCTTACCAATATCATTTACTTCGTTCAGATTAATGCACTTATAACTCATCCTTCAAATACTTGGTGGTAAAATCCTGCTCACCTGGTTCTGAATGCGTATTAATCATCTTTTTGGATTCCAAATGATCCTTGTAATCTAAGCTAACCATTAAGATATCTACTAAGCATCTTATGAGTTTCTCATCATTACCAAGGTCTAAATATTCAAATGCTAATTTATCCAATGTCAGTATAGTATCAATTGTTGCTAAATCGACATCCTTTGTCTTTTCATAATGTTTGTCGAATAAATCTTGCCACGATAGTCCATAATCTGGTATGTATCCATATTTGTCCAATAACTGCATATCCTCTAGTACTTTACTGATTTGCTGCTCCAATAAACTATTGTGATAAATATTAGTTGTTTTTTGCACTTTCGCTTTGATCATTGTGATCCGTGTGTTCATGATTTGCTTGATCTGCTCGGTATAATTGTGCCTTTCATCATTTACCATAAATCTACCTCCAATATGTACAAATTAGTGTTATGTCCAATAGGTCTTATTTGTAAGTTTCATTATATTTAGGTATGCAGATAAAACAAGAAGAATCTAATCGAAATAATATCGCTGAGTACCATGTCTTTTGAATTCCATATAGCGAGTAATCAATAATTAAATAAAACATGTAAACAATAAAACATAAAACCAATAAATCAATAAAACCATAAAACAATAAAACATGAAAGTGCCGGAATTCACAAATATCTTTGATGATCAATACAATGAAAAAAGCTCGCCATTTTTAGCGAGCCATCAATTTTCACTCCATCCATCAATATTTAAATAAGCTAGAAGCATAGCACCAAACTGTAGTAGAAGTTCTGCTGATGACCCTGCACTGTTCTTAATGGAATTTATCATTTCATCAAAACTTTCTTCATTTCTCAGATGCTTAAATACTTCGTAGAAGAACCAGACTGCAACATTCCAGAATTCACCTTCCCGGACACGTTTCACTCGGCTATTACTATCTAAATAATCCATCAGTTCTCGCATAGCTTCGTAAGCCCGGACAGATACACTATGAGTAACAACTCCGCGCGCATACACCTCAGATGCGGTTTTTAGCTCTTTCATAAGCTCAGAAACATTGACGATTGGAGGTGTAATATTGCGGGTTGATTTTAATTTGTTTTGTAGTTCGGTATTTTCGGCTTGCAAAGCGTTAATCTGTGTATTCAGATTCTCAATCCGTTCGTGCAAATCATTGTTTTCCTGCTCGAGCTCTTCAATCCGTGCGGAAAGTTCTGCTTGTTGTTCAGAGAGTTCTTTAATCATTTTCGCCTTCTTTTCAATTTCGAGCATAAAAAATGCTTTGCTCGTATCTTTTATGTCAGTCTTATCATTTTGATCGTCCGGTATCAATCCTGCTTCACTTAAGCCTTGGTTGATCTCCAAGGAATCCTCAATAATTCGAGCTGCCAACCCTTCACGTTTATTCTTGGACATGCGCAATCGCCTCCGGTTTCAAGTTTGGTATTTCCGAGTCCTCATCGGAACTTATAAGCTCTTGCGCAAGATCTATAAACAACTGGGCTGCTTCTCCTTTTGGTTCATGTGCACCAATCGGTTTATCATAAAATTGAGCCTCACTGATCGCATTCAGCTTCTTAATTACGGTTTTTGCTACAGGATATTGAAGAACGGAAGGTAAGCTTTCAATAAACTCCTTAGTCGTATTTGTCCTATAATCGGCCATCGTAATTACGAATCTATTTATCTTAAGTCGTTTATTGACTTGTCTGACATTTGTAATGGTTTTTAAAAGTAGTTTGACGCCTTCCAATGAGAATTTGCTTACAGCAATTGGAACTAGACATGAATCAGCAGCAACTAATGCATTTATGGTCAAAAGACCCAGGGATGGCGGACAATCAATGAATATGTAATCGTACTTAGAAAGCTGGTCCTTAGAATCATTAATTGCATTAAACAGTACTGATTCTCGACTAATACGCATGATAAGTTCCATCTCAGCTTCGCTAAGTGCAATCGTAGCTGGTATTAGATCAAAGCCATATTTTGATTCAACTATTGCCTCGTGTAAAGGGAAAGAATCGATTAATACTTCTGTTATTGTACTAACGGCCATAGATTCTGCATTAATGCCAATACCTGTCGATGAATTAGATTGTGGATCCATATCAATTAGAAGCACTTTTTTACCAAGCTTGCTTAAAGCTTCGCTTAGGTTAATTGATAGTGATGATTTGCCAACCCCACCCTTTTGATTAACTATAGCAATGATTTCTGGTAACTTACCGTTCGCATCGTTTTCTATCCTTTTACTGTGAATATATGCATCAGCATCTTCAACCCGGATTCGCCACTGAGCTCCAACTTTTGTTGCAGGAATCGCACCGCTAACAACTAGTTTATGCGCGGTATTATAGTGAACCTGCAAATAATTTGCCAGTGCCCCTATACCAATCAGGTATTTATCGTTTCCCACGCTTTCACCTCACATTTCACATC